>Ga0182027_10000394_pt1 | contig 75308 bp, 66 predicted proteins | sample 712E1DmetaG_FD_121300 | JGI IMG/M metagenome (GOLD analysis project Ga0182027, IMG submission 121300) | Permafrost microbial communities from Stordalen Mire, Sweden - 712E1D metaG (Illumina Assembly) | ecosystem: Environmental > Terrestrial > Soil > Wetlands > Permafrost | place: Sweden...
CTGATCCTCCTATTGGGTTTGCTGTTAATGTAACACTTAATGGTACTGTCCCATTTGTAGGGTTTGCGTTGCATGAAAGATTTATCGGATATATTTTTTGTTCTACTGTTATGCCGTTTATTGTGCAGCTTGTTGTTTTGCTGTTTCCGCTTGAATCTGCAACCGTGACTTTTGGATAATATGTTCCTGCATTATTGTATGTGTGCATTATGTTGAATTGGTTTGTGTTGAATAATGGTGAGTCTCCGAAATCCCAAACATAGTTGTATCCTCCTGATCCTCCTGATGCTGATGCTAGCAGATTAACGCTTAATGGCGCTGTTCCATTTTTAGGGTTTGCATTGCATGAAAGATTTATCAGATATATCTTAGGCTGGACTGTTATTGTCGGACAATTTACTTTAATCGAGCTCCCGAGAGTATCAGAAATCATCAATTGAGGATAATATATACTTGGATTATTGTATATATATTGTAGACTATTAGTCCCATAAGCACTTGCTCCATTGCCGAAAATATAATAGTAGCTATATGATCCGCTGCCTCCAGAGACGCTTGATTGGAAATTTACATTCAAAGGTGCAGTTCCAGAAGCCGGATTGGCAGTGCATGTAGCAGTCAATGGCAATATCTTAGGTTTAACCAATACACTTGGCATACAGGCTGCATTTGCTGAATTTCCAGAAGAATCTGTGACAGTAACATCAGCAGGATAAGTGCCAGCATTAAAATAAGTATGTAATATGCTAGGTCCATTGCTTGCTTGAGATTGCCCGTCTTTGAAATTCCAAAAATAATTGGTATAGGCGCCTGATCCGCCGCTCACAGCAGCTGTAAATGTTACATCCAATGGTGCAAATCCAGTAGATGGTATATCAGAACATGATATTGTCAATGCGACAGGTTTTTTTATTACGGTTATAGGATTAGAATTTGCGCTAGCCTGGTTTGCCAGAGTATCTGTGACTGTGACTTTCGGATAATAAGTGCCTATATTTATGAATGTATGATATATCGTGCTAGAGGCTGTATCGATTATTGATCCATCATTGAAATCCCATCTGTAATTGGTGTATGTTCCAGAGCCATCTTTGGCATTAGCTGTGAAAAGGACCTGAAGAGGAGCATATCCATTGTCTGGAATGCCCGATGCTGTCACACTTAATGGGATTATATTCTTATTGACATTGACATTTCCGCATGCAACGATAAAAGAGCTTGAATCGTCTGAAAGATTTAGTTTAGGATTATATGCGCCTGCATTATAATAATGGCCTGCAGTTCCAGTAGGAGTGTTCAATGTATTCCCATCATCAAATATCCATTGATAGACATATGCGCCATTGCCACCGTCGGCATTTCCTACGAACGAGACGAATAATGGCTCTGTTCCTGTGCTAGGATTTAATGAACAGGTCGCAACTAATGGCTTTGCAGAAACTTTGATGCCACTTAACGTGCATGCTGCAAGTGCTGTCTTTCCATTACTGTCAGTTATTTGGACAGTCGGATTGTATGTTCCAGGAATAGTATAGGTATGCACAGCATTTGGCAGGACAGTATTTTGGTATGTTGTATCGGCAAAATTCCACGTGTATGTGGAATATATTCCTGATCCTCCTGTTGCTGTTGCGCTGAATTGGGCATTCAAAGGCACGACACCAAAAGTAGGGACTGCATTACATGATATGGATAATGGCTGTGCAACAGGATTTACATGCAAAGATATTATGTTAGTGTCTGTTCCAAAATTGTCAGAGGCAGATAATAGCACATAATAGTCTCCTGCTGTATTCTGATAATCTGATGGCTGGACATTGATATAATCTCCTGCACCATTATTGACTGTCGCTTTATTGTAAACATAAGTCTTTATAGGTGTACTGACACCTTCTTTGTATAATGATACTGAATATATCCCTGCTTGGGATGTTACTGCCTGGACTGTATATTCGAATTGTGCAGACTGCCCGTTATCTATCGTTAGATCAATGTTATGGTTTGCAGTCCAATATGAATCTGCCAGAGCTGCAGTGGCTCGTCCTGCGAGCAATACCATCGATACTAAAAGGAAAACAGTTAATATGCCTTTGTTCATTTTATCCCCCAAAAATAAATTTTAATAATTAATTTTTTATGCTTTAATATTGTATTTATTGATCTGCTTTTATGCTTTATTTTTAAATTTTAATTTTCTTAATTTATATATCCTGAATTTTTAATTCTGAATAAATATATTACTCAAAAAGTCTGTGATATGCCTATCGCATGATACGGCTTTTGCCCATGTGCATACGAGCCGCTGCCTGTGATTTTAACTCCTTTTCCCAGATAAAGGTTGGCTGTCGGGCCACCGCTGAAATATTCATTATTGTAAAATTTGGATGGCTGTATCTCTCCAGTCCTGGTTTTTCTGATGTTGCCTTTGAAATCTCTCAATAGCTCATCGACAGAGCTTTCAGTCTTTGTCTTGTCCATGTTATAATCTATCCTTCCGCCGAGCTTGAAATCCCCGCCGAAAGATATATCAAGGAAAACATTAGCATGGTTGTATTCATCGTCAAATTTTTGCCTTGTAAATCCAAACGGGCCAGTCCATAAGCTATCTTTGCCTCTTGTGCTGAATGGTATCATGTATCCGACACCTGCATTGATGTCCATCTCTGTAAATCCTAATGGTATGCCATCATATCCTATAAATGCTTCTGGGATGACTTTATCAAAATTCGCGCTATATCCAGCGCCTATCCCTAGAGTGAATCCTTGACGAGGATTTGGCGTCTCTGCCTCTGGTAGGGCTTGCATTTTGCTATATGTTGTATCTGCCCTTTCTGTCCTATTGAATTCTAGCCTGAATCTTTTCTTGAGGTCTTTTTCTGGCAATACTACAAGCTGGTCGAGCTGTATCAATTTATGGCCTTTCTTGGCTTCTGCATACTTCGAATCCTTTTTTGTTGAGAACCTTCTAGGATATTTTTCTGTATCAGTGATTATGATGTCATACAATCCAGCCCCGCTCTTGTCTGTTCTCGGTATTATCTTTATCTCATCATCGTTGAGGACGGTATTATCCTGGTATTTTGCATTCATCCTGATGATGCGCTTTATCTCTTTTTCTTGCATAAGGATGGCAGGGTCTAGATTCAGGTAATTGAATATTTGGTCGTATCTTGTGTACATGAAGCCTTTCTTGTCTTTCTCATTCTGCTTGAGAACTACGCAGCGCTCGCCGTCGATTGTGTCATATTTGATGAATTCAAGCCTGTCCCATGTATTGTTCTTGTCAGGGATCTCAAGATCTTCTTTTACATCGACACTGACTTCTTTGTCTATCACAATCTGCCTTGTGACTCCTCTTGCTGCAGTTGCGCTGTCTGGGATGAAAAATCTTGAGCTGTCAGCTGTATTCTGGATTATCATAGGAGGATTTGCAGGTTGACTATCTTGCGATTCTCTGATCATATCATTGCTGCTTGAGCATCCATATCCCATCAATACTCCGAATGCTATTGCTGCATCTGCAGCAAATGCTTTCGGCGAAACGTCTTTTAAGAAAGATCGTGATCTGTCGACTAATTTTTCTAATCTTGAACTCATTTTTTACCCCCGAATATGAAATTGACGATGTTATCCAATAAATTATTCTTTATTGAACAAAATTATACAAAATATGTATAACTATAAAGTGATAACAAAAGCTTATTTATAAATTTTATGATTAATTCTTAATCATAAAGTGGAAACATGCTATTTGTGCAATAGAAAACGATTATATAAATCTTGTTAAAAATTTACACAAAAGAACCTATCAATTAAGAAGCCTTCTCTTCAGCATACCGAAAAATGTCTTGAACCCACCGAGTATAGATTGGCCCTTTGACATAGAATATTCGCTATAGATGACATGTATAGGCACTTCTTTGAATTTTATGTTGTTTCTTCCTATCTCTTTGATCATCTCAGAAGCATATTCGAACCCGTTGCTCTTAAGATGCATCTTATGCCATGCATCCTTATAGATTGCCCGAAAGCCAGACTGGCTATCGACTGTCCTGACGCCGAACATCAGCAATGTCAGAAATGTCAATCCCTTATTGCCAATCCTCCTCACCCAAGGCATATTATTTATGTTGGAGGTCCTTGAGCCGATGACAATATCAGCTTCCCTTTTGATAATCGGTCGGATCACTTTATCTATATCTGAGACATCATGCTGGCCGTCAGCATCAAATGCTACAGCTATATCAGCACCATGCCTGAATGCATATTCCATCCCAGTTATAGAAGCCCCTCCATAACCCATATTCATCAAATGATGAATGACAATGGCCTTTTCCTTTTTTGCTATGCCAAAAGTTTTATCAGTGCTGCCGTCATCCACGACAACAATATCCGAATAATTATGGCTCCTAAGATCTCTTATCACATGCGCAATCTTCTTCTCCTCATTATAGGCTGGGATGACGATATATGTCTTCATATTACCTATTGTGCAAACACATTATATTAATGTTATGAATTTTAGATTAGGACATCAATATCAGATGCCAACTCATATGAAATATCGAGTTCATTTGAACAAGACTATGAATCCGTTCTTGAGGTGATTTTTCAGCTCCACAAAATTCCTTATGCCAAACAATCTTTTCAAAATATAGGATGGCCTGAAGTAGAATCTCCTGATAGCCTCATCCCTCGCTTTTTTGATCTCTGCTGCTGTCATGTTCTCATTTCCCATTATCACATAATTGCCTGATTGGTCCATGACATATTTCTCAGCATTGACAAGGCCTTGCTTGATTGCTAATCTTCTCAGCTCTGTTCCCATCCTAGGCACTGGCGTATTGAATGATGCATAGTCGCATCTTATCTCGAGGGCAAACCTTATCGTCTCCTCGCAGCTCTCTTCATTGTCTCCTGGAAGGCCCAAGATGAATGTGGCTGCTGTCCTTATGCCATGCTTTCTGCAAAGCTTGAAGGCACTTATTATCTGTTGCTTTGTTATGCCTTTGCTGTTCCTGTCAAGGACATCCTGATTGCCGCTCTCTACTCCATACATTATGGTGTGGCATCCTGCCTTCTTCATCAGCACCAATGTCTTCTCGTCGGTGAGATCCACCCTCCAGTAGCATGTCCATGAAAGCTTTAATGGGATCATCCTTCGCAGCAAGCTGTTAGCTATCTTCTTGTTCACGCCGAATGTCTGGTCATTGAAATATATCTCGTCGATACCAAGCTTTTTTATGTATTTGAGCTCTTCTATGATAGCATCATTGCTCCTTATCTTATAATTGAGCCTTCCCATCACGCAGAACTGGCATTTGAATGGGCATCCATATGATATGAGCACTGTAGTGAACGGCTCTTTCCTAACAAAAGGGAATGCATAATTCCTGCTCCTGAAAAGATCATGCCTCGGGATAGGGATGTCAAATTCCTTAGATACTTTCGGCCCGATGATTATCTTTCCGCCCTTCCTGTAGATCATGTTGTCTGCATCTCTGCCATCAAGATAATTTAGTATGTCCTTAGTCGTGAAATCTAGGATGCAGCAGTCTATGAAACTATATTTTTTCAATATATTATCGCCCATCTCCATGAAGACATCACCAGACCCGATGAGGAGTGCAGAAGTTTTTTTTGCGACCCTCCGAAGGAAGGCTATATCTTCATTAAATGATACAGCCCCTGAGATGAATATTATGGCATAAGGGTCAATCTCAGAAATCTTCTGCATGCATTCATCAATGCCGATCCTGTCTGCGATGCAATCTATGACAGTCAATTCATAATCCTTCAATATCCCGCTCTGTATCAGGAGGTCTGTCGGCTGGTTGATATAATTAGCTTTTGAAACCTTGCTGCAATAATAATCCCGAAGATAGATCCTATCGCCAGGAGGATTGAGCAAAACAATCCTCTTCAAAATATTCTCCTTAATATTATCCATGATATCACTCTAAATCTTGTTATAAAACAATCTTTTTATATATCTTATACCGTCGATAAAATTATCCATTATACTTATGTCTTCACTGCCTAAGTATGTGTATGCATATCCAATGAGAAACACTATATCGAAGATGAAATTCGGTGGGAGCTTTATCAATTTTTTTATAAGCGGTATCGTGAATGGTAATTTTATCCCAATGACAAAAAATCTCTGGAGATTTATTATCTGCTGTATATCGATTTTTTGATTCATCACACTGTTGCTAAAATATGGTAGTATGTCGTCAGAATCGAAATTCTTGCTCATATACCCTTTTTCAATTGCATATTGACCAAGTTCAGTTCCTGGATAAGGTTGGAATATCGAGCACCATGGATAGTTGGTCTTTATCTGTGCATTCAATTCCAATGTCTTTAAAGCATTTTCTATTGTTTCATCAGGAAGCCCTAACATATTATATGTTTTGAATTTAATCTTATATTTGTGCAATAACTTTGCCGCTTTTATTATGTCAGCATTTGTCAGTCTTTTCTTTAATAATTTGTTCCTCAAAACTTCGTCTCCTGTCTCGACTCCCATAAAAACTCTTTTACATCTAGCGTCCTTGAAGGATTTAATTATCTCATCATTGACGAGGTTAGCCCTTATCAAACATATGAAAGGCCTATCTATTTTTTTCTTATACTCTTTCAGGAAGTCAACTATCCATTTTCTGTCAAGTATGAATGTGTCATCTTCAAAATAAGCTGTATGCATTCCATAATTATCTTTCACCTGCAGAACTTCTTCAATAACATTCTTAATACTTCTTCTCCGTATTGCCTTACCCTTACCGCAATATATCGTCCTAAAAACATGATTGAAGCAGAAACTGCAGTCATAAGGGCATCCTCTTGTTGTCATGAATCTTTTCTGTCTACTCCTCTTGAGTTTTGGATACTTATAATACAACTCTCTGTCAGGGAATGGCAATTCGTCAAGATTGTCTATAAGGTTTCGAACTTCGTTCCTTATTATCTTTCGCCCTTTTTTTGCCCAAATATTCGGGATGTCATCCTTCATTGCTCCAGAATCGATACGGTTGCATAATTCAAGCAAAGAATATTCTCCTTCTCCGATACATACATAGTCAACTTGCTGATATTTTATTATTTCAGGAAAATATGTTGCATGCGGTCCACCAAATATTATCGGCTTCTTCAAACTTTTTTTAACACGCAAAGCCATGGAAAGGCTCCACTTGTGGCCCCCTGTAATCACTGAAAAAGCCACAAGATCAGGCTTCAGCTTTTTTAATTTCTTGATGGCTTCATCTTCCCCACCTTCAAGATTCGGTATGAGGATATCTACTTCATGATTATTCTTTTTAAGTATTGCAGAAAGGGACATGGTGCCTATATGCTCATATATAACGTCTTGGATAAAAATAACTTTTGCCATTTAGTAACCTTTTATATACTCATTCTACTCTTTTATTATAAATCTTATCATATATCATCAAAGTCGCATATATTTTATTGAAAATTTCGACAGACATTTTTTGGGGTTTAATTCAAAGAAATGCTATGCATTTTTTGAGTCCAAAAATGCGACGCATTTTTTGGGATTCGCGATTAAGTGAGGAGCGTAATACAAAGAAATGCAAAGTATTTCTTGTACATAGAAAAGCCACGCTTTTCTAGTACTGAAAATCCTTAGATTTTCATATACAAAAAATCCTTAAGGATTTTTATGTAGCTCCGAACCAGCGAATTTTTGTTATTTATTGCCTGAAGTCGAATTAAAAGCTTTATATTCCGTTCGGTAATCAAAATAACTTTACGACTTTGTTTGTGACATAATCAATCGCCTTGTTGTCAAGATGGTTATGAAAATCTTTTTTCTTCCATCTCCTTTGATAAATCTTTGCCAATATATTTGGCATGAAATTAGGGAGCCAGGTGTTCTCAAATAATCTGCCCATCCTTTTGCCATCTACGAATTTGCTTGTCAGTGCGATGTTTTTTAGCATCTCTATATTCTTCTGTATCCATGGGGTGTAAAGCTGCTGCCTGTTGAACAATGCCCAGTTAGCTAGGTTTTTCGGAGGCTTGAACCCTAATCTCATGGCAAGGTTATAGAGGTCGCATCCAGGATAGGGCACATAGATATAGAATGCTGATATCTCTGCATTAGGGTTTTCCTTTACAAGCCTCAATGCTAGACTTACAGAATCATGCATCTCCTTCACTGTCTCTGTAGGGAATCCCATCATGAAATTATATGTAGAGATGACTCCTGTATTTGCAAGGCTCTTGTTATAGTCAAGTATCCTCTGCCTATCAAGCCCTTTGTTTATGAGTTTCAATATCCTATCATTGCCAGACTCTATGCCTGGTTGTATCTGATAAAGGCCCCTTTTCCGCAACAGGTTGAAATCAAACCTTGCAGCAGAGTCGATCCTTGCCTGGCATTCCCATTCGTATCTGTCATTTATTGATTTAGATATCTTGTCGATCCTGTCGAATGCGACGAAGAAATTTTCATCATTGAACTTGAGCTTCTTGAAATGGTATTTTTCATAGTTGTATTCGAGGTCGTCGACGATCCTTTTTGTGGAATACGTCCTCCATTTCCTCTTGCTAAGAAGCGGGTTGCAGCAGAATCCGCAGCCGAAAGGGCATCCCTTGCTATAGACAGCTGAGAAAAGTCCGCCATTATTCTTCAGGTATTCCTTGACATTGATGAGATGGTACGGGACATCTGGAAACTTGTCCATGTCCTCTGGCTCTGGCTCAGGATTGTTCGTCACCTTGCCAGTCCTAGGGTCCTTATAGCATATTCCCTTGAGATTGTCCAGCCTCTTGTCCTTCTCTATCGCCTGGGCAAGATTTAAGGCAGTCCTTTCACCGTCTCCTCTGACCACGATATCTACAAATTCATTCTGCACAGTCTCCACAGGCAATATCGATGCATGAACCCCGCCCCATACTATCCTTTTGTCAGAATTCTCACGCACAACCTTTGCAGCCTCCAGACCATAGTGTATCTGAGTGCCTGTCATCGAAGATATCCCTACATAGAGGGGATTTTTCTTCAGCTCTCTTTTCAATGTCTCCTTCCATTGGGGGTCGTTCCTCTGGTCTATGATCTTTATCTTGTATCCTTCTTTGTCGAGCATAGATGATGCATGTATCGCTGACAATGGGAATTCTATAGATACATGCTTCAGGTCAAAGCCAGTCTTTGGATAAACGAAAACTACATCTGCCATATTATCTCCTCACTTTTATCTCTTTATTTTTGTGAGGCTCAGAAATCTTTTTTGATTTCTCATTGCCTCATAATAATCTTTTATTATATTCTCGTCTTGATTTTAATCAATTCTTTTATCGATCCTTTTGACTCATGAATCTTTTTTTCATTCAATAGCTCATCTACAATATCATACACCTTATCGACCTTGATTGCCTGGAGGCAATAATTGTTTGTGCACGGTGATTTTCTCTGGTTGAATATGTTTATGCACGGGCTGCAGGCAAGGTTTGCTGTGATCGAGATATTGTTCTTTCCTATAGGTCCCCATAATAATGGCGTCTCAGTCCCAAATAAAGTGATTGTCTTGATTTCTGTCAGTGATGCGAAATGGGCAGGACCTCCGTCATGTGTAACAAGAACATCAGACACGTTGTAGAGGTCGATGAGTTCCTTCATGGTCGTCCTGCCTGTAAAATTGATGCATCTTTCTTCGCCGACGCTGGACTCTATCATCGAGGCTTCCTGTACATCAGAGCTGCTCCCAGTCAGCACCACTAGGACGTCCCTGTGGTTCTTCAGTATCTGCCTGATGAGCCCTATATAGTTTTCGATAGGCCACTTCCTCAATATCAGCATCTGGCTGGAGTTCGGGGCGATGAGGATGATCCTGTCCTTGTTGATGTATCTTCTCATCTTAGGATTCTCATCAGCTATCCTGGACAATATCCTTTTTTTGCTGGCATCGCTGGACTCTATTTTAGGCAATGTTATCTTTATATTATCAACATCTTCATGAATTAAAGGTGTTGGCTTTGTTCCCTGAGGTATTTTTGATAATGCCCGAGCCAGAAGAAAATATGATTTTGATGTATGCAGGTAATAATTATATATCAGATTATGCGTCAATAAATCTCCTCTATATAAGCCTTCTGAATAGAACCTATAGAATCCTATCCTTCTCTTTGCACCGCTAAGATAGCTCACGATATTTGTATATCTTGAGAAGAATTCGAAATCGATTGTAGTGTCAATCTTAAGTTTCCTTATCTTTATGATTGTCTTAAGCGTATCGAACAGGAACTTATAGGATTTTTCATGGCGCAATGTTATGATCTTGTCAGGGGTAGTTATCTTCAGAAGCTCTATTATCTCCCTGCTCTGTGAAAACGCCATGAAATAAATCTCAGCATTAGGGAACTGCCTTTTTATCTCTTTGACAGAGGGATAGATGAACACTGCCCCGGCCATCTCTGATATCTTAAGCAATAATATTTTTTTCGGCTTGTCATTGAATTTTGGCTTAGAAAAAATCCTGACGACATGGTTGATCTGCGAAAGAGCAAAGCATGTGGCAATGCCTATATACTTGTCAATCAATCGCATATGCTCTATTTCCATGAATGCACCCTAGCTGATATGATATTTTTCCAACACCTATTTTTTCCAGCACCTTGTTATTAATATTTGAGAGGGTAGGATATAATTTATAAATCTGATGAAAAATCCAGTATCATTTTGTATAGCAGGCATTATATGCAGGCAATACAAAGATAACTTATTAATCTGGAAACTATCCTGAAAAAAGACCCTTATCCGGGCCTTTTCAGGTCTGATTTTATAGTTAATTTTATAAATTAACCTCATATCTTCTGATGAAACAATTGATATATTTTATAATTATTATTGCAGGTTTATATTAAAAATATATATCGCAAATTCGGAGCAACTGTATGGATGTAAGATGTATAATATGTAATGGCAGGAGCTATCTGAAGTTCAAGGCAAGAGAGTATCATGTCATGGAATGCAGGCGCTGTCATATGATATTCATCAATCCGTCTGAAATACAGGGCAATTATCTCAAGCAATATGAAAATGACAAATCATCACCTGTCAAATACTATACACTTACAGAATCCTATGATAGGAAGAGCTATATTGAGAAATTGAATCTTCTTGACAAATATTTTCCTGATAAAGGCACCTTGCTGGAGATCGGCTCAAATGTCGGCACCTTTTTGGTTGCAGCAAAAAAACATGGATGGGATGTCTCAGGAGTTGAACCAAACAAACGTGCTTGCAAATATGTAAGAGGAATTGACAAGGAGATAACAGTATATAATCGCTATTTCGACAATAAATTCCTCGCTGATCATCAGAAAAAATATGATATGATCTTTTCGAGCGATGTCATCGAGCATATGACTGATCCTGTAAAATTCTTGAGCATCTCAAGGGCGCTTCTGAAGGCAGGAGGGATTGTCGTCATCATAACTCCAGACTTCGATTGCTTGCTCACAAAAATATTTCAGATAAAACCTACAGAGCATCTTACTTATATGAAAAAAAGCAATATCGATGGATTATTTTCTGCGAGCAAACTCCGGATTTTGGAAACGCTAAATACTCATCGTTGCAAGAGCGCGAAAGCCGTTCTTTACTCAACAACATTCACAAATGATGATAATAAGGCATCGCTAATGTTTATAGTGAAGATGGTCAAGGCATTGCATCTCTACTTTCTGGTGGAGTGGGTGCTTGATCTATTCAAGGAAGAATTGATGATAATTGCAAGAAGATGAATCTTAGAACCACGATAACATATTATAATAGGATTATTGAAGTCAAAAAAATTATCGGTAGAGGAGATAGATTGCTGAACATCGGTTGCGGCATAGGTAATTTCAATTATTATCTGAAAGATGACTATAAGGATGTCTATGGTGTAGACATAAACGCTCATGATATCTGGCTTGCAAAACAGATTACGAAAAGAGAGAAGAATCTCCATTATAAGGAAGGATCAATATACAAGATACCATATGATAATAATTATTTTGATGGCATAATCTGCACAGAGACCCTTGAGCATGTCAGGGATATGAATAAGGCACTCACTGAGTTGAGGAGAGTGCTCAAGAAAAATGGAAGGCTGGTCATAACAGTGCCTGTAAAGAACTTTCCTATCACATATGACCTTATCAATAAGATACGTATTAATAATAATAAGAGACCGATGCCATTCGGGGCATATGGTTTTGGCCATAAAGTCTTATATACAAGTGAAGAATATGAATCGACGATAAGCAAATATTTCATGATAAAGGAATCCTCACTAATATCTTTTGGGCTGATCGGCTGTATAGAAAACTACATACCATCTATAGTGACGAGACTTATTAAGACTAATCATGACAACAAGAGCAGCAGATTTGATAAGAGTAAGAGCAAGGAGAGACCTGATAAGATAGATTTTAATATACCGGGCTTTTTGCAATCAATATATCGCACGATTATATATATAGATAATAGGATATTCAAATCGAAGAACGGGATTAACCTTATATTGTTATGCAGGAAATGATTATCAATATGATATGAGACTAGACATGACAAAAAAAAATATAACTCCTCGGGTCGGTAAAGCACATAAAACAGATATATTATTTGTATATCCTCCTATTTCAGTCAGCGAAAGGTATGGAAAGAAGGTGAGCGAAGTAGGAGGTAATCTGCCACCTCTTGGAGTTGCATACCTTGCAGCATATGCAAGAGAAAAAGGGTATACAGTAGGTTTGATAGATGCTGTTGTGGATGATTATACAGTCGCGAGCCTTGTGCATAAGGTGTTGGAAATAAAGCCTAGAGTGGTCGGAATATCTGCATTGACCCCTAATTATTTCAGGGCTCTTAGGTTTGCAAAGGAATTGAGGAAGAAAAATAAGGATATAATGATAATACTCGGAGGGCCTCATGCAACAATCATGCCTATAGAATGTATGAAAACAAGATGCTTTGACATGCTCGTATATGGAGAGGGAGAGCTGACAATTGTTGAGGTGCTCTCCTGCTTCAAAAAAAATAATTGGGATAAGGATAAGTTTTTGGAGGATTATGAAGCCCTCGGCTCCATCAACGGTGTTGTATATAGAGATTCTGATAGAAACATAAAGATTACAGCGCAGAGGGAAAGGATAGCAGATCTGGATGAGCTTCCGATGCCTGCATGGGACCTTTTGCCGATGCATAAATATCTTCCGATGGCCAACCAATACAAGAGAAAGCCTGTTGCGAACTTGATTGTGATCAGAGGATGCCCTTTCAATTGCAGCTTCTGCTCGAGCTCACAATTTTTCGGAAGAAAAGTCAGATCAATGAGCCCTGGGAGAGTGATGGAACTCATAGTTCATCTCAAGAAAAAATATGGAGCAAAGGAGATATCCTTTTGGGATGATATGCTGACGATAAATAAGCCTTGGCTTCATAAGCTATGTGACTTGATGATAAAGGCGAGACTCAATATGACATGGACTTGTCTTGCCCGTGTGGATAGTGTCGATTATGAACTGCTGGCGCATATGAAAAAAGCAGGATGCTGGAACATCTTCTTCGGCTTTGAATCAGGAAGCCAAGAATTGCTCGATAATATCGGCAAAGGGATTACAATCGAGCAAATAGAGAAGGCAAATGCATTGTGCAAGAAAATAGGGATAGAGGTAAGGGCATCATTCATGCTTGCACTGCCTGGAGAGACTCCGGAGCTTGGAAGGAAAACTATAGAATTTGCAAAAAAACTTAATTCTGACTATACACAGTTTTCTATAACAACACCTTATCCAGGGACAAGGCTATATGCTGAGGCGAAAAAATATGGCAGCCTCAAGAAAAGCTTTTCAGAATACCATGGATGGAAGGCAGTATTTGTGCCATTTGGATATAAGAATGCAAAACAAATAGAAGATTTGGAAAAGCAGGCTATGAGAGAATATTACATGAGGCCAAGATATATTATAGGGAGGATCGCGAAAATATCTAGCTGGCAGGATATCGCGAGGTATATTAAGGGAATACGATTTTTGATCGGGTTCACAAAAAAATGAGCAATATATTAAGATGGGAAAAATATTTCTTCCTAGGCTTGATAATATTCAATTTGATATTGCGTTTGGCATTGAGCTCTCAGCCAATATTCCATGATGATGTAGTGCTTGCCAATATTGCAGATGCAAAGACAGTATTCAATCAGCAGCCTAGTGGGCAGATGCCATTTCCCAATTGGCTTGATATTTTTTTCACAGGAATATTCGGGCTGAACAATACATCCTTAAGATTGACTTCTATAATATCCACAACACTCACAGTGCTGCTGGTGTATGCCCTTGCAAGGAGATATTTTGGCAGGAGAGCGGCTGTGGCATCATCAATTGTCATGTCAGTCTGGATGTGGAGCATCAAGGCATCGCAGATGAATTCAGCTGCAGACGGCGGTTTGCTCACATTAATGATCCTGCTATCGACTTATCTGTTCCTGAGATATGAAGAGGAAGGAAGGCCTGTTCATCTTTGGTTGACTGGCCTTGCCATAGGCTTGGCATCAATGACGAAGATTGTAGGATTGGTGATGCTGCCTATAATATTAATATATTATCTCATGAGCAAAAAAGGATTTATTTTCAGCGCTAAAAAAACAATTTATATTGGCATTCTTGCCATCATCCCTATCGCGTTGTTCTTCTTATCTGACCTGCTGTTCAATAAGATGTATATCCTCAACAGCATATTGACGCGCCTGCATGACGTGACTGTTACAAGCGCTGGCATCACAACAATAAGTTATGGTGTTATTTTTGTAAGATTGTATACTTATTTTAAGATATTGTTCTGGGCCAGTCCTTTGGTTATTATGGGTGCGATATTTTATATGATAATGATGAGTGAGAAAAAATCAGGAAAATTGCGGGATGTAAGAAGATTCCTTGATATCCAATTGATATTTATATGCATCCTATTTTTGGTCCTTACATCGCCGTATGTTATAATATCTCGGTATATAATGATCATCATGCCTATATTGGCGCTATATTTTGGGACATTGATTGCAAGCTTATCATTCAAGAAAAAAGAATTATGGATCCTAGGCGTAATCTCTTGTGTCTTGCTTGTGATACTATTGGTGTTGAATAGTCATATTACCTTATTGCCCATCTCGAATACAGGGATTATAGAACAGAGATTGATGCATCTCGACTTTACTTTGGGCATGCCATTTATCGAAGAGACAGGATATTCAGGTATTGTAATAAATATGCTGACAATAATTTTCAGCTTCGCTCTCATCTTCATATCGTTTATAATATTTATTATTAGTTATATTAAGAACCATGAACGTCCATCCACATCTATATCCTCATTTTCCAAGTACGCCTTTCTTGTAGCGCTAAGCTTAGGGCTGGCATTTAATCTATTGATATTATCAGAATACTCGATGCATCTGAACGGCCCGAATTATTCTGCCAGCATAAATGATCTCATTGATTATGGCAAGAGCCATCAATTGAATGAGCCGATCATCATATTGAATAATTATGAATTGAGCTATTATCTGAGGGATAATTATTCAGTATTCTATCACAATACCAGCATATATGAGATCGATAGCATAAAATTGGATCAATTCAAGCAATATGTATATTCAACAGGAGGAACAATAATCTTCAATGACATGCCAATGATTGACAGGACAGGAGAACTTTGGAGCATAATATCAAAATGCACGAAGATACATTCTTTCATAGATAAAGGATATGAGATAGGATATGTCTTTGATTGCAGCAGCCTGAAGTCCAAATAGGATGCATCGATAAGCATTTGAGATTTTTATAAGGTGACCAGCACAACTCCTAGTATTATCATGCCGATGCCGATGATCTTATAAGCATTCATCTTCTCTTTCAATATGAACACTGACAAGAACACTATAAAGATATATCCTAGCGATGTCATAGGATATAACAGCGATAATCTTTCTGTGCGCAGCAGGAAGATAAAGAACACTGTCGAGAATACAAATAGCGCAAGCCCGAGCATTATATGCCAATTCTTGATTATGTCAGCAATTCCTTTATAGCTTAATTTTATGACAAACCTATCTGACCCTTTTTTTAGGAACATCGAGCCTAACGCACCTATGAAAGTAGATAATATCATCATTAAAATCAATATATATGTATTCATTTCCTGCTCCCATAGCCTATCAATGATACGCCTATAAGTATTCCTATTACGCCCATCCAATTCATGATAATCACAGCCTCATTGAACAAGAATATCGAGGCAATATTCACCCAGATGAAGCTTAGCGCAACAAATGGATAGACCAATGATAGATCCCCGTACTTGAATGCTATGATGAGAAACACCGCCCCTATAGCATAAGATATGAACCCTCCTATCAATGGGATATTTGTGATTATACTATAGAAATCTGTGATATGGCCTGCGCCAAGCTTCCACAATATCTGGCCTAAGGATGTGAAAATAGTGCAGCATATGACGAGGATTATGGGTCTGAGATTAATTTTTTTCATAAGACATTCGGCGATAATCTAGCGATATTTACTCTTTTCCTTTCTTATTGATCATCCCTTTGACATGTTTATAAATCTTTTCAGGATCAGGCCACCATGCAGGATTCCACGGATTACTTTTTTCATTATGCGCATCAAGCACAGGCTTGTGCGAGCCTCGGAATATCATGCTATTAGATGTATAAGGGCCATAGATCCTCTCAGGAGTCGGGCCATATATGCCGACGCAATATGTCCCGAGCGCTGCTGCAAGATGTATTGGCCCTGTATCATTTGATATCAGCATGCGGGATCTGGATAATATATATGCTGATTCTGCTAGGCTTAATTTTCCTGACAGATTCATGCACTTAGTCCTCTCCTCAGGCTTCAAGCTGTCCAATATATCCTGCAGTTCCTCAGATTCATTTTTAGATCCTAACAAGTATATTGCTATATTATCTTCCTGGACAAGCATCTTTATCAGGGCATCAAAATGAGGATATCTCTTTGTCTTATTCTCTTCTCTTCCGCCTATGCAGAATCCTAGCAATATTCTTCCATCAACCCATTTCAGAAAATCAGATGTCTTTGCTGAGGACTGGCATGATGGTGGTATAAGCCTGGGCATTATCTCGATAGATCTCTCCCTAGAATAGTGCCTTGCAAAAAACCTTGCTATATCATAATATTCTTCGACAACATGCTTGTCTTCTTCATATATTATCTGCCCGTCATAGGCTTTCAATTTTTTTGAATTCAGTGTCGCTATACCAAAAAAATATTTCGGGCGCATCAACCTCCCTATAATTGCAGAGAGCCGAACAAACTGCTCGCAGTCGATTATGATGTCGTATTTTTTCTTGTTTGAGATTATCTCCATGGCATGGCCGAGTATCCCAAGGATTGAATATCTGACTGTCTTTGTATTGTCGATGATATCAGGATACATCCTGCAGATCTGCCTGTTCATCTCAAATGTGAAGACATCAATCTCTGCATCAGGAAATATCTTTCTCAGGCTCTTGATCATTGGAGCAAGGAATATGAAATTCCCGAATCCAAAAAGTTTGATTATAAGTATCTTCTTAGGATTTTTTGGAAGCTCAGTTCTTCTTCTCCATATATTCTGCAGCCTGACAACCTCGATTCCTATATGCCTGTCGATTTTTCTTAGCAGATTGATATTCATTTTGATGAATTATAGGCAGGCCCTATTGTAATCTGCCTGCTCGGTATTCTACTTTTTTCTGGCTATGACAAACAGCTCTCCAAGAGCAGGGTTTCGGACCACGAATTTGTCGAGAAATCTTGGCATCAGCCTCGAGATGAATCGTGATCCATATTTTTTTATGTAAAGCCTATAATATTTCCATTTGAGTAGCTTGGTGCTGTTGTGCATCTCCAGTATATCAAATCCTTTGAGCAGGTATCTGAGTGATCTCTTATCAAAATATATCACATGCTCAAACTTGTATTGGAACCATTTTTTTCCCAAAAGCTTTCTTGTGAATGAGCCGGTATTTGGGGTGGTCATAAGCAGATGGCCTCCATCCTTCAATAACGAAGATATCTTAGAAAAGTCTTTCCTGACATCCTGCAGATGCTCTATGAGGTCAGTCATTGTGATTATGTCGAACATCCTGTCGGTCCTTATGTCGCCGATGGCGCTATTGAATATCCTGCCAGGGAATTTTTTGCTTGCGACTTTGGATGCATATTTGGAGAGCTCGAGTCCGTAGCATTGCATGCCGAATTCTTTTGCGGCATCAAGCATATATCCGTTGCCAGTCCCTATGTCAAGGATGCTTTTGCCATGTAAATCCACATGCTTGGAAAGTTTCTGCAATACATACCTGAACTGCTCTTTTTTTGATTCTCCAACTATCTTCTCCTCTGCCCTCTCATCCTTTCCCCATAATCCATAATTCTCCTGATATACCTTCGAGCGTGAGCTGGCCAATCCTGATAGGTAATGCAGATGGCATCTGCTGCATATGAATAGCTTCTCTGCCTGCTTGCTATCACTGAGAATTATTTCCTCGGATTTGCTGTTTTCTTTTCTGCATAATGGACATCTCATGATTCACCTAAAATATTCATGTTGTTTTGCACCTAATTTACTTTATATATCCTGCTCGCCAGCTGATTGTCATATTTTGTCTCTTTCAATAATTGCAGGTGCTTGTCCATCTCAGTACTCCAAGGATCAGCAAGATTGAATCTTGAAGGTAGTATTATCAAAAGATCCCTTTTCGGGAATGTCGGAGACCATGCAGGGTCAAGATAATATGTTGTCCTGATATAAGTCACATTATTTTCTTTGAGCACCTGCTCTCTTTGCGCAGTATATTCTATGCTGAGCGGATCAAAAAATCCTGTCAATTGGCCTTGGTCATTGACCTGGAATTCATTGTCGAACCATCTGACAGTCCAGTAAAGGTATTTTACATCATACTTCTTGAACAGCTCTTCTCTTACTGTATCATTATTTGAATATAGCATAAGGCCTGCATCCAGCATCCTCTGGTTCATGTCAGTATATGTCGATGCATGTGTTCTCCTATATGTCACGACCTTTCTTGCGCTTAACGCATTCAATGCAAAAGAATCCTCATTCCCTGCCAGGAAGACATCGCTCCTATTGGTGTTTGTCATTATCCAATTGCTGTCCTCTGATAAATATGATGGGAGTTCGCTTCTTGCTTGGGTATACCATTGGTCTGTATTTATCGATTGAACATGGTCATTGATATATAATATGAATATGATTCCCAATAATGCGAGCACTCCTATCCTTATATATTTGCTATATCTGTCAGCATAATGGAACACTACAGTCAGGAAGAATATGAAATAAAATATTATCATTATCCTGAGGAATGCATCGAACAATAGTCCAGGCGCTATATTGGTGTGGAATATCGGGATTGTCAAGAAGTGGCTCAGCAGGCCAGCAAATGATGAGACTAGGATTAGTATAAGGAAATGATGCTCTGTTTTCTTGTCCTTGACCATGAAAAGCAGTATTATCCCGAGCAATGCGCCTATGCCTATTATTATGAATTCGAGCGGTGAGCTGAATGCAAAGAAATGGTCCACAATGCTTTGCCAAACCAAAGAAGTCATCTCTGGAAATGTCACAAGCTCAGGGAATCCATAGATCTGCATATCATTGATCGTATTGCCATGATAGACAAATATAGGCTTATACCACCAAATAAGCGCTATGGCAAAACCGATTATGAATATTGCGCCGACTTTGAGAAGATGATCAAGAAATATTTTTTTGTTGAATTTCCATCCGTGCTCGTGCCTTGATATGGGCTTTATCAATATATAATATATTCCCATGAAGAATATGAATACTGATGGCAGTATGAATGCGTGGGTGTTGCTAAGCCCGGTCAGTCCATATGCTATCCCGCATAATATGGCTGATAGCCAATTCTTTTTTTTCATGAACATGTATATTGAAAAAAAGAATAATGGTATCATCAATGTCAGCGAAAAATGCGAATACTTGAATATTGGAGAGAATGGAATCACGAATAGCACTGCAAGAAGTCCGAAATCCTTATTTGCGAAGAATTTTGAGACAAATAAGTATATGACAAGCAGTGATGCTGCAAGTACTAGATATGAAAAGTTCAGGACTGCATGGATCATGTCAAGGCCTGTGAGTTTTGAGAATCCGACGACAAGAACATGATAAAGCCATGGGACCCATTGTATTTCCCCAACTAATTGGCCGCTTTGGAATATTGATCCGCCTTCTGATAAATCCTCCATACTGCCCAGATGATTATACATGTCCCCGCCATATAATGGGCTAGGTAGTGCCTTGAGTGGAGAGATAATATTATAATTGATTATGAGTGCAAGTATAAGCACTGCAACAAAGAAATAATCCTGCCATTTCAATCTTTGAAAGAAATTCTTGCTTTCAGGATTTTCCATTTTATTATAGCATATTATTACTTATTATCACTTTTATTTCTTATTACCACTTGACTTTCCAGATTATTATCCTCTGCCCTGTGATGTCTGTAGTGTCTGAGAATTTCTCGAAATGCTGCATGCCTTTGCCGTTGAGGAAGAACAATTTTGTGAATGTCGACTCTATCAAGTTAGGATCTGCCACAAGCGCATTGTATGTTGTCTGATTGCTGTTATTCTCTACATCAAGGAGCAGGCTGATGCCGATTGTTCCATTGCTTATGTTGTATTGCCTGTATTTATCGGTTGCAATGACTACTTGGCTGAATGCTCCTGTAGTCTGCTGAAGCTTTGTATTTGTGGTGGTGTCATAGAATCCTATGATCACATATGAGCTTTCAGGATTGCTGATATTTACGATTGCCGATTCGACAACAGCCATCTGCTGGGCATTCTGGGATATCCCAAGGTTCAGATTGCAGGTGACGATATCAGAGTCATTAGTGCACGCTGTGAGCTTCCCTCCAGCATAGCTGGGCCATGGTGCAATCCAGTCATTCATCTCTTGATCAGTCTGTAATGCCTGTACATCATAATATATCTTTGATGCATAATCCTCTGAATAATTCCACCTGTCCTTCATTATCTGCAGCGCCTCAGCAAGAGGCTTTGTTCGGACATTGTTTATTATATATGCCTTATCAAAATCCCATAATCCGAAATGCGCCCAGACGCCAGCTTTTCCGACCATATCCTCAGATGTCACGAAATAATCATCTGGCGGGCTGCAATGCGTAAGGCTTAATATCTTGTCGATCTCTGCACTTGAATATCCGTATTTCGCAAGATCTTTTGCAGCATCATCCTTTGTCATCAACATTATCTCTGCAACGATATTTTGGGATTTTTCTGTATCATTGTATCTCTTGTCTATCTCATCGAATGCAGTATTGCTCCCGCAGTCAAGCATGCGCAAGATGGCGACACTTTCGTTCTCATTATTTGTCTGCAGTATCCTCCCAAGCCATTGCGCTGCAGGATGGTTCTGCGATGCTCCATCTAATGTCACGCGCCTGTTGGCTACATACTTGAACCAATGGCCGAAATCCCACCAAGAATTTATTATAGAGTCAGGCTTGCTCTGAAGCCTTATCTTTGTCAATGAATCCCACCATCCCTTTGTAATAGACGGGATATATGTGTCGCTTGAGGATATCGCAGTCTGTACAGGGCTTATGAGCAGCAGGCATAATAGCGCGAACACTATCAATTTTGCAAGATTCTCCTTCAATTTAAAGCTTGAATGGAACAGGCCGACAAAATACTGGTATATGTACCCGAGCGCCACTCCTATCGCTATCCCAAATACTGGCGTCAATAGCAGGATAAACCTTAGGCCTTCTGCACTAGCATATATCATGCCCACAAACCATACAGTCAATATCAATGCAGGCCTTATATCAATCTCTGATTCCTTTTCTCTAAGCAGCATGACCAATGCAATGATTATTGGTATGCTAAGTATTATTATGTATGTCAATGAATTCATGGCAAGGGCAGAGCTTGTTATCAGGAACAGGAATAGCAATATCGAAAATCCTATGAGAAGATATTCTTTGAAGTCAGGTTTTTTCTTGACCATGGTAAATATTATCCCAAGAAGCGCCAATGAAAACAATATATTTATGCCAAAGGCTATTTGCGAGACTATTGTTGAGATGCTTGCCGCATTCAATTCAGCGACTGTAGTCAATACATTTGGCCAAAGATTCTCATATGCTGCAACCTTTAGTGTTGCAGAGAGCTGCAGCGGCGCGCTGATGGCTGATGTGAATGAACCAAAAGAATTGAACATTGTAGTGAATAATGCTGATGAGATGATCAATAGCACGAATATGATAACCACGTTCTTCAGGTCTGAGACGACATTTTTGGAAAATAGCTGCTTATGCTTGATATATGATCTCAAGAGCTCGAATGCTATGTATATCACAAGGGCAACTATTATGAAATCAAATATATACCACCATGCAGACCATGCAAAGGCGAATAGGCCTATAAAAAATCCTGCAAGCACAGTAAATACTATCCTCTTGAGCATGCCTTTTGACTCAAATGCCTCAAGAAACATCCATATAATCAATAATGGGAATACTATATTCCATACATCAGTGTCTGACCCTAAAGTCCTTGTGATGAATAATGGACTTAGGCTTACAAACATTGCTGCAAAAAATCCTGCAGCATCATTCATTATCCTCCTGCCAATGAAGAATGCAAATATTGCGCACAAGCATGCTACAATAGTCGGCACAAGAAATGATGCACTCATCAGATTGATGTCTGGCGAGAACATCTTAAGGAATTTATATAAATATGCTATGGCGTATGGATGCAGCGATGGCCCTGTTGTCGTGCCTATAGGCGCAATCATATATGTGTCTTTGCATACGCCATCGACCACTGCATCGCAGACATATCCTTTGTCTATGATATTTCTTGCCTGCCTGAGATAATAATAGGAATCCAAGTCGCCAAGAAATGTATAGGTCACATTGTTTTCCTGATATCGGAAACCTGTCTTGAAATAATCTGATGTCTGCTTGACCTGCTGAGCGATATTGTCCTTGTTTGTCTTTTCGAAATCAGCTAACTGCTTATCCACAAGGGTATTCTTGTTTGCTGTCGGGAGGTTAGGATATTGGGTATTGACCTGCTGGGTGATGGCATTCCTGTAATAGTTCGCAACAGAGCTTTGCGCCCATTGGTCTGTGACAGGAAGATACATCGGCTGCAGCCTGATCAATATTGTCGCGACAACAGGTATTGCGATAAGAAGCAATATAAGCAGTGTATATGCTATCTTGCTTGAAGGCTTTTTTGATGAGAGCATGCTGAAGAATTTTTTTATCTTAGAGAAATCTATATTTACATCATCTGCATCATCGCTGTTCGTCTCATCGTCATGCTCATGTTTATTATAGTCATGATCATGTCCATCATGCTCGCCAAGATGATTATGCTTATCATGAAAATCTTCAGCCATATGATTTGCACCCCACTGCTGGTGCTTATTGCAATTAATTTATAAATTTGATGAAATGCCAAACAGTAAATTATATAAAATCGAGAGGTTTAAGCCCAATACGGAGAATCTCATATGACAATAATACAGATATTAATCGCATTGTTCGCCATTTATGCAATCATCAGGGTCATCTTCAGCGCAAAGAACAAATCAATGAATATCATGCTGACAATGCTTTGGATATTGCTCTGGCTGGCTGTGATAACTGCCGCGCTTTATCCAAGCTATATATCTGAGCTCTCGAAGATTGCAGGCATCGGTAGGGGAGTTGATTTTGCGACATATATCAGCATCATATTATTGTTCTATATGGTATTCAACATATATGCCTTGCTCGACAAGCATGACCAGAGGATTACAGAGCTCATAAGGGAAATCACGCTTGAGCGCACTCAACACACAAAATCCAAGAAACGAAGATAATATTAATCTGATAATCAATTCCGGCTAAGGAGCCAAATTTCATTAACTTAATAAAACATATTGCTGATACAGTCTAAAATGAAGGTTGCAGGAAGCGAGCAAATACCTAAGCAAATAATCAAAGGCAGGATAAAGATAATAATATTCTGTGCATACTTCTATCCGCATGAAGGCGGTGTCGAGAAATATGTCAAAGAGCTGTGCAAGGATATTGAGGGCGTCGATGTAACAATAGTCACATGCAATACTGAAGATGCGAGATTCCATGAAAAAAAATTCGGATTCGACATCTACAGGCTTGACTGCTGGAATCTTGTGAATGGGAATTATCCTGTCCTGAGCTTCAAAGGCATAGCGCAGCTAAAAGAGATCTCAAAAATCCCTGCAGACTGGATAATCACGAACACAAGATTCTTCAACATCTCATTCTTCGGGACATTGATGGCAAAAAAGCAGAACATAAGACATTTGCATATCGAGCACGGCACATCGCATTCAAAACAGGGCAACATCTTTGTGAGCCTGATCAATATAATATATGACCATACATTCGGATGGTATGTCATAAAGAAATCAGATATTGCCGCAGGTGTCAGCGATGCAGCAAGGAGATTCTCTGATCATATCCATAATAGAGATACATTGCTGATAAGGAATTGCATCGATGCAAAGATGTTCAAAAAACCCTCAATAGGCCAGCAGGCTAAGGTCAGGAGATCGCTGGGCATAAAAGATGGGAGGATCCTGACTTTTGTCGGAAGGATAATCAAGGCAAAAGGGATAGGAGACCTAATCGAATCCCTATCTGGCACCAAAGGCATCAGGCTTTTGATAATAGGGGATGGAAATTATCTTTTGCAAATAAAAAAACTCTGCAAGGCAAAAGGCATAGAGGAAAGGTGTATATTCCTTGGCCAGAGAAACATAGATGATATAATAAAATACTTAGGCATCACAGATATATTTGTTAATCCGTCATATACTGAAGGCCTGCCGACATCAGTTCTTGAAGCAGGCGCCATGGGTGTTCCGATAATAGCGACAGACGTCGGCGGTACAAGAGAGATAATAACAGACAAGGTCGATGGCTATCTTATAAGGCCTCATGATATATCAGGGATGCATAAAAAGATCCTAGAATTGCTTGATGATGCTAAATTATCGAAGGAATTTTCGAGCAATATCAGAAAAAAAGTCTTAAGAGAGTTCGATTGGAAAAACGAGAGAAAAAAATTCTTGCAATTGCTAAGGGAAAAGAATTAGAAAAATGGCCAGAAAAAAATCCGACATGCAAAACAGCGACAAGCGAAATCTTAGCATGCAAAATAATAGCATGCAAAACAGTGATAAGCGAAATCTTAGCATGCAAAACAGCGACAAGCAAAATTTTAGCAAGCAAAATAGCAGCAAGCAAGATGGCATATTGCTCTATTCTTCGCTCATTTGGGATAATATCTGGTCGCATAGCCATGAGCTCACATCATTATTGTCAAAAAAATCTCATATCTATTATCTTGAAGTGCCGAAGAACAGTGCAAAAGGCCATGAGCAGCTCATAGCAAAAAAGCATAATCCGCTGCCAAAAAATGTGACATTATTGACTCCAAAAAAAACATTCAACAGCTTTGGATTGAAATATTTTGCCTATACACAAGCACAGACCATAAAATACTTCCTAAAATACAATGATAAATTCGATATATTCATAACATATAATACTTATGACATTGCACTGCTGAATCTTGCAAGGTTATACAATAAGAAAATAATCTTCATGTATGTAGATGAATATGAAGAGTTAACACCAAACAGGTTCTTCAAGAACATCATAGCAAAGAATGTCAAATCATTTCTAAAAAAGGCAGATATCGTGGTTTGCACTGCAAAAATTCTTGAGAAAAAGGCAAGCCTATACAATGATAATGTCTATTATCTTCCTAATGCTGTGAAATTATCTGACTTCAGCTCGCTCAGAAAAGATAGTAAAGGCAAGAAGAAATTTATTGTGGGATTCGTCGGAGCCCTCGGAAGCTGGGTTGATGTAGACATGATTGTCGATGCAGCAAAAATGCTAGGTGATGATCCAAGGTTTGAATTCAGGATAATAGGGTCTGGGGCATCTGAGCAAAGGCTCAAGAGCAGGATCAGTGATGAGAGAATAAAAAATATCAAGATGCTAGGATTCATGAACAGGAATGTTGTGCTCAAGAAAATGCTGCAATTCGATATTGCCATAATCCCATTCAAGATAAATAAGATAACGCATAGCGTATCGCCAGTAAAATTATTCGAATATTGGATGACTGGAAATCCTGTGATAGCGACAAAGACATTTGAGATGAGCCAATACAAAGATCATCTATTATTGGTTGATGATGCAGAAGGCCTCAAAGATTCTATAATAAGGCTTTCAAATGATGAAAATCTTGGAAAAAAGCTTTCAAGCTCTGGAAGAAAGCTTGTGATAGAAAAATATAATTGGGAAAAATACCAGGCAATCTATGGAAAGATAATCGATAGCCTGGACAGGAGATGAAGATGTCAGTGAAGATTGCAATAGTGCTTGGGACAAGGCCCGAGATAATTAAGATGTCCCCGATAATCCGTGCCTGCGAAAATCTAGGAATAGATTATTTTGTATTGCATAGCGGTCAGCATTATGATCATGACATGGACTCAATATTTTTCTCAGAACTCGAGCTTGCGATGCCAAGATATAATCTTCATGTCGGCTCGAGGCCATTTGGCGAGCATGTAGGATTGATGATGAAAGGGATGAAAGAGATATTTCTCAAAGAACAGCCTGATGTCGTGATAGTGCAAGGAGATACATTGACTGTCCTGATGGGCGCATTGGCAGCAAAAAAATGGGATATAGCAGTAGCACATCACGAGGCTGGCCTGCGTAGCCATGATATTACTATGCCAGAAGAGGTGAACAGGATACTCACAGACCATCTCTCAGAATTCCTTTTCTGCCCGACTCCTGAAGCTGTAAATAACATAAAAAAAGAAGGGCTCAATGCAGAATATCATTCATTGAGCGGGAACACTATTGTGGATGCTGTAATGCAGAACATTGCGATATCAGAAAAAAAGTTTGATATGATGAAAAGGCTTGGGCTTGCAAAGAAAAAATATATCCTTGCGACAGCGCATCGTGCAGAGAACACCAATGATCCTGATAGGCTTTCTGGGATAATCAAAGGCCTGTTGCTTGTGAAGAAAAAATATCCGCAATATGAGATGATATTTCCTATGCATCCAAGGACCAGAAATAAGCTGTCTGAGTTCGGTATAGAGGTCGATAAGAGCATAAGGATAATCAAGCCTGCGGGATTTTTAGAATTTTTGCAATTAGAAAAAAATGCAGCGCTTGCGATAACAGATTCTGGAGGATTGCAGGAAGAATGCAGTATATTGCATACTCCTGTCGTGACAGTGCGGGACAATACAGAAAGGCCAGAGACAATCAATGCAGGCATGAATATCCTTGCAGGGATAAATCCTAGAAAAATACTTGCATGCTCAGAAATTATGATAAACAAGAATATCAGATGGAAAAATGTATTCGGCGATGGACATGCAGGGGATAGGATTGTAAGTGAACTGATAGCAAAGCTGCATGAAAGAAAAAGCTTAAAAAATAGAGCCAGATGGATAGCTAGGACAATAAAGAAAAATATTAGAAAATAAGATATTATAAAATACACTATTAGAAAATAAGATATTATAAAATAAAAGATTAAAATGAGAATTAATAAAATATATGAGGCTGCCCTGAATTCAGCGATCGGAAGAAAATATTATGCATCTAAGATAGCTCCGCTGATAATCAGCAACGGGATGCAATGGAAGAATTCTTGGAATGGCAAAAAAGCCTGCCTTATGCTATCATATGATCCTGACGAGAAAAAAGATATTGATGAGATGAAATGGCTGCTTAGTCTTCTTAAAAGATATGATCTGCCTGCAAGCATCGCTGCAATAGGGATGCTCATAGAAAAATATCCAAAAATATTCTCTCATGCGATAGACCAAGATCATGAGCTAATCAACCACACATATTCGCATCCTGACAATGCCGAGTTGAATCCTGACAAGAATTTTCATCTGATCAGCAGGGAAGAGAGATTTTCAGAGATAAATATCTGCGATGGAGTCGCGCATGATCTGCTGGATTATAAATTTTCAGGGTTTCGCATACCGCATTTCGGAAACCAGTTCATAGATGATATTTATCCTATGCTAACAAAACTTAAATATAAATATTCTTCATCAACAGTCGCTGTCAAGACAAAAAACCAGGGATTCCCTTTCAAGGTCGGAAAAGTCTGGGAATTGCCCTTAGTGTGCTGCCAAAAACATCCTTTCTGCATATTCGATACTGCGCATGCATTCAGGTCAAGGTTTGCAAGGCATGATGCAAAAACATATTTGATGGATTTCGAAAATTTGATAAGGTTCGGTATAGAGAATCATATGTTCATCAACCTTTATCATGATCCTCAGGACCTTCACAAGTTCGATTATGACAAGTTGCTGAAGATAATAGACAAATATAGGGATGAGCTATTGATCACGACATACGGAGAGCTGACGAATGGTTTCAAGAAATAGAAATTATCAGGATAAAGAACCACATAGTTTGCCGATATCCAGCGTATTATTTATTCCAAATGAGCCAATAGAAGTCTATTATCAATTCAAGCAGACATATAATATGTATCCATTTAAGTATTTTGACCTCTTGGGAGTTTTTGGGAAAGCGTATTTCTCTTATCTATCGCCGGAAAAATCTGGCGAAGAGAAGAAAGGGAAATTTGTCATCCAAAGAGTCAAGAGGACAAATATATTCAAGAGCAAATTCCTCAATTACCTGAACATATTCGATTATTTCAAGTTCATAAGCAGGACTGCAAGACTTGTCAAGAGAAATAATATTCAGCTGATACGAGCATATAATAATCATATTGAAGGCTTTTTGGCATGCATCATAGGAAAGATGACAAAAGTCCCTGTTGTAGTGTCTGTGCACAATGATTTCTATTATGAAAGATCGCACACTAAGAAATCAGACATAATATCGTATGTATTCATAAATAATATCCAGCGCATATTAGAATTTTTTACAAATCGTATGGCAACAAAAATATTCTGCGTCTCCAATCATCTGAAGAAAGAGATATCAAAAAAAGGCCATATCAGAGAGGAGAAGATCGAAGTAATATATAATAAGGTGGAACTGGAGAAATTCCGTCATGATGACAAGAAAGAACAGCAGGGCTTGATCAGAAAATATAATCTTGAAAACAAGAAAGTATTCTTGTTCCTCGGAAGGTTTGTCTGGCAAAAGAATGTTTTCAGGCTGCTAGAAGCATTCAGCATTATCAGAAGGAGACATGAGGATGCAAGATTATTGATGGTCAGCGACGGGCCATTGAGACAGGATATAGAGAGATATATCAAAGAGAATGGCCTGACGAAGAGCGTGCATATATTAGGATTTGTATCAAATGATATCCTTCCAAGCCTGTTCCGCCTCAGTGATGCATTTGTCCTGCCGTCCTTATATGAAGGCTTTGGGATAGTGCTCATAGAAGCCCAGGCAGCAGGATGCCCGATAATTGTAAGCGATATCCCATCAGTGAAAGACATTGTCAATGAGAAGAATTCATGGATGTTCGAACCACTCGATCCAAAAGAGATGGCAAGACATATGGAGATGTTTTTTGATAGAAAAAATGAGAAGATCATCAGACAGAAGGTAATATCTGGCTCTGTTGATGTTAAAAGATTTGAGTGGGATACATTGGCAAGAAATGAGCTGAGACTATATCATAATGAGTTAATATAGACTAAACTGTTTCAGTATTTAAGGAACATCTTTGGAAAATTACTATATATCTATTGAATATTATTGATATATATTGCTGTTTAAATTATATCTTAATTATGTTATTGCGAGCGTAGCGAGTTTTGGGTTTAATACAAAGAAATGCTGTGCATTTCTTGTACATAGAAAAGTCTGACTTTTCTAGTACTGAAAATCTGAGGATTTTCATGTACACAAAAAAGCTTAGCTTTTTGTGCCCAAGAACAAGAGTTCTTTGGACAAGAAATTCAAAGAATTTCTTTGTACCACAGGCTTTAGCCTGTCAATACACAGAAAATGTGATGCATTTTCTGGTACATAGAAAAGCTAGACTTTTCTAGTACTAAAAATATTAGAATATTTTTATGTACAAAAAATCTCAGTAGATTTTTATGTAACTCCGAACAGCGAATTTTTGTTATTTCTATTATATTTCGGACTCTAATGATCAAGCATAAAATTAATAAACCTATATTGAATCTCAAGGTGCATACCATAAGTTTGATATTGAGCCAATAACATGCTCTATATAAGGATTGTCCTACAAGCATTGTATCGCGGTGTAATATAATTATTATAGTCATATAAAATTATTATGGTCACATAACATAGGAGATAACATGAACATAGGAATAATATCTGAGAATTATCCTGAATCTGACGTATTGTATAATAGCAGTTTCGTGCATATCAGGGTAAAGGAATATATCAAGAGAGGGTATAAGACCGTAGTGTTCAGGATTAACTTTCATGCAAATGCAGAAGATAAACAGTATGTCTTCGACAAAGTCAAGGTTTATCAAGGAACTCCAGAATATATAACAGAAAAGATAAAAAAGGAATGCATAACGCACCTTAGCATTCATATGCCGAATTTCAGGGAGTTAAACTATGTCAAGAAGCAGCATGCTGAAAAGAATATTACGCTTACATTTCATGGCACAGAAAGCGTCTGGAGTTCGATTATATATCCCTATGATGGCAATTTCTTAGAAAGGATTACAAAATTTTTATACAGGATAACAATAGATTTGCATAAAAGGAGGGTTCTGAAAGATTTTATATTGACGTATAGGCCTAAACTTATTTTTGTGAGCAAAAGCTGGAGAAAATATACTTTGGATATAATAAATATCAAGAAAGTGCCATACAAGATAATATATAATCCTATTGATAAGGAACTGTTTCGTTTCAGGCAAAGAAATGGCTCTCTGAAAAGAATAATATGCATGAGGTCGCATGACACAAGAAAATATGCTTTAGACATAATAATAAAAATGTTCAGGAACAGCAAATATCGCATCGACATATACGGCTGCGGGAGGCTATTGCCGTACCATAAAAGGCTCGCCAAGAGATATAATAGCAATGTGAAATTCATAGAAAAATTTTATATGCATAAACAATTAGGCGAGCTTTATAGGGAATATGACTTGGGAGTTATGCTAACACGCCTGGATGCGCAAGGAGTGAGTGCATGCGAGATGATGCAGACAGGCTTGCCCATTATAACAAGTGATATTTTTGGAAACAAGGAATTTACAGAAAAAGGCTGCATAAGAATACCTAATGATACAAAGATAAGGATAGATGATGTTCTTGAAAGGCTAAACAAGAGATCTGTGATGATGAAGCTGAGCAGAGAAGCCCATGAATACATGGACAATAAATTGGATACAAAGAAAATAATTGAGGCTGAACTAGAATGCCTGAAAAAATAATCCCCAGCATTGGAATTATCGGTACTACCACGACAACAAAGAAAGTTATTAATAGCCTTGCAGAAAATAATTATGGCATACGAAGTGTAGTCTGTCTTGACGATTCCATAAGCCATAAGAAGTCTCTGAATGCAGACTTGTGCGATATATGCAGAATGCATGATATCTATATGATGAAGGTTGTTGATATAAATGCCAGACAAGTAGTGGAGGAGCTTGGTGCGCAGAACCTGGATCTTATTATAGAATGCGGCTGGTCCCAGATTATCTCCAAAGATATAATCCAAATACCCTTGCTTGGGACATTAGGTCTGCATTATGCTCTGCTTCCAAAAAACCGTGGAGGAGCATCCCTTAATTGGGCATTGATAAGGGATGAAATAGAATGGGGAATTACTCTCTATTATTTGGACGAAAAGATTGACAAAGGAGATATAATAGCGCAGAAAAGATTCCCTATATTTGATGATGATGATATTAACTCTTTATATGACAGGGCTGATAATGCTTCTATCAGTGCTTTGCTTGAAAACCTTCCATTGATAAAAGCCGGAACTGCGCCTAGGATTAAGCAAGACCCGACAAAGTCAACTTATCTTAAGGCAAGAAAGCCAGAGGATGGCCTGATCAATTGGAACCAGCCAGCAAGAAACATATATAATCTGATAAGGGCATTGACATTGCCATATCCATGTGCGTTTTCTTATCTGAATGGAGAAAAGATGGATTTTGTGAAATCAAGGATATTTGGGCTTGTAGGTAATGAAGCAAGTCCGGGAACAATAGTAAGGACGATTCCTAGCGGCCTTGTCATAAAATGTGGTGATATATGTATATTAGCCGAATCTGTAATATATAATGGCGACAAATATAGCAGAGAAGGTATCATGAATAAGTTGCAGATATATAATGGCATTAAATTTGACTCAGGAATATCGGGGAAAGCAGATGAAAATATATTTCGATAAAGGTTGGCTATTACATTTAGTTATACAGTCATGATTAGGACAATTATTATATTGCCAGAACCATCATAATTTTTTGATATTAGTTTTTGCTGAAGAAAAAGGCATATTTAACGGATAGCATAGTATAGTGCAGGATTTCGATCTCATACTATCTGGAATACATCGAAATACTGATTCTTTTTGCTTAGCAACTCCAAAGTCTGCAATGTGAACATCGAGACCCATGAATTAATATGCCTTCTGTTTGATGGGTCTGTATCCTCTATAAACCATCCGTCACCAGAATAAAATCCTCCCCTGCTCCTGACATTATTTTCCTTGGATTGGTACGTTAGAATGTTTTTCACCAGCTTCTCTTTATCGAATCGATGCTGCTTATCCATAAGATGGTTCCTTTCTAATATAAGATAAATCCTGAATACTTGTGAAGAAAAGTCAGGCGATTCATAAGGCATGAATCCGACAGTGTATTTGTACGGGAATGCTCCGTTAGGCATCTGGTGTGCAGATATCCATGCAAGGCCTGATTTGACTGCATCGATATATTTTTGCTCATGCAGATAGATTCCTGCAGCAACTAGGCCTTCCATAGTATAGCAATGCGGATGGACAAATGTGCTGTTGTCTGTCGTATCTGTAACAAATCTGCCGTCAGGCTTCTGAAACCCTAGAGCAAAATCGCATAATCTGATTGCTGCATCGCGGTATTTCGGCTCTTTTGTTATCTTATGGAGATGCAATAGTCCTATCGCTGCCTTGCATTGGAATGATCCAGACTGCCTGGACCATTTGTCACCATGAGAAATGAATTTATCCACTTCAATCAGATAATATGCAGGTAGAGAGCCGTCAGGATGTTGTATTGATATTAGCCAATCGCCAATTGATACAGCCTCATCCAAGATCTCTTTATCTTTGTCAGCATCATAAAGGTTTGTCAGGCCGTTCAGTATCATCCCAGTGTCGAATGAGTAGATAGTATTGATGAAGGTCTTGTTCTCTCTTCTATACTTGGACAAATACCCTCCAGAACTGTGCCGAGTATTCTTGAGCCAAGAAGCGGCTGCTCTAGCCTTTTGCAGATAGGCTGGATTCTTATATAAATTGTAAAGATAGCACGAGGTAGATATTCCATAGCCAACAATTTCCTGATAGATAAAACTATAGGCATCACGAAGAGTATCATACCATGCGCTCATGCTGCCATAAGTAAAGTTTTGTTCTTTAATATCATGTATCCCTGAGTTTAAGAACCATTGGTTTCCTAGCTTTATGCTTTTGCTCAAATCATCCTGCAATCCTGTGTCAAATTCACTAGACTCTTCGTCTATTATTGAAGTTCTTGATATTATTTCCTGATCCATTCTGTGTCCTGCTCAATAATCCTAATGGTTGGGATGATTCTGCGATATCGATATTCATCGAAGGTCACAACCATAGTTTTTATCTGATAAAGCAGTATATTTTTAAATTTTGTGATTTTAAAGCATAAAGTTAATAAATAATACATCCACATTATTTTTTGGCATGCTGAGGACATGGTATATACATGATGATAATCAAGGAAGTATAATGTCAAAATAAATTTGGTTGTATGCTGTAGAATTGCCAGAGGATCATTGAATGTGAAAAGCCATTATTATTCTGAATCATGGAAGAAATTCTATAATGTACGCAGTGGTTTTGTATATTATACTAATTATATACCTTATTTTAGCTTTATGTTCAGGAATTTACGGGCAGCAAATCTAAGGTTTAGCATTGTAGATAATCACTATGAACTAATTGATTCAGTATTGAAAGACCATTGCATTATGCTGCGTATAGATATAGAGGATTGCCCTGCAGAGATCAAAGAAAAGCTTGTTGCAGAGGGTTTTTCCTTGAGGAAATGGGGCACATTTATCATCGACCTTGAAAAGCCTGAAGAGGAATTATGGAATGCAATCAAGAAAGAGGCAAGGAAAAATATCAAGAGGACACAGAATGAAGGATGTCATATCGAACTTTGCAAAAATGATTATGATTTCAAAGGATATTATCAGATGTTTAAGCAATCGCGAAAGTCATTGAAATTCACAACTCCTCCTTATCATGTGATGAGGAGGCAATGGCATATACTGCACCCTAATAATTTTGAAATATTCCTTGTCAAAGACAGGGCAGGAGAATTGCTCGCTGGAATGGGAGTGGTATTCACAAAAGATTACATGATTGAAGTTGCAGCAGGTAGGCAAAGAGAAAAGCATTCGAGCCAGTTGTATCCTAATGACCTTCTGAAATGGGAAATAATCAAATGGGGGCATGAGCAGAAAATAAAATATTATGATCTTGCTGGCATAAATCCTGCTCCATCCCCGGAAAGCAAAGAGGGGAATATAAAAAGATTCAAGGAAAAATGGGGCGGACAATATCATGACTGGTATTTTTTCGAAAAACATAATCCGCGTACACTCCTGCAAAAGATATTTTATAAGATAGAAAAAAAATTTAGGAAACAGCATGAAACTCTCTAAGAAAAATAGCCTGAAATTAATGTGGGAAGATATTTTCAGGACAAAGATATTTTCAGGATCAAGATTTGCATTCATGTCAGCAAAGTTCCTGAATTATCTTGCTTTTTGTTTTCCATTCCTCCACAAGTTCACAAAATGGACAAATATGAATCTTTTCAGAGGAAAGAAGGTGGTTGTTCGCAATAGTATAGGAATATTTGAAGTTTATCCTGGAAACGATACATTGAACATCTCATCACCTTATAATGAATATCATCTCAAATCATGGATTGACAATAAATCTCATAAAGATATTTTTATTGATGTAGGAGGGAATATAGGCTTATATACATTTAAGGCGTTGAAATTAGGCTATAGGAAGGTCATCGCATTCGAGCCAAATCCTTTCACATATATAATGCTCCTTAGGAATTTGTCTTTGAATAATTGCAAAAAAGTCATGGCAATGAATATAGGTCTTGGCGCGAGAAAAAAGGTTTTGCCGTTCTATGCAGAGCAGACAGAAATTGGGAGCAGCAGATACATTGATAAGTCTTTGAAAAAGGATGGATTGAAAAATGCCAATATATTAGATCTCGAGGTTGTCCCATTTGATGACTTCGTAAAAGAGCGCCATATATCCCCTAGAACAATAAGTTTTATAAAAATCGATGTTGAAGGGGCAGAGCATGGCGTTCTGAAGGGTATGAGGAGAACTTTATATCATCTGCGTCCTCATACACGCATGATGATAGAGATATGGGACAGGAGCACTAAAAAAAGTAATTGTTTTAAAATCCTCAATGAAAATAATATGCGTTTAATCCAAAGCTCCGGGGACAATTTCCTTTTTGAAAAAACATGAATAGTAGGGAATATATACAAATAAAACAATAGTAATAAATCCGATGAATAAAAAAATAATGTGGAATAGAACATGGATGCTGTGGAAAAAATATGCATCAAAATATTGGTGGGGCGATCCTCTTGATGTAAGATTCTACCTTTGCAGTCAGCTGAATACTGTGCATGATAAAAAAATTCTTGATGTCGGATGTAATGTGGGCATTATACTCAATTGCGCAGATGATTCTAATATAAAGCAAGGATTTGACCTTGATGCGGATTCTATAAAGATTGCAAAAAGGATCAATAAGGAGTTTGGATTGAATGCGGATTTTTATGTCAAGGATGCATTTAAGAGCAATCTTAAGAAAAATAGCTTTGATATTCTGATACTCTCTGATGTATTGCCTGGATTCGACTATGGCCCAGATAAATATGATTTCGATGATTGCAAGAGATTTGTGAATAAGTGCACGTCGTATCTTAAGCATGGAGGAATTCTATACCTGACCACTCCTAATGGAGAAAATCCTTATTATCTAAAAAAACACAAAACCAAGATATCTCAGATCAGAGAGCTCTTGGAAAAAAATTATGATTTTGAGGTCGGACACTGGAATCCTTTACCAATATCTCTAGGCCATGTATTGAAATTTTTTCCAGGTTGGTTCTGTTTACTGGAATTCTTGATGGCTAGGGGTATTGCCAAGAATAGATGTATCTCCTTTTATGTCAGGGCCGTAAAAAAATAACAAAAAATATCTTATTAATACGTAATCATTAGTTTCAGTAATAATCATCTTAATTAAACAATAAATATATAAAGATATGCTGTATTTAAAAATAAATATATATTGGTAAATTTAAATGCTCAGAGATACTATTGAATGGGAATCACATTATTCACAAACATTAAAGATTGAAGGAATCAGTAATGTGGATTTAAATCAAAGAACTCCTTACATTGATAACTTATTAAAATATAGTAAAGGCATAAAAAATTCTTTAGAATTTGGTTCTGGAAAGGGAGGGTTATCACTTCTTTTAAAAATGAAAAGACCAAAAATACACACTACTTTGTTAGACTATTCACCCGGTGCAATTAAATTTAGTAAATTAAGGTACAAGCATTATCATAAAACTGGTAAATTTATTTGTGGAAGCTTTTTAAATATGCCTTTTAAAAATGAAACTTTTGATTTTGTACATGGTAATACTTCGTTTGAGCATGTTTCAAATTCATTAAAGGCTGCTGAAGAACTAGTTCGTGTTACAAAAAAAGGGGGATATATATTAATAACTGTTCCTAATGCCCACAGGAAATATACAGGACATGATTTGTATCATTATATTAATCGATTACAATATTTCTCAAGAACATTTTATTTTAGTGAATTAGAAAAGCTATTTGAAGATAATAATTGCGAAGTTGTTGACAGATTTGGGGTGACTTTAATATTTTTTGCTCCAACCTATATTCCAAGATTACTTTATGAACTATTTTTAGATGTTAGAAGAAAATTATTTAGTAAAAAAGCCTCAAACCGATTAAACAAAAACACATCAACAGAAGATATTGTGAATTATAAACGAATTTACACGACATGGCTTTATCCGTTTTATCTAATAGATCGTTTGTGGTTATATCTGCAAGACAAAATCAATTACTTCTTTGATTATATTTTAAAGCTACATCCTAGTGCATATGTTACTATTGGTATTGTCTTTCGTAAAAAATAATCAACCCTAAAAATTTTCCATAGGTTTTTTAATATAAATTTAATCAATAAGTTTATTATGGTGTGCAAAATTATATATCCTATACTAATATCATACACATAATAATGATTTCCGCATGCAGACCTATGAAGACAAAAAGCTTATCTTAGGTTGATGGTAAAAAATACTACGTCCTATAATCGTAATTATTCAAAAAATTGACTTTCGAAATATTTATTAACATATACCTCCCTATGCAAAATAAATTTTTTATGAACAATATGAATATGAAGAAAATTAACCTTAAAGAGGATGGCAAAACCATATCACAACTAATCAAACAAGTTGTTGATAGGCATAATGTCTCTGCAGATATCATAAAATCAAGCATCAAGATTTCCTATGAGGATTATCTTAAGGATAGCAAGATGAGGTTTTTTTTTAAGAATTTCCATCCGAAGAAAGGCGATGTAGTATTAGATGTCCTGATACTGGCCGATGTCTTGCCAGGTTTTGATTATGGCCCAGATAAATATGATTTCGATGATTGCAAGAGCTTTATGAACGCGCACTTAAAGAAGGGATACTAAAGAAAAACATGACAGGATACAAGAAATCCCTGTCTAAATTAGCCAATAAAGGGACTATGGATTTCTACTCATTTGCGATACTTTATAGCGCCTATATACCAAGATTCATATATAAATTATTTACATATAAGCCCATCTTCAGGATTCTGAATTCCCGCATCTTTAATCACTTCTTTGATTTTATGAATAGTTTTGGCATACAAGTAAACAAGATGCTGCATATAAGTAAAAATGTTATAAATAGATAAAGTATGTATGCGAAAAGATAAAATAGTAACAATTATAAATTAATAGAAGATTTCTATCAAGATGGAACTACGCGGCGAAAAAAAGGCTATTTTTCAGAGCCTGTCTGGAAAGAAGAATGTTCTTGAAATAGGCTGTGGTCAGGGTGATTTTGCCATAGCATTATCAGAGAAGAATCCTGAGATGAAAATTACAGGGGTAGATATGGATGAGGGATATATCCGCGTGGCGAAGAAATCTGATACAAAGAATCGCGTCAATTTTGTCCTTACCTCACTTGAAAGATTCGCCTCGAAGGAAAAATTCGATGTGATAATAGCTTCAGAAGTCATTGAGCACATAAACAATATTGATGACTTCATGAAATCTATTCAAGGGCACTCAAAGAGAGGCACGATACTCATCATGTCTTCGGACAATGCTCATTATATAGGGTTTATGACAAATGCAATCCTTTCATTCTTCACCAAAAAATTTAATTTGTATATATGGAAAGACCAAGACAGGTATTATCCGTGGAACCAACACTATTATAATTGGACCATTAACACGCTGGGGACTGTGTGTGCCTGTTATGGCTTCAACCCATATAAATTTAGGTATACTAATCATGGCTTGATATTGCGATGCAAAGACATTATATTTGATGCGATAACTTTTTTCTTGCCTTTCTTCAGGAGAAAAATTGTCATATGGTCTAGAAAATAATTTTTTTCAGGTCAGAATGACAGAATATGCTATACATGCAACATTACTGCTTTTCTTTTTTCAGAAGTGATAATGTGTCTTTTATTTCATTTGTATCAATATGCCTTATAAGGAATGCCAGCCCAATGTAGAATGCTGCGCCGATGGCTGCTATAATGATTATTTCTATGTATGGATTTAATTTTAGAAGTGTTCTCATCAATATGATCATCAAAAGCAGGGCTAATGATAGGATTAAGGTCTTTATCCAGTGCAAAAAGGGAATCTTCAGCTTGACATATTTTCTTAATACCATTATACTGGAAACCAGCATTACGCCATAGCCTATTGATGTAGCTATTGCTGCTCCGATAATGCCATAAGAAGGAATGAGTATAGAATTCAATATTATGTTGAGTATTGCCCCAGTAAAAATAATAATTGCTGTTATCCTCGGCTTTCCGATCCCGGATAGGATGCAAAAATTTATCTGGGCTATAAAATATAGGAAGCATCCCACCACCAATATCTGGAGTGCTGGAGCGGCACTGATATATTTTTGCGTAAATAACAGTGATATTATTACGTCTGCAAATGCTATAACAACAACTACAAAAGGCAATATCAGGAGTGCGGAATACTTATAGAAGAACGCAAGGCCGTCTGTCAATTTCGATTTAAGCCTCTTGGCCCATAGCTCAGAAGTAAGAGGTAGGATAATAATCACGAGTGCCGTGCTTAGATAGGATAATATGTTTGCTATAGGCAATGCTGCATTATATACCCCGGATGCGGTTGTCCCAAGGAAAAAAGTTATCATGATGGTATCGGTAAATTGTAAAACCATCCCCCCAATTCCCACTAATGTTATTGATAAGCCAAAAGTCAACATATTCTTCAGGATGGTCTTATCTGCAAATGGCTGCTTTATACTGCCCTTGATACGATTAACTTTTTTTATCAGCATGGTCCCAAATATAGATAAAATAACAAGAGATGAAAGTATTGTAGCATACATTGCATAATCTACACGTTTTTCATTAATGAAAAGCACCGACACGAATATCAATGGCAGAAGTTGCCTCAAAAATTGTACCAATGCGTAAGCTTTATGGTTCTGAAAACTTATCAGGACATTCATAATTAGTGCTTCTATCGTCATGAAAAGAAACATTATAGCCATAAGGATTACAAGGAATGCCTGGTTAGAATCCTTGACGTAAGCACTGGCAATATTTTGTGAGAATAGGATGCATAATATCCCTAATACCATGCCACTTAAAGTCGTCATGAAACACGCCAAAAAAATGCTTATCTTTACTTTCGTAAATTGTTTTTTAACAAGATATTCCGGTATATATTTTATAATAGCACTTCCAAGTCCGAAATCACGCAGGACAAATATGATAGAGAATACTGCATATAAAGAATAAAACAGCCCGTAATCGGAAACAGTGAGGTTTCTTGCAAGAACCAGCCTGAATATATAGCTGACAATAGTACCCAATATGGTCATTATTAAGATTATTGTAAAGCCCCTGAATATATGCCGTTTATAATCTTTCTCCATAATACGGATTTAGGCTAACCACAACCTTTATAAATATTGTTGAAGTCTTCTTCTTTGGACGGTCATAGCAGGCTGGATATACCCAAACCCATTTCGAACTTGGTCGTCAAGCAGCCTCACGTTTCAAGGTGTACTGCACTTATGTGTGGGAAACTTGATTCGCTGTCCACTTTCTAAATATTTTGTTTTGAATATTGTTTATTAAATATTGTATGTTAAATATATTGTATTCTTCGATTCATAGATAAATTATATAAATAGGTCACGATTTTATCTTCTTGGATAATAATGCACATTACTATCATAGGAACTGGATATGTCGGATTGACTACTGCATGCTGCTTGGCGAATTATGGTAATGATATAATCTGTGTTGATTCAGACAGATCAAAGATAGATATGCTCAATAGTAATATACTCACTATATATGAGCCTGGCATAAGGGATATATACGAGAGTAATGTCAAGGCAAAAAGGCTCAGTTTCACAGATGATATAAGATTCGGCATCGAGAATTCTGATGTGATATTTCTTGCTGTAGGCACTCCTGAAGGAAAGGATCATAGGCCTGATATGTCTTATATAAAAAAGGCAGCGCAAGATATTGGAAAATATATGAATGCATACAAGCTGGTAGTCAATAAGAGCACTGTCCCTATTGGCACAGCAGATCTTGTGAAATCAATAATCAAGGGCAATCAAAGCACTAAGCAAGAATTTGATGTTGTCTCAAACCCAGAATTTCTTAGAGAAGGTACTGCGGTCAGGGATTTTTCAGTGCCAGACAGGATTGTCATTGGTGTCGATTCTAAAAAGGCAGAATCATTGATGATGTCAATCTATGGCCCTATTGCAAGGACAGGAAAGCCGATAATGGTCACCTCGACTAAGAGTGCTGAATTGATCAAATATGCAAGCAATGCGATGCTTGCCACAAGGATAAGTTTTATGAATCAATTAGTCCCATTATGTGAAAAAATAGGTGCAGACATCAAAGAGGTCTCAAAAGGCGTCGGATTAGATAGTAGGATAGGCCCAAGATTTTTGCAAGCAGGCATAGGATATGGAGGCAGCTGTTTTCCTAAAGATGTCAAGGCATTATATTGGATGCTTAAGGACAATGGCTGCGATGGTGCATTGCTCGAAGCTGTCGATAATATCAATGAGAAGCAGAAAGTCTCATTATATCCTAAAATCAAGAAATTATTAGGCAGCCTTGATGGCAAGACAATAACTGTCTGGGGATTGTCATATAAGCCTAAGACTGATGATATCAGGGAAGCGCCAAGCATCGCATTGATCAAAAAATTATTAGATGAGAATGCAAGAATAATCGCATATGACCCTGCAGCCATGGATAATTCTAAAAAGATTCTTAATGATAATAGATTATCTTTTGCCAACACTCCATATGATGCTGTGAAAGGCTCAGAATGCCTTGCCATAGTAACAGAATGGGATGAATTCAGGGAGCTGGATTTCAAGATGATAAAAAGCCTGATGAAAAGCCCGAACATTGTCGATGGAAGAAATATCTATAATCCTAATGATATGAAAGAGATGGGATTTGATTATATCTCTTTAGGGAGATAGCTCTACCGAAATTTTCAATAATTTTGCAATGAAGAACCCTTCTGTGCCTGTCTTTTCTGGCCACAGCCTTCTGCATTTTCTAATCTCTGGATTCAATGATGCGCCGAATGCCTCTGTCAATCCAGGATCTCCTATACCGATCCCAGAATCGACCAATTGCATCTGAGGATATTTCTTCAATAGCCAGTCGATATTCAACTCGTCCTCTTCAGGCTCAAGAGAGCACGTGCTATAGACCATCACTCCTCCAGATTTTAGGACCTTGACTGCTGCCTTCAATAATTCTCTCTGCAGCCTTGCCCTCTCTCTTACACCATCAATGCTTTTCTTGAGGAAAAAATCCTTTTCTATGATATAATTTCCAGAGCACGGTGCATCGAGCAGTACCTTGTCGAATTCAATCTTCAGATCAGATGCGAATCTCGCATCTTTCTTGTATATGATCACATTCTTGACGCCGCATCTCTCGATATTATTTCTTAGCTCAGATAATCTTCGGGAATCAATGTCCAATGCTATGATCTTTCCAGAATTTTCCATCCATGAAGCGATCTGTGTTGTCTTGCTTCCTGGGGATGCAGCCATGTCAAGGACAATATCTCCTGGCATTGGATCAAGTGCCTGCACTGGCAGTTGCGATGCTAATTCTTGGATATAATAGTATCCTTGAAGGTATTCGGAAGTGGCGCCTAAAGAGAATTTAGCTTCATAAAAATAACCATACTTTGTAAATGGGATTTTCTCTAATTTTGCCCCTAATGATTCTAGCCTTCTGACTATATCCTTATCCGAAATTTTTAGCGTATTGACCCTGAGGGTCGACCTGAGCTCTATATTTTTTGTGCATTTGCATCCCAAAGACTCGTATCTTTTCAAGAATATATTGTTTATCGGCAGGTTTGAATATTTTTTCATATCGAAATTCCAAGGTTTATATGACTATCGAACATCAATCTATTTGTCGTTGAACTCTATTATTATCTGGTTATTTTTCTCATCAATATCCTTTATGATCCTCTTGAATATTTCATCTTTTGATATTTTATCCTTGATGTCCTTCCATGAATGATTCTCCCTGATCTTATTCAAGGTCTTTAGCATCTCATCAATCTCTCTATAATGCGAATAGATATATCCTGCCTTATCCTGGTTCTCCTTATAATTATTCTCGCAGTCTATCAGGTTGCTGTTCTGATCGTCAATGATCAGCCTGAGTTTTGATATCTGCTTTTCTCTCTCAACTCTTGCCTTGTCTATCTCGATATTGTTGTTTTGCGCTATCGCCTCATTAAAGGATTGGTAATGTATTGTGCCCGTTTTCGATGACTCAAGAATGAATGGCAGTATGTTCCCATCTGCCTTGTTTGCCTGATGTTTCCTGTTGAACAGATCCTTGAATCTTTTGTATAATAATGATAAGGTTTTCTCATCAATGTCTCCTGGCTTCTGGCTCTTATCAATATCCATGCATAGCTCTTCTGCATAGATGCCCCCGAGATTCAATTCTATGGCCAATGCTTTAACGATAGATTCCTTGGGAGAGCCTTTTATTATGTCAATAAATCGCTGCTCACCGAGTTCTAGGGTGTCGTATTTGGATTTTGGATAAATGTATATAGAGTCTTTTTTCAATTCCCTATCTTTCCAATGCTGCTCTTCCAAAAGGTTCAATATCTTATGTTCATCGTCGCAAAATATGATGTTGCCTTTGCTGAACAGCTCGATGATCAGGATATATGAAGATTTTTTCCCTTCTGTTCTTGTTTCGAACTTCAATGTCAATGCTCTTTCAAAGCCTGCCTGCGATATCTCTCTCAAGATCGCCCCTTCAAGATATTTCCTCAGCATCATGCACAGGCCAGTCGGCGTCTGCTGCTCAGACTTATATTCTTGGATGAAAATCTTTCCAGGAAGCTGTGCCCTGAGGAATCTTTTCCCTTCTCCAGATTTATGCAGCGCTATGACTAATTCGTTCTTGGATTCTTTTGAATGATATATCCTGTCGACCTTGGTGTTCTCCAAGGCCTTCAGCTCATCCACAAGATAATGCAGTTCCAATGATGATATCTCTTGCTTCATTTTTATTATCTATATCTAATATTTATTATTGCTAATTATTGACTATTATAATATCATGATTTAAAGCTTTTGCTTCTTCAAGGCATATCCCGAATATCTCGCTCTCGATATTATCTTCAATTTTTTTCTTGCCGTATCTTCTCTTGCCCAGCCTTTCATGCAATGTCTTGATATCTGATCTCACGACAATACAGAAATCTGAAGTCAGATAATGGCTCAGATGGCTGTCGATGATTATATTATTCATTTTGTTGATTTTCTTTTTTTTGAACAATCCTGATATGCTTATTATCGATGACTCCTTGCCTATGCATCTCTTCAATATCATATACTGAATCTTCTGATCCTTATCCTCTTTATTATATCTATATTTTCTTAAGAGCATGTCCAAGAATCTTGAGAGTTTTTTCGTATCAACATCATATGTCTTTGCTTTCCTGTCATAGTCCTCGTATAATCTTTCTTCCTTGATCATCCTGTTCAGGTCAAGATACCTGAATCCTGACTTTTTCTCGAGCAGCTTTGCGAAATATGTCTTTCCTGTCCCTGGAGTGCCTGTAATACAAATAATCATTTTTTTCTCTTTGCGATATTTTTCTGCGATATGGCCTTTTTTTGCATCCATTTCATTCCTGGGAATGCTATCAGCGCAATGATTATTATTATGCCCCAGAATATCAGCCCTGAATATACTCGGAATGAGAAGAGCAGCATGTTAGCAAGTATTATAGTCAGCGAAACATATCCTATGATTCTCATCAGCATCCTATAATCCATGAATAATGGATAATATTGCTATTTTTATAGTTAATGAAAATTCAAGAATAAGAGAAAGAATTAAAAATTTTAATCTAATTTTATTTTTAATAATCTAATTTAATCTATCTGAAAGCTCTATGGTTGATGGAGATTTGATTCCTGTCTTTAATCCAGAGTGTTCAATGCCTGATAGTCTCGACAATACTTCTCGCGCTTGCTTTAGATGCGGTGTTATGTCATATTCTCTGATTGCGCGTCTTATGTCTTTAGATATGAAATATTGTCCTGGAAATATCCTGCTAGGAGAATGAAAAGGATATAACTCGCCCACTTTATCACGAGCATATGGCTTGATACGTTGCTCATGGAAATATTGAAGAGATTCATTATTTATCATGACCATAAAATCACTTGTAACCTGTAACCTGCAAAAAAATTTTTTGCTTGATTGTGAACTAAAATCAATAAATCCTGCTTAATATGTCAGCACACCCTCTTCTGCTTCTGAGATATCATTCATTGTCGGGCGATTTTTTATCCATGACATGAGATTCGGATTTTGTTTATCTTCCTCAGTTAGTGTCTTTTGAAATTCTAAAATTGTTTGGATTATTTGTATAGGATTTCTTGCATAGAAGTATGTTGCTTCAGCGTCTGGATTATTAAGCTTATATAATTTAGATTTCGGATTTGATGTCATATAATTAAGAATCTAAAATGTTTTATAAATCTTTCCATAATTACTATTGTGTAGGAGTACAAACTATACCTAAGTATTACTTTTATCTTATCTCTACCGATCTGATATTCTTTTCCAGTATCTTCTTGAACCCTTCAAGATCTTGCGTCGTGAATATCTTATCGTCTTTCAATGAATCATCCACAAGCGACTGCTCTGTCCTGAACTGCTGAAGATAATATTTTTTCGCTCCAGAAAGCCATTCTGATATTTTTATAAAATCCTCTTTTGTGTGGAACCTTGGCAATACTGTCGTTCGAAAATCATATTCTATCAATCCTTTTGAGCCAGCATCCATGATTATCTTGATGCTCTTTTTTATATTTTCAATGTTCACCTTGACATTTGCTGTCTCATCATATTTTTCTGGACTGTTCTTTATGTCCATAGCTATATAATCGACAACCTTCTCATCTATTGCTCTTCTAATTATTTCTGGATTCGAGCCGTTGGTGTCAAGCTTTACAGAAAGCTCTTTGCTTTTTATCAGCTTCATGAAATCTATGAGGCCAGGATGTAATGTCGGCTCTCCTCCTAACATTACCACGCCGTCTATCCATTTTTTTTTCTTATGCAGAAAATCCATGAACTCATCCACGCTGATGTCTGGCAATTCTCTGCTGTGTTCGTCAAACACCAATTCAGGATTATGGCAGAATGGGCATCGGAAATTGCATCTATTCAGGAATACGACAGCAGAAATCTTTCCTGGATAATCTATCAGAGAAGATTTTACGACACCTTTGATATGGACATCTAAATCACTCATGGAATTTTTTACAGAATTTATTTTAATATCTTATTCAAATCCTCGAGAGATGGAACAGTGCTTTTCCATTCTGCAAGAACATTATCTTCATGATCGATGATCACTATCGATGGAGTGACCATTATGTCATAGGATAATGCCTCTGTCAAGCCTAGCTCGGTCTTGATGTCATAATTCTCTACAGTCACTTTGTGCTCGACCAGCTTTACTACCTGCTTTGCTGCAGGGCATCTTGCACATGTCGGTTGCGTGAATAGTTTAAGTATCATAATAACCTCCTATTAATCAATTTATTTTTTCATCTCATGATCGCATGGTACGTCATAATCTCCTTTCTGCCGACTCTTGAACTCTGCTTTCTTGGATTTGTTCCAATTGTTTATCCTAGAAAAATATCCTACGACCCTGCTTATTCCATATACATTCTTGCTTCCGCATTTCGAGCATTGGGCAGTCATTTTTTTCACCTCATCCATAATGATTTATTTATTGTTCATAATTATTCATTCATGCATATCCTGCTGGAATTGCTTGCGGTTCTTCAGAGCATTTTCTGCTCTTGCCAATTCAGATCCGATATATATTGCATGACCGGTCTCGAGCAGAGCTGAATGCGCTATCATATCCCTTAATTCATCAGCTGATTTTCCATGGAATTCTTCGAGCACAACAGATGTCTCAGGATGCATCAATGTTACAATTATCTTATTGTCTTCAAGCTTTATGAGATAATTCCCTCTTTTGTCATGGCACATGCCAGTATTTTTATGATATTTTTTAAGCATATCTTCCACTTGCTGATAATAATTATTATATATCTGTGCGCTATCAGAAATTATTGATAAAATCCCTGATTCCATATTTATCGCTTTTGCTATCTCGTTTTGTATCGCAGCGCAGCCATAGGCATTCTCTGGCCATCCTTGGGTCATGTCATGGCTCCTAAAATATACTGTAAGGTTCAATCTTTCATCCTGGACCATTGCCTGGATCATAACAAGGCATGGGCTGCTCTTATGCTTTCTCATCAGCTCATCAGCAGGATGCCAGGTCATTGCTACGCAAGCCTTAGAATACGGATCCCTCTTGAGCACATCAATGATATCAGAAAGCTGGTCGATCTCGCAATAACTTGAATTGCCAGTTGCATCAATGCTTGCGTCATCACCGCCTGCGTTCATCTTCTTATATATGACATTCTTATCAAGCCAAGGACCTTTTTTGAATTCAAAATCCTTATAATCCACTGAATTGACAAGGTCCTTGATCTCTTTAGATGAATAGCAGAAGTAAGCCCTTAATTTATTGCCATAAGTATATGCCTTGCCTTCTGGCAGTATCGGAGATAATATCTCTCTTTTGTATGCCTCGATCTTCTCTTTTGTGAGCGGTATAAGGAAAGGATTTATTGTCAAGTCCATATCCTGAGGATTATGTATAACAACAACCATATTATTTATTTCCTTGACCCATCTGTCAGTATTCGCATTCATCAGGTTCTTTCTGCCATATCTATAGATATTATATATCATCTTTATCCATGCATCTGGAATATTATTGCCATGAACAATCAATGCTCCACCTTCATATGGGAATGAGTCAGTAGCCTGCTCATAATCAAATATTAGAGGCTTATCCAAGAATGGCTCTTTTTTTTGCAATGTGCCCAATAGCTTGTTTGCCTGCTCAATCTTCTGCTGCATTGTCGCATTTGGCATCTTGCTGTTAAGATCGATAAGCTCGACATTTGATCTAACTAGTTCAATATATTCTAATGGGATGTTCTTGTCAATATATACTGAATTCTCAAACCCTTCAAGCTTCCTGTCTTTATTTATACCTTTTTCAAAAAATGTCCTTAGCATATTGGCGCTTGTCCTATCAGAGACCTTATCGCCAGCACTTTTTGAAGAATATTCTTCACCAAACATTATCACATATCTAATGAATGGATTGCTCAAAATATTTCTGATCATTGCCCCAAGCCCAGCAGGTGTATAAAAGTTTGCAACAATCGCGAGATTATTCTTATCAAGATAAGGTATTACAGAATCTCTTATAGTCCAAAGCACAGTGATCCCAACATTTGCATTTGTTACAATCAATTCATTGGCTTGAGGATAAGCGATCCTATCTCTCATAGCAACAGGCCAGCCAGGCTTATTGTTAGAGCCGAGCTGCTTACTGATAAGATTGATTATCTGCTCTTGATTCGAATTATGCCCTATTTTAATCATTGTTGCTTGGCTCATCTTAGTTTATTTTCAAAAATTTATTTCTATAATCATTTTTTTCCCAATCAATTGCCTGCTGAGCTTTTCAAGAGAATAATCTCCTGTAACCCTTTTGCCAAAGGATTTCCATATGCTATACAACATGTTGACATTAGCCTTAAGTTCATAATTTCCCAACTCAGTCTCCATCCTGATAAGATAAATATCTTTCATAGGAAGTATTGATAATATTTTTCCTGATATAGCATAACTCATTTTATCCAATAAATCTCGCACCAATATTAATTCTAATCCTTCCTAGCTCCTGTCATATCCCCTGCTTACTGCATGGCAGTCTAGACAGACTGTGAATTCTGGACTGATGGTCAATTGCGCTGATTGAGTATTTTCCCAAGTCTTTTTGATAAGGCTGAATATTGCCAGAGGATCAGGCTTTTTCTCGCCGACAAATACGTGAGTGATCGCACCTGCTTCAATCACTGGATTGAATCTTCCTTGCTTTTCTATACGCTCCATAATATCAACAGGTGCATCAGCTTCAAGATGGATGCTGTTAGTATAATATACTTCTCCTGTATCAAGATTGCCTCTCACAAATCTTTTGCTGTCTGGGAATTCCTGCAAGTCGACCTTTGCCATCCTCAAGCTAGTAGATTCTGCTGGAGTCTCTTCAAGAACTAATCTTAGGCCATGCTGCTGCTCCATCTCCTTAGCCTTAAGATACATCACAGATGCAAGCCTTAATCCAAGCTTGTAAGCTTCACTGCTTTCATGAAGCGCCTTCCCTGTCAAAAACATCACAGCCTCATTCAATCCGAGCATCCCGATAATATATGATGCCTCGTTCAAATCAACATACGGTCTTCCATCCATTGCAATAGATCCTATCTGCCATAATGGAGTTCCAGGCTGCGCAGAGATCTTATGGATGAATGCTTTTTTCTGAAGATGAGCCTTCATAGCAATCTCCATTGTTTTCTTGATCTCATCAATGGTGCCTTCTATTGTTCCTCCCCTATAAGCGCATTGAGGAAGATTCAATGTAACATTCTGGAATCCGCAGAACCTTAAGCTTTCAGGATGCTGGATAAGATATTTATCCTTTATCTGGGTCCTTAGCCTGCAGCAAGCACTCAATGTCACCTCATCCCTGTCAAAAACAAAATATGGCGAACCATTATCTGAGGCTATCTGGCATGCATATTTCACAAGCTCTAATTGGCTCGAGTCATTGAATGAGTCAAGATTAAGATGGAAGTCCATTTTAGGGAATGCAAAAACTTTTCCTTCACTATCCCCTTCATGCCATACTTCCATAAGTGCCCTGCAGAACATCTGTGCCTCTTTCTTATAATCAGAATATGTCAGAATCCTCCCGATTTCTGGACTAGGCTGGAAAAGATTGCCTTCCTTATCCCTGTACTCTGCAGGAATCTCTTTATATGTCTCTATCTTTCCATCTGGCTTTCTTAACATATATTTTCCTCCAGGACCTATTGCTGGAATATTCTCAAAATATCTCGGGATTCCTGTATGGATGTTGAAATCAATGAATAAAGTCTGGCCTCCTCTAGAAAATGCATTCTGCGAGCAAGAGAATATAAGATATTGAGCCTCTTGCTTTAATTGCTCGTGAGTCTTGCCGACAAGCAACGGAGCATAAAATATATTGATATGAGCTAAGCCCAGAGCGCCAGCATAATATGCCTGCATAGAAGCCAAAAATGTATTTAGATGGCCAGTCAATGTTTGGGCATGCTTTGCAGGGCTTGATGCACTATTGAGATTATATAATCTTAGGCCATATTTTTTTATATATTCCAGGCTATGCGCGCTGCAATATACTCTTACAACATATCCTAAATCATGAAGATGTATAGCGCCTTTCAGATGAGCTTCTGAAACATCTTTGCTGAATACTTCTTTTAATGCATATTGCTTAAGAACAGATTCTGCTATCGCAAGATTGACTGCCTCTGGATTGTTCGAGACGACATTGCTGTTCTCAAGATTTTTAGAAAAAATGACCTGATTAAGATTGAATACACTAATTCCAAGAATCTCCTGCTTTTCTAATTTTTTAGTAAATCCTCTTTCGAACAATTCATTATTGACTAGCTCTCGAATAAAAGATACTGAGATTGTCTTGACACCAGACTTAAGAATTTTTTTTTCAACAGACATTGATATATCATCAGCATCTTTTTCTGGCAAGTTAGTCTCTTTGATGAGCGCTTCAGCAATCCTTTTCCTATCCCACTCAACCATAGAGCCTTTGAGCGGTGTCGATACCATAAGGTTGAAATCTGTAGTATCATCTGTCCTTCTGTCTTTTTCATCGCTGCTGGCTACGACCTTCAATGTCCTTAGCTCATTTTCGAACTCATCCAAATCCTTGAATTGCCTATAGACAGAAGCAAATCTTATATAAGCGATCTCATCAAGGGTCTTAAGATGCTTCATTATCATATCACCGACAAAAGTGCTCTTGATCTCTGTATTCTCCTGATTCAATATGTCTGCCTCTATCTCATCAACAGTCGCTTGAATGGTCTCATTGCTTATCGGCCTTTTTTCGCATGCCTTAAGAATGCCTTTGAGTATCTTATCCCTGTTGAACAGCTCTCTTCTACCATCTTTTTTGACAACATTTATCTCAATCATCTCAACGCGCTCATAGGTTGTGAACCTTTTAGCGCATTTAGGATTTAGGCATTCTCTTCTTCTCCTGTTAGAATCATCATTAGACTCTCTTTTATCAACAACCTTAAGTTCAGAACTTCCGCAGAATGGACACTTCATACTAACCCCCTAATTATATAAACTATGCGATATACTGACAATGGCTCCCGTATCTTGTGGCTAACTCGCATTTTGTATACTACATGTTGTAAAAGTAGCTTATGTATCTTAGCACTTATATATAAACTTTGTTGTTGAGGAAAATAGACTTTGGATTAGAAACATTGGATAATTATCTTTAGATTAGGATAATTGCATTTTAAATGCTAAAGATAGGCGTAAGATACAGATTTATCAAAGAATTCACAAGAAAATAACAAGAAAAAAATTTAAATAAAAATAATCTATGCCATCATATCAGATTCTATGTTTCTCTCAAGGCCCTTGATATGTTCTTGCGATAAATCTCTGTCCTCATATTCTTCAAGGAGCTTTATTATCCTGTTTCGACTGCTCATATTTTCACCTCACCATATTTTATCAAAAACTTTATCATTGTTATTTCGCAACTCAGTATCGTTTAGATGAATATTTAGTATATATAGTATCATTAGTATACCGATGTTGAACTAATATATAAATATTGTTATTAAATAAAATAATTTATAGAATCGATATATCGCAGAAATAATATATAATATTAGATAAAGTATAGAAAAAGATATGCATACTCTAGCGATTCAAAATAAGATTGATATGATCTATAATCCTTTCACCATATATGGACCTTCTTTGTCGTATCCTAGTTTCCTGTAATATTCACGGACACCCACGCCGGATATGACTACTATTTTATTTTTATTATGATTCGATGCTATTTCTTCTGCTTTCATGAGAAGTTTTTTCCCTAAACCCTTGTGTTGGTGTGCTTTTTGGTCGTACGTCCCTATAGTTATTGCTTTCCCATATATGTGAAGTTCTCTTATTATCCCTGTCTCTGTTGTTATAGATGGATGAAGTAATCTAGACGGAAATCTGAGTCGGCAATAACCCATTAGAATGTCATTTTCTACATCTTCAGCTGATATAAAATATTCTTTACCGTTAGATGCTTCGTATTCCTTCACTAATATTTGTATTTCATCTAATTTCATATTTTCTTTATTTAATACGTGACCAACTTCTCTGCAGCGTATACACTTACATTTAATATTTCGTTCCTTTGCTAATTCATCCACATACTGTCGCAGGTTCGTCCTATTTACTCCTGCAGTGATTGAATGACTAGATATATCCCTTTGTATCCTCATGATCCTGCAATATTCTGGGATGAATCTGAAAGATTCTGCTATGATATCTGCTGCCTCATCAGTGCTCAATGGTTTGAATATGCCTGCATCAAAAGATTTTTTCAATTCAGTGCCTGGCATCACCATGCATGGATATATCTTGAGCATGTCTGGCCTAAAATTTGGATCATCAAATATTTTTTTCAGGCTGCCAATATCTTTTTCTTTAGATATTCTTTTTCCATCAATATCTGGCAAGCCAGGCATCATATGATAATTCAGCTTGAATCCAAGATCCTTTAGATCAGCAATTGCCTTTATTGTATCTGCAATGCCATGGCCTCTGTTGATGTATTTTAAGATATCATCATAGATTGTCTGCACACCTAATTCTATCCTTGTGACACCCAAGTCCAGCAGTTCTTTTCCAATATCTGAATTTGCCCAGTCCGGTCTTGTTTCGATAGTGAGGCCGATGCATCTGATTGCTGAATTTTCATTATCTTTCTGCTCTTCTTCTAAAGCCTGAATATCCTTATACTTTATCTCTAATATTTTTGCTTTTATTCTCTCCTTTCTATCATCATTATAGATGTCTCCTGGCAATTCGAAGAATAGCTTGAATTCCTCAATATCCAGATCTCCATTCGGATAAAATATCTTAGAAAAATCATTGTATGCCTTGAATGAATAATAAATATATTCTTGTTGATATTTTTTAGGAAACGACGTGAATGTCCCTCCCATTATAATCTGGTCGACCTTGTCAGGGTTCTGTCCCATGACGATATATTGCTCGAGCCTGTTAAAGATTATCCTATATGGATCATAATCATTGCGGATGCCGCGCATTGTACTAGGCTCTTTTCCTGTATAAGATTTCGGCACATCCCCAAAACAGCTTGCCACTCCTCCTGGACAATATATGCAAGTTCCATGAGGGCAATTAATCGGTTTAGTCATGGTCGCTATTATTGCAACTCCAGAGCCTGTCCTCATAGGTTTAGTCTGTAAGAATTGTCTGATGATCCTTGCATCATCCTTGTCAGCATGCAAATAAATGGAAATATCAGTCGGGATGATTTTTATATCGAATTTTTTTGACAAGAGCTTTTTCTTTTTTGCGATCTCTAACTTATCCGGCTTGGATTCCTTTATCCAGTCAATCATCTCAGAAAAAAAATTTTCAGCAGCTGTCATCTTTTTTTTCCCTTCCTGAAGCAATCATTCACATGATCATCTACCATTCCAGTGGCCTGTATATGCGCATATATTATAGTGGAGCCCATGAACTTGAAGCCTCTTTTTTTCATGTCAGCAGAAATTTTATCTGATAATGCAGTCTTTGCAGGGATATTTTTCAAGGACTTGATATTGTTGACGATTGGTTTCTTAACAAAACTCCAGATGTATCTATCAAAGCTCTTGAATTCTTTCTGGATATCAAGGAATCTCTGTGCATTATTTATCGTGGCAAGTATTTTCAGGCGATTGCGTATTATGCCGGCATTATTCATGAGCTCAAGGATTTTCTTTTCATCATATCCTGAAATTTTCTTAAAGTCAAAATTATCAAAAGCTTTCCTGTAATTCTCTCTCTTATGCAGCACAGTTTTCCATGATAATCCTGCCTGTGCAGATTCCAGGACTATGAATTCGAACAATTTTTTATCGTCATGCACAGGGACTCCCCATTCCTCGTCATGATATTTTATCATAAGATCATCATCTGAAGGCCATTTGCATCTTTTTATTTTCCGCATATCTTGCATTTAGGGTCCCTCTTTGTCTTAATTTTTGTGATTTCATATCCTGAAATCCTTATAATATCATTCTCGATCTTTTTATTGACGAGAAATTCAATTGCGCAGTGCGTTGCGATAGATGCCACACTTGTGACTATCGTATTCAGCACACCAATCTCGCAAGATGTATCTCCTTGCTTATTCTTATTGATGCATTCATAGCATGGCCTGTCTTTATCTATGAAATATATTATTCCGATGTTCCCGACTGCACCAGTGTATATCCACGGAATATTGTTGTCGTGGCAATATTTGTTGATCAACAACCTCGTCTCGATGTTGTCAGTGCAATCTATAACAAGATCGATGTCTTTCATGATTATCTTGCCGATATTTTCATAAGTCAATCTCTCATTTACAGAATTTATCTTTGTGAACTGCTCGAGCTTTTCTTTTGCGACTAAGGATTTTGGCTTCAGCAGATCTTTTATCTCAAACAATGTCTGCCTTTCAAGATTCGTATCATCGACGATATCATCATCTATCAATATAAGATTGACTTTCATTCTGGCCAATAGATTGGATACAGTGCATCCTAATCCTCCTATGCCTATTATTACAACTTTCTTTTGTTTCAGTTTCTCCGCATCCTTTCCAAATATCTTAATCACTGACATTAAGCTCCTCCTCTAATCTGCATGCATTGCAGACCTCTTGCGAGCATGCATCGCCGCATTTAATGCAATAATTGAATATCCTTTTTGATTTTTGCTTACCATAATATTCTTTTAATGTCGGAAGTATTTCATTGAATGAATTTATAATCCCGTTCTTTGCCCCAGGAAGGCTGTGCTCTATAGAATTTAGCTCATCCCTGATTATCATCCTGAATGATTGGCCGATATTTGGGCATTCGGTAAAGCCTATATCGAACCCTTTGAGCAATGCATATAATCTTGACTCTTTCTCTGTCATGAAATATAAAGGCTTTATCCTTTGGATGAATTTTTCATTGCCTGCAAGACCTGTGATAGGGCCTAGTGATGCATTGTGTGACATATTCCCAAGAAGAATATTCATGAGAAATGATTGGGCTTCATCGTCCATATTATGGCCTGTAGCAAGCTTTGTCGCTCCTAATTCCCTGGCTTTCCTGTTTAGCAATGTCCTCCTGAATATTCCGCATATCGTGCAAGGCCTTTTATCTGTTTTAATCATCATATTATCCAATGTATCTTTGAAATATTCCTTGAATGAGGCGATGTGCAATATTATGCTGTTCGATTTGCAGAAATTTCTCAAATCCTCTAATGTCTTATCCCTATAATCATGTATACCCTCATCAATGGCTAGAGCGAAAAATCTTATCTTGTATTCGATGCAATATCTGCTGATAAGATATAACGTATTTATAGAATCCTTGCCTCCTGATGTCGCCACACATACAACATCGTCTTGGTGGATAAGGGAATATTTGTTTATTGTCTTGTATACCTTGTTCTCAAAATAGCCAAGAAAATGATTTTTGCAAAAATATTGTCCTTGGCCCTTATAGACTGCCTTATCATCACATTTTGCGCATTTCATCAACCACCTGATATTACAGAAAGAATCCTTAGCTCATCCTTGTCTTCGATGAATTCATCATCAAGGGCAATCTCATTGTTTTTTACGAGAATTATTGATTCTGGATTAATCGATAGGTCCTTAAGAATGTCAGCTGCTGATCTTCTCCCTTCAAGCACTAAATGCTTGCCTGTCTTTTCTATAAAAACTTTCATTTGCTCTCCCTGAGACTAGTACCCAGATGATGGATGAGAATTATCCTTGTTTTATAAATGTTACTCGCAAAAAGCTAGCCGTGCATTGCCACCTAGTGAGCCTGATGAAAAATTTTATGATTAATGAAAAATCTTTTTGGCCTATTAATAACTAAAGCGATGCGAGCGTATGCGAGCATGATATCGACATAGCAAAGCCCCGCATAACATTTATATATCATATACTCAGCATCTAATTATGAATTTCGAATATTGGTCATTTGAAAAAAAGAAGGCATTCATGAATTCCCTAAAATTCAAGTCTAAGGACGGGATATATAAGATACTACGCTCTGAGAATTTCGAGATATATCCTCAAGGCAATGACCTTATTGCGGCAACACCTTCAGGAGAATATTATTATTTCCAGATGGGCCTGAGACAAAGAAACCCAAAAGAAAAGGAATTAAAGAAAAAATATCGGCACAGATATATAATTGTTAGGATATGATAAGATATATCCGATACATAATGATGAGAATCTATTTAAGCTCTTTCTTAGAAATGACATTCAATCCATCATCAAGATTATATTCTATCGGGATGCCTGTTGGTATCTCATGGTTGGGGATGTCAGCGTCAGAGATTTTTTCCAGATATTTTATTATAGCACGAAGCGAATTGCCATGGGCGACGATCAATATATTCTTTCCAGACAATAGATCATTTTTTATCGTAGAATCCCAATAAGGCATCACCCTTGACAGCGTATCTTTCAGGCTCTCGCCTGCTGGGGGAGGGATGTCAAAGGATCTTCTCCATATCTGAACTTGTTCGCTACCCCATTTTGCTCTGGCATCATCTTTGTTCAATCCCTGAAGATTTCCATAATATCTTTCTGCAATCTTTTTTGACATGAATATTGGCAATTCTGATGCGGAATCGCCAGTATGATGCTCTCTTGTCTTTTCCTCATCATCATCTTCATGATATATCACAGGAGTTCTTTCATCTGTTGTCTTATCAAGAATAAGCTGCATCGTATGGATTGATCTTATGAGATGGGAGATATATATCTTATCAAACCTGTAATTGCTCAATAATTCTCCTGCCCTCTTAGCTTCTTCTATGCCTTTTGCAGAAAGGTCTACATCCATCCATCCTGTGAACCTGTTCTCCATGTTCCAAACAGATTCTCCATGCCTGACAATGACTAGTTTTGTCATAGGAAGAATTCTGGATATGAAGTATATAAATTTTACTAAACTTCATAAACAATAATATTTTTTCGATATTGATCGATATAGTTAGGGAGATAAAATGTTCAACCCAAAAGGATTATACCAGAAATTTTATGCGCCAGACAAGACCTTTAGAGGATTTCCTTTGGACGGCTTGGATCAATATTATGCATTTGCTGTTCTCCTGTCTAATGATGTGAAGATTTTTGTCGAGAGGAGATCTGATGAAAGAAGGATACTTGATGATAAGGTACAGGCGCCAGTCGATCAAAGATATGTATCAGGGATTCCTCAACCTGATATAGAATATGAAAGGCCTAACCACAACATTTAAATTATGCCAGAATTATTGTTCTTGAATGGTAGGGAAGTTCAAATCTAGAAAGCCAAAACCTAAATCGCATGAAAGCAATATTCTTAAGATACTAAAGATAATAGTCTGGCCATTCAAGATAATATATATCTGCATCTCTTGGATTATCAAAGGATTGGTTTTGTTCATAGGATGGATTATAGGCATGTCAGAAAAAAAACAACCAGAAAAACAGCCTTCATTATTTGTTCCATTCAAGGTTATAGAGACGATAAATGGCCATTATTCCGGATTTGAGAGCTTTGTTGAAAAAAATCCCAGCACAATAGGGATAATCTTAGGCGCAAGAGGTTCTGGAAAAAGTGCAATAGGATTAAAATTGCTTGAGAACCTTCATGCGAACACAAAAAAAAAATTTTATGCAATGGGACTCAAGGATCTGCCAGAATGGATAATCAATGTAGAGAATCTCGAGACAATCACAAACAATTCATATATATTGATTGATGAAGGAGGGATATTGTTTAGCGCAAGGCAGTCATTCAGTGATGCAAATAAGCTATTGTCGCAGCTTCTGATGATAGCTCGTCATAAGGATTTATCAGTCATATTCATATCCCAAAATTCTGCTAACCTAGAGATCAATGCGATAAGACAGGCAGATTATCTTATAATGAAGCCATCCTCTTTGTTGCAGAAGGATTTTGAGAGAAAAAAGATAAAAGAGATATACGAGGATGCAGCAGGATCATTCTTGAAACATAGCAGGGTCAAAGGGCTAGCATACATTTATAGTGATCAATTCAAAGGCTTTGTATCTAATGCATTGCCGACATTCTGGACTGCAAAGATAAGCAAGAGCTTTAGCAACAGGCCTAATAAATGAGCGCGATGACCTCTCCTTTGATCTGTGAGAAACGGACTTTATTAGGGTCGACAACATTATTATTGTCTCCTTTTGTTATTGCATAAAAACCATCGCTGTCAAATCCGATATCGATTATCCTATGGACAATGATATCTGCATCTAATTGATATGATATTATATCTCCTATATGCAATGTAGATGCACTTATAGGCGTGACTTCAAGCGCTTTGGTATTGTGATTTATTGCAGGGATCATAGATGAGGTGTTTGCGAATATGGATAGATGAGAGTTGTTTAGGATTATTATTGCCTTGTCATCTTGCAAAATTATATCATCTACATTTACAGTCTCAGGGGTATTCTCGAAAATCGAGCTAGGCATAGCATAATTGCTAGAATAGTTGAAGGCGCACTGCGATCCGATATCAAAAGCTGTGCTGTTCACTAATTCTCTTGTCTTGATCATCTGGTCATTGAAATAATTATTAAAGCAGGTGTTTCTAGCTTCGATATAATTTATTTTCTCATCCAGTGCCTTGAGATTATCGAGCGAATGATATTCAAAATATATCAAGGTAGTGATTATACAGGTAGCTACAACAATCACTAATAGGATCCAGATATGACTATAATCTTTGAATAATGCTCTTACCTTTTCTGACAAGGCTTTTGTTTTTTGGTCAGAGATATGCTTTTTTTCCAGATGTTTGATCCTATTGTTGATAATTCTAAGATATGCTTTTTTGTCTATGATGCCTCTAAGCTTTTGGCTCAGCACAATATCCCCTAATGCACCGCCTATCCAGTTCGCAAAATCATCATGGTTAACATTGCAATGATACTTGAAAATCTTGTCATCATTGTTGTTGATCTCTTTGGATAGTTCATAGATATTTCTGATGACACTCCCATTATTGAACCAGAATGCTCTTTCTGCTGAGACATCTTTAAGAAATTCTTCCATACACACCTCTTTGCTCCTATGTATATATAGAAGTATATAAATGTTTTTCCGCAAAATTCATAAACCATGGCTGCCAATTGTGATGTATGCTAACAAAGCCAGGACTTGTTGTCGGCATACATAAAGATAAGAGCACAGTTCTTGTACAATATGATACAGAGACAGTCACTGCGCAAAACATGCTCAAAGATATAAAATTAGGAGATTATGTAATGGTACTCGACGGTGTCATCATCCAGATAATACCAGAGCGAACAGCAGACAAGATGATGAAGTCTTAACTTTAGGATAGTAATATTTAAATATCCTTCTAGGATTCTAACCTTATGGCATTATCAATCGATGATTTTTGCAATCCTACCTTTGATATCCGAAAACCTGTTATCAAGATTGTTATAAGGAATGGAAGGAATGTCAAAGCGATTGAAGGCGAGATCTATACAGATAATTATAGACATGTCGGCTATACTTATTTTCTTAGAGGAGGGTTTCTTCATGTCAATTACTGGTATGGCAAGAAAAATGTTCGCTTGATAGAGACCCAGATAAAGACTATCGAAGAGTTTGAAAAATCTGTCAAGCAAGCAGACAAGAAAATAAGCAGATATTTCAGATGAAACCTCTCTATCTAATAGTACATCCTCAATGCATTTCAGGATGGGACAGGGCAAGACAGCCAAAAATCGCATCCGAGCTAGACAGGATCATGGAAAAGGAAAACTTCGTGTTCTTGAAAGAAAGTACTGCACATATCCCTAAGAACTTGGATAAGAACAGGGAAATACGAGTCTGCGGTGCTTATAAAAATTTCTGCGTTTGGATAGTCCATCAATCATTGGTGCAAGACGGATATAGGGCAAAGATATATGATAAGGCTAGTTTTAGCGAACCTTAAGCTTTTCTTTATAAACCCCTTAATTTACTTGCAATATACAAGAAATATACATAAGATATACTAAGAATTTTGTTCTGAAAATCAGAATATTTGTTCTAAAATCAAAAACTTTATAAATTCTGGCTACAAAGAATAAGATACATTAAAGCTACTTAAGAATTACATAAAAAATACGAAGTCGATACTATAAAAAAAGAACCGCTGCCTCAGGAAAACCTTTATCCACGTCCAATTTTCCGCAATCCGAAGTTTCCAACAGCGGTTCTTTAACTTTTTTGGGGCAGCATCCATAACAGTAACAAAATGCGCGACCAGACTATTAAAGTGATTAATGTAAGGCTTTCTTCTGAATTAATTAAGCTCATCGATTCCCTGATAGAGAAAGGGATATATACTTCTAGAAGCGAGGTGATCAGGGACTTGTGCAGGAATTATGTCCTTGAGGAGCGCTATAAAGATGAATAAGCGCCCGAAAAAAGATATAATAGTAGCTGTAAGAATGCCACGAGGGTTAGTCGATGAGTTAAAAGACAAACAAAATATCAACCATTTCATGGATATGAGTGATGAGATAAGATTTATCGTAAGAAAATACTGCACGCCAGGCAACGAGCCGACCGACTTATCAGCGGCATTAGTTGAAAATAAGCGCAAAGAAAAACTTATCGATGATTTGAACAATATAATAAACCAATTGAAGAGGAGCCAATGAAGCAGAAACTCATTGCCGAAATCGGAATGGTATTTTCTTTAATAATTACGGTACTATTGGCGCATAATGCCTATGCATTATCGATAATTACCGACAATTCAAACAGCACCATAAATAGCATATCTTACGACATCAGTCTAGCATCCGTGAATCTTACGAGCCAAGGATACTTATATATCGATAATGGAACTGTCATAAACAGTACAATATATTATACCACAATTTATGAATGTTCACTTGGCATAATTTCTAATGAGACAAAATCATACAATAATACAGGAATCTTAAATATCACATCAACAATAATTAATCAGTCCATAGATAATCTGACAGACGGAATTTATAATCTCACTGCAGTATGTATATATAATATTAGCGAATACAACAATACAATAATATTCAACCAGACTAGCAATGCGACTAATATCAACAATACCAGCAATACGAATAATACTACTAATATTACTAATACTACCAATACGAATAATACTACCAATATTACTAATACCAGCAATACTACATTATTATTTACTATAAGCAATAATTCAAGCAAAAAAATTCTTGTCGATACCATAATGCCATCAATAAACCTAAATTATCCTCTGGAAAATATAATAGATCTCTCAAATCAGACCAATGCATCAACATATGATATCAAATTCAATTTCAGCGTATATGATGCTAATCTGATGGGCTGTAGCTTAAATTTGTCTGACGATTCTAACTATACTCTGATAGATTTTATCAATTCATCAGAGAATCAGACTGATTATCTCATATCAGAGACATTGTATGCAAGCAATGATCTGTACAATTATGCTATTTCATGCTATGATATATTGAACAACACAAACACCACCAGCTCAGGATTCAGGATTATTGCTACGATGGATAATAATTCAGGCAACATATCAGATAATTCATCAAATAGCACAGACAATAGCACTGAACAAGCATATTTCAGAATAGAGCTTGAGAAATCAGCATTGTCATTAGGAGAAATAGGGAGCTATAGGATTTTTGCAAATAATAATTCCAATATCTCAATCACAATATGCCCGATTGCAGCAGGCTGGGTCCAATGCTATCTTACTCCAGACTATGTCAACATGACATATCCACTTACGCAAGCGATGCCTTACAGCAACAAGACAGGGTATTATCTAGTTGATGGCATAATGCATTATAAGAACATAACAATAAGAGCCAATGTCACATTCTCTGTGGCCAATACATTGACAGCCGCAATATCGACATCTCCAAAAAAGATCGGTGCAGGGGACATCATGACATTCAATGCGACAGCAGCTGGAGGCATAGCACCATACACTTATTTGTGGAGAATGCATGACAATACAATTTATAGTGGACCTGGAGCATATTACAATTATACAACTGCAGGAAGCTATCAGGAGAATCTCACTGTCAATGATAGTGAGGACAACCAGTATAATACATCAATCGCTGTCAATGTCAGAAATTATTATGCACTCGATGTCATAATTACTGATAATACCACAGGATCAAAGGTGGAGGGTGTAACAGTAAGCATATCGGATGATGAGGTGAATACTAGCAGTTCAGGCGAAGCAGACTTCAGGCTGCTTGAGGGAAGCTATGATGTGTATGTATCAAAGGATGATTATGGCTCAGTCACTTCTGGGTTGCAGCTAGATGAAGACACAACACTCTATACAAACATGACATTCATCGATGTGACGCCTCCAGACATTCAGTTATTGACAGATGATAATAGCGCATTTCCAAAAGATATGGTGCCGCTGAAATTCAAGGCCCATGATGCAACAGTGATGACATGCTCATTATTCGTAGCGCAGGCGAATGATAGTTGGTTTGCGCTAAAGGATTCAGGAGATAACCTGCTTGTGGATACTGAATATACATTTAGTCTGACTGACCTTTCAGTCGGTGCATATAAATGGAGAATCGAGTGTTTGGATAAAGACAAGAATAAAGCAACCAGTGAAGAAAGAGAATTCACAGTCATAGACGCTAATGCAACAGCATCACTTGCGACAGCAGATAAGACTATGGATGAAATAAACACTGCGCTTGACAATTATAATTCATTATCAGGTGATGAGGCAGATGTCGTAGATACATTATCTATCAAGGATGCATTGAAAGAAATACTTGATAAGAGCAATAACCTCGACAGGGACATCACTAGCCTAACTTATAGGAGGGATCTTGACGAGGCAGGAAGACAGCAGGCTCAGCAAGAACTTGTTGATACGATAGAGACGATGAAGTTAAACACTCCTATAAGCATAAAGGTGACTGATAGCAAAACATTTGTCAAATATATCAAAGATCCTGAATTGAAGTCAATGCTTGATGATTATACCAAGATAAAGAATCTGAACCTCAATAGCAAGCAATTCCTCGAATCAACCAAGAGGATACAGTCAAAAGCGATAATATCAACGAAGGTGAGGAATGTCATATTATATTATATTGATGGCAGGACATCAGAGTTAACTCTAGTCACAAGAGCGATCGCTATATCAACACCAGAAGATGACCAGGCGTTGCAGAACTCAAATACAGCTAGCTTTATCGAGTTGATACCAAAATCCTTGACCCCAGATGCCAAAGAGCTCAATATCCTGAATACTGATTATAAGATATTGAAGAGCGATCCTATGATAGAATTTCCGGCATCAACAAGACAGATAGCATATTATATTAATAGGAGCATTGATGCGCAAAGCTTCGAGCAGGCAGATACTGTGCTCTTAGATAAGAACATCAATATAGCCCAGCAGGCGACGGGCCTGAGTGTATTAGGCATTGACACTTCCAACATCACCATGGACGGCAAGACAATAATGGTTATAATAGTCGTGGTACTGCTTTTGCTTTATTTATTCATCAATTTTGGAATCATAGAAAAGATAAGGATATTGTTCTACAATGATAAGAAGAGGATATCATACATCACGATGCTTGTCAATGATGCTGCAGACCATCTGGCCATAGCAGACTATGATAAGGCTTCTCTGATATATAGGGAGATAAAGCTCAATTATGAGAACTGTCCGTCAAGAGTGCAAAAGCAAGTATTTGAACAGTGCTATGAATTATGCAATAGGCTTGACACTTTCTACTTCAATGAATTATACAATGAGACAGAGGAATTAATACGAAGTAATAGCTTTGCTAGGGCTCAAGAAGATTATGAAAGACTTGAGAACACCTACAATAAGATAGATGAGAATTATAAGAAAGACATGTTGAATAGATTGGAAAAAATATATGCAATGTTGACAAAGGCGAGGGATGCATGAGCTATAATATATCCTTTAGCAGCACCAGTTGCAGCAATAGTTGAGCAAAAAAAATATAGGTAGAATATCATGAACAGAAAAATTGATGATTTGATAGGAAAAAGACCTGAAAAGAAGAACATCAGCCTAGCCTTGGCTCTGGTGTTCCTGATAATCCTAACAATCTCATCACTAATATTGCTTTCGACATTTATAGGATATGTCTATCAGAATTATTTTTCTGGACAAGCCGGCTTTGTATATAATCTGGTTCTTGAATATAGAGAATGTGCATATCTTTGGTCTGGGGTGTTCGGCGTTAGTGTGATGGTTCCAAGTTATACAAATCAGCAGGACCTCATTGTATCATCATGCGGGATGTATGATACCAATCTGCTCTTTAATTGTCTACCGCCAGGAGCAACCCATGTGGTGATGGCTTCTTTGGTTCCATCTTCAAGCATTAACTGGAATTCATTGCAGCCAGCGACAGCCCTTGATGTTGATAATTATCTTGGTATCGATACATCAGTGCTCATGTCTGCGCAAAAGACATTTTTGGAAACGGCAAAATATCAGATAGGAGGCACAGTATATACAGTGCCTGCGACAATGACAAAAAAACAGGACCTAACTGATAACAGCACCAATTTTGATATGGGTCTTTTGAAAGATGGCAACAATAACCTGATCTACATCACTCATGTACTGACAAATTTCACTAATGGATTCAATGGTAGATATTATAATTATCAGATGATCCTCCCTGTCAAGAACGGCACTAATCCAGACTATTATTTTTTCACAGACCCAAGCTATGTATGCCCTGCAGGAGAAGGGGTATTGCCGGCACCAGGAGTTGTTGCAGGCAATACATCTACTAATACTGGCGAGAGGCTTATAGGTGTTATAGTGGTTGTCGGAGGGAAGACAGCCATATCAGGCGTTGAAGGATATTATAATGTGACTGTTCCAGAAGGTACATACAATTTATTTGGAATCAAGACAGGCTATCAAACATTTGTCAGCAATGTTACGGTCTATTCAGGGAATACTACATATTTGAATATTGTGATGGTTCCAGAAGCAATACCAAATCCTAATACAGGTCCAGGAGTTGGTCCGGGAGTGAGCAATGGAGTTGGTCCGGGACAGGATGTAGGGCCTGGAGAGGCTCCTAGAGTTCCTGTTGTAGAGCAGCCCAAAAGGATTGAAGGGATTGATTATATTATATCCATATCAAAGATTGACAGGAAATTGATCGTAGGGAATTTCCTTCAAGAGATTGTGTCATTCTATAGCTATAAGAAAAGCATAGCTAATCTCCAATTCAGTATTGAAGGCGAGAATCTCTCAGATATGATAAAGCTAGACAAGAGCACAATGGCTCTTGCTCCTAATACCAATGATCAATTGACACTTACGATATTTGGAGAAGGGGTGCCAGGCATATATAACGGATCATTAGTCATAAGTGGAGACTTACAAGAGAAGATACCGATACAAATAGAATTATTGTCAAAAGATAGGCTGCCTATAGAATCATTATTATTAATGCTCGATATTAATAACAAAGAAATATATGCCTCTGACAAGCTCAAATTCAAGACAGATTTACATAATCTGTTGACTGATCAATCATATCCTGTCAGTCTTCAGTTCACTATTCAGAATGCCAAAGGAGAGACCATCTGGAGCGATACAAGCAATGTGTATATACAGACATCATTCTCGCTCCTGAAGTCTGTTACATTGCCTGATAATCTTCCTACTGGAGATTACATATTGAGAGTCACAGCAGATTATCTTGGATTGTCTAGTGGAGCTTCTGCATCATTTAGCGTCGTGCTGCCATTCTATGATAGAATATTTTTTGGAATGAAGATCTGGCTATGGATTGCAATACTATTAGGACTCGCGATATTGTTGCTGGCATATTATCTTACTAAAAAATATATCGAAAGCAAGAAAAGATATGCGTTCAAGCTTGACTATAATGAATTGCCAAAGCCTGGACCCAAGTCGGCATTTGTAGGGAAGATAGCAGAGACAGAACATAAGACATATTTTGATCTAGAGCAATTCAAGGTGCATACAATAGTTGCAGGTGCAACAGGAGGAGGTAAATCTGTCGCAGCACAAGTCATTGTTGAGGAAGCATTGGTAAAAAATATTGCTGTGATAATCTTTGATCCGACTGCTCAATGGTCTGGTATGTTAAGGAAATGCACTGATAAGAACATGCTCAAATTATATCCTGCATACGGCATGAAACCTCAGGACTCTAGGGCATTCAATGGAAATGTTAGGATGATAACAAACCCTCTTGAGATCATAGACATCAAGAAATACATGAAGCCAGGTGAAATACAGATATTTGCAATGAACAAGATGGATCCTAAGGACATAGACATATTTGTAGCAAACACTATTAGGGAGGTGTTCCATGCAAACTTCAATGAGACTCCAGAGATAAGGCTGCTGCTTGTTTACGATGAGGTGCATAGGCTGTTGCCTAAATTCGGCGGTTCAGGAGAAGGCTTTTTGCAGATAGAAAGAGGATGCAGGGAGTTTAGGAAATGGGGTATAGGAATATTGATGATATCCCAAGTGCTTGCAGACTTTGTAGGACAGATAAAGGCCAACATAAATACAGAGATACAGATGAGGACCAGAGATGAAGGAGACCTGACTAGGATTAAGGAAAAATATGGCCCTGAGGTGCTACAGGGTCTTGTCAAGGCAAGTGTCGGATCCGGCATGGTAGAGAATCCTGCGTATAATAGAGGTAAACCATATTTTGTATCATTCAGGCCGCTTGTGCATAATACGCAAAGATTAGCTGATGAAGAGCTTGAGAAATATAATAAATTCAATGAGCTGATAGATGATCTATCATATCAGTTAGAGCAGCTAGAGGCTGAAAAACAGGATGTTTTTGATCTGAAATTGCAGCTCAAACTCGCATTAGACAAGGTCAAAGGTGGTAATTTCAACATGGTAGACATATATCTTCAGGAAGTGATACCACGGCTTGAGAAGATGTGGATTAAGCTTGGCAAAAAACCAAAGAAAAGAGAGATAAAGACTGTTGACTTGAAGTCCTTGAAAGAAGATCTTAAAAAGGCGGAGGATTCTAGAAAAGAGTTTGAGAAACAGAATGCTGCCCAAGTGCGTGTCCAGGCTGTTGAGAAGAAAAAAGTCCTGAAATATGAAAAACTGGTGCCTCTTAATAAGGCATTGAATTTCTCTAATGGCATAACAGTGACTAGTCTTCAGGAATTGGGTGATGTCATGCCCAATATTACTGGTCCGACATTCAAGCATCATGTAACAAAAGACAAGAATGATATTGCAGATTGGGTACGTGATGCGATAAAAGACAATGAATTATCTGAAAAGCTCAGGCAGGCAAAGACAAATGATGATTATGTCAAGATTTTATCTGATGATAAGGCAAAGAACAACAAGATGATCGATGCTGAGGATGCTGTATCACCAGTTCCTGCAGCAATAGCCCAAGAAACATCAGCAGCACAGCCTCCGATTACACAACAGCCTGAAAAATCTGCATCAACTGCACAAATATCGCCTGATAATTCTCCACCGCCTTCCACTCCACAAATCCCTATTGCTCCTACAGGCATGCCGACTGATGTGATGCAAGAATCATTGTTGTGGAAAGACCTTAAGGATAAGTTAGAGTGGTTAGATATTGATAAGAAGATTGAGCTATTGACAAAGTCAGAACAGAAATATCCATCAGATATGAATGTCAAATTCTCACTTGCAATATTATATCATAAGAAAAAGGATTATGAGCAGGCAGAGAAACGATATAAGGAGATATTGCAGATTTATCCTAGCAATACTAAGGCATTGTATTATCTTGGAGGATTGCTCAAGAATGAGAAGAAATATGATGAAGCCCTGAATTATTTCAACAATTATATGGCAGTCAAAAAAGATGATCAGAAAGTCAAGGAATTGATAGCCAAGATTTGGAGCAGAAAATGAATAAGCTATCGAGCAAAACAAGATGAATAAGCTATCAAACATAACAAAATCAGAGCATTATTTCTATACGATAGATGGCAATGTGCTCAAGACCACTCATGATCTGTTCTCATATCTTGACAATTGCGACCAAATATCATTCGAGCATCATGTCAATAGCAAGAAAAATGATTTCAAAGAGTGGATCAAGACAACATTATTGTTTCCAGAGCTTGCTGAAGCATTTGCGCAAGCTAAGACATCATCTGACTGCAAAAAGGCATTGATAGAGTTCTTTAGCGTATTTGAAAACCAGCAAGGAGGGATTGCCATCGAGGATTTTTTCCATACAAATGATGGATATATCCTGAAGACCACCCACGAGCTTTATTATTATCTGAATAATTGTAGTGATGATGAGTATCTTCATCATGCAAATAGTCAAAGGAATGATTTTGCGCAATGGGTAAGAAATATACTTAAATATCCTCAGCTCGCTGATGAATTGCTAAAAGTAGGTAATAGGCAGCAGGCTGCTGATATTGTGAGAGACTTTGTGACAAATTCTCCATTTTATAGAGGAGGAGTGAGTGCATATGGTGAATATTTGAAAAAATTGCGAAAGGAACAAATACATTTAGCAGATATTGATCCTAAGGTCAAGGCATTAAAGGAATTCAGCGAATATACTGAAGAGGCTCCAAAACAAAGCTTAGATAGCGAGATAAAGACTTTCATGCCAGTTGCTGAAGACCAAAAAAATGAAATAAATAAGAAAAACGTCATAGAAGAGACTATGCAAGTGGATGCTGTCAAGATCAATCTGCCAGAGGAGGCAGAGCCTAAAGAGAGCCCAAAACCAGTATTTGACAAAGAAGGTTTGATTCAGTTTACAGATGAAGATCTTGAGAAGTATGTGAAATTCTCAAAAAGGGAGAAGATAGATACTTCTGATGATAAGGTAGATTATCTGAAGAATGCGCTGCAGGAACTGAGAAATCTGATGAAAGAATTGTGGAAGATAGGAAAAGATCCAATGGTGGCTGAATTGATGGCCCGAGTGCTTGATTCGAAAATAGAATTCTATGCATTGTCCAAAAATGTTGAGGACTATAATAAGATTATTCAGAAGATGAAAGAGATACAGAATGAGTTGATAATATGTCAAGAGCAGGCCAATACAAATTTTGCTGATGAGATAATGAAAGATCTCAAACTCGAGAGTGTAGCAATGAAGAAGGAGATATAAAATATAGAATATCGATATAAATAATACAATTCAGCGTTAGATGATGATTTGATAAAGTATTTAAATATGCAAAAATAGGGTATATAGAGGTGAGTGATGCTTTGGTTTAAGAAAAAGGAAGAGAAGACTCCTGAGTTAAAGGAAGAGGATTCTGAAGAGGAGTCTGACGATAAATCGGCTGTTTCTGGAAATGTAGAGGTAGAGCTCACCAAGATTAAGTCACAGCTCGAGGCCTTAAATGAGGTAAGGAAGGCCAATGCCGAGCAATTTACCAGGATATCAGAACAGATAGGTGAATTGAGAGGAGTGTTGATGGATTCAAACAAGTCCATTAGCATCATTGAAGTTGCCTCGACAAAAGCGATAGATATGGTGAATTCTGTGCAGCCGGATAAGCTCATGATCGAAGTGAGAAAGACAGATGGGAAGACTGAGGCGCTCAGGGCAAATATTGAGGCCAATGAGTCGATAATGAAAGATATCATGAAAGAGCTTAAAGAAATGCGAGCGCAGATGAATTTCTACAAAGGCGCAGATCAGGTCGTCAAGATGAATAATGAGATAAAGCAGGAAATCATTGACATAAAAAAGACTGAAGGGATGATAAGCAAGCATGCAGATAAGGTTGAAACCATATTTGTAGAGGTAGAAAAGAAATTCTATGATTTCGAGAAATTCAATGATGCTGTTAAAGAGCTTGACAGGTCATTCAAGAAAATATCTGTAGACTTTGACAAGCTGCGAATTGGCATCGAAGAAAAGGCAGATAAAAAAGAATTCGTCAAATTAGTGGACAAGTTTGGAGATTTTGAAAAACATACTACAAACATCTTGAAACTCTTGGACCAGAAGTCAAAAAATACTGTAATTGAGTTGAATGCATTATTCAGTCAATTGAAAATCCAGCTTGAGAAGAAATATTCTGCCAAGATAGATGTCAAAGGATTGACTGTTGATGAAACTTCGATTGACCAGCTAGCACCTCAAGGGATACAGAAAACAGTCGTTGTTAGTTCTGATGCTATAGGCACAGCTATGCCTGATGCAGCTTTCAAAGTAATATCTCCGACAACAGAACAATCATCTGATAAGTCTGAGAAAAAGTCTGATGCGCCTGAGCAAAAAGATGCCTCGAATACTGAGGCCAAGAAAGGTATGTTCAAGTTTTTGAAAAAAAAATAATATGATAAAATATTTTGTCAAAAAATGGTAGAAGCATTAATCAATGAAAATCTTAAATTTTTAGCCAATGTGCCAAGCAATAATTACTTTGTGCTATCTAATGGGAGGTCAATTGCGAATATCGAAGAACTTTATGTCGCTGTAAGGGATTCTGATGAATCTGTCTTCTATCATCATGTCACACCAGATCGAAATGATTTCGCAAATTGGATAAAAAAATGTGTATTATATGATCAATTATTCAATAAATTGATTGATATAAAAGAGAGAGAAGTATTTCTTGGTGTGCTTGCAGAAGAAATTGCGTATCTGAAAAATCCTAAGATTGCTGAGACCATGAAATATTTCTCTGACCCTGAAAAGACCGAACATATTGAGCAATCTTCCCAAATTACTCATGATACAACTATTCCACCTGCTGGTAAAGTTATAACACAATCAGTTCCAATACCGTCTTTATTGCCTGATGTGCAGTCCGCTGCTCCGATTGCTATTTTACCTTCTTCGGTTGCTGCAGTACCTACTTCAATTGCCGTCATTTCTGATACTAATCCTGTGAATTCTCCTTCGAAGTCTGAGTCAGCTGTCCAAAAACTTGCACAACCTATGATTCAATCAATTTCACAGCCCGACTCCCAAACATTAGTACAGTCAACTCAGCAACTCTCTTTACAATCATCAGTTCAAACAGATAAGCAGCCTGTTTCTCAATCACCAACACTACAAGTGCGACAGCCGATAACGCAAACTGTTGAGCAAGCACCAGTCATAGAAGCAGCACGTTTGGCAGTGTCCACTCAACAACAAAGTCAATCAGAACAGCCAGCTCCTATTGTGGCAACCCAGATTTTAGACGAAATATATGATTTTGAGCAGGTATTGAAAAATATCATAGATGAGATAGAAAAGGATATTCTTGCATGGGAATATTGAATATCTAGATATTGATTCGGTTATTTTATTTCTAATCTTTTATTTCTGACATTAACTTAATTATTACATAAGGCGATTTATTATTGAAAATTTCGACAGAAACGCAAAGAAAACTTCGAAGAAAAAATACATAAAAAATAGATGACAAAAAGAAAAAAACAAAAACGTGAGAAATCATTCGGAGATACTGGATGAAGAATAAACTTTATAAATATATAATATGCAGGATTCGATAGGGGTGTGATATAATATATGAGGCTAAATTATTATAGTTATTCTATAGAATAGTTATTGCATACTATTTAATAAAATGTATTTATTATAATATATATGTTAGATAATATCTATTATAGAAATGTACTAAATTTAGTATAATAGATTTTTATTGTTTTGGTACAATCATGATGAAAAAAAAACAGAAATATTTATAAATTAAACATATAATATTATATCAATTTTAATATAACGCAATTAATGGTTTTTTGTTCTGGATTACAGACATAACGGAAATAAACGGCAACAATCAATAAAGTGATATTATAGAATGATAGGAAACAAGCTTGAACAATCGATAATATCAGTATTCCAGGAGAATCTGTCAGAGACATTTAGCATAAACTCTGTTTCTAAAATACTAAAAAAATCCTATCCGAACATAAACAAGAAATCAAATTTCTTATTAAAAGAAGGCATATTGGGAAAAATAACCATAGGCAATTCATACCAATGCTTTCTAAACCTAAACAACGACAAGGCAAAAATCTATATTGCAATAAACGAATTGAATAAAAGAGATTCTTTAATACAAAGAGATAAGATATTTCAGGCAATCATAGATGAGATACAACAGATAGGAAAAAGACATAACATTGAAACAGTAATGCTCTACAAGAAAAATCTTTTATTTGTATGCGATAATATAGAGATAAAACAAGAAATACAGAATATGTCCTTTCTGACAAAGGATTTTGTGCTTCTATTCATAGACAGAAAGACATTCCAAGAAAGGTTCCTTGCAGACTATGACTTGCAAAAATATCATTATGTGCTTCTGAACACAGAGAATTATGCGAATATTATTTCAGAATTAAATGATCGCCTATTGATGAAGAGATTCATTGATAAAGCAAGAACAACAAAAAATGAGTCTTAAGGGTTTGATAATGAGACACGACATAGGATTAAGAGAAGAAAGGATTATCAGAAGTAAGAATGAGGCAGACAGTTTTGCCAGAATATCATCAATTCTTACAGTCCTTTTTATTATGATGATGATTAATCTACAAATAACCCTTGTTGCATCCGAACCAGTCCCTATAAATTATTCCTTGAATAGCTCTAATAACGATGTTTTTTCAGCCTATAACATTATACCTAATATGTCCAACATCACTTATGAGAATATCAGGATAACGCCTGAATTGAATTTCACAGTCCAGGAAATATTTTCAAATCAAAACCTTTCAAGCAATGCAATCCGACATTTAAGCATTGGTTTTACTGATGCATCACAATATGCGTTGGACTTATCTAATGATTATGAACTCTGGATAAGTTATGGATTATCAAAACAGATTGTCATAAGCAAGTATAAATATTTTGGTACGCTTAAGTTTCCAATAAATTATGATGCATCGAATCCTGGCTATTATCAGTTCCAACTAATCGGCAAAAATGACAATACTATTGTCGCATCTACTTTTTATTATGATGATGGTACCTTGAACAATTCTGGAGCCGCTGATGATTCCAATGCAATAGTAGGCAATAATCATGAAAATAATTATTCTTCAAACGAGTCTGGCCATGGCATACTGAATAATTCAAATCTGACACAAGGTGCAGGTTCCTTGTGTGGAAATTTCACTTTATCCTTAGATAAGCAAGTTTATGATATGGGAGAAAAAGTCAGCATATCATTATCCATCATCTCAAAACCAGAGTCATCGCCAGAACTTTTTATCATGAACAGTGGTATAACATATAAGTTTGTCGGAGAATTATCAAGCACATATTTTATTCCGTATTCATCAGGAACATATACGGTCGTTCTTATGTGTCAAAATATTGCACTCAAATCATTGAATTTTACTGTATTAGAAGGCTTATCTGATAGGATTCTTAGCAATAATGCAAATAATCAAATGATGAACGCTTCTCAGAATATGAGTCTGACCCAATCTTCGTATCAAAGGAATTATTCTTATAGGAACATTTCAATCAGGAATTCTCATGGCAAGATAATCATTAACACTGCTAAAATATATGCTGACAGGAAAACTAACATATCTACAGAGCTGACGCCATCTTTAGTCCATGCCGATAATAATTCAAATGGTAGCATAAATGGCATTATAACGTCAAAGCAGGCTGTGGAATATGCTGATATGGAGATTTCAGGTATTGATGGCATGGAAAATTCTGTAATCAGTATCGATGGTCTTGAAATCAAAGATGCCAATACTTCAATATCAGTCGAGAAAGTGCCTGAATCTTCAGTAAGTATAAAATCTAACAAGATATTGACTTCATATGCCCTTGATCTCTCAAACCTCAATTTCACCAATGGATCTATATCACAGGTTGCGAAAGGAACAGGATTATGGAAGTGCGCAGCATGGAATTTTTCTGAGCAAAAATGCTTAGGCCCATGGCAAAAGATCAGGGATATATCTCCTGGCCAGCAATATACAATAGAATTGTCGACTGATGATCCAGGATATGCAGAGACAGTGCTTAATATTTTAAATATCCAGAGCTATCCTATAGTTGGTGGCAACTGGACTGTCTCATTCAATACAACAGGCAAAGCAGACCTAAAAATAACAGCATATAATGATACTACGTGGAGTGCAGTCAATGAAAATAATGAACTGAGATTCCTAGAGATAAGATGTGGAGCCATTGCAATGCCTTATGAATGGATCAATGACTCAGTATTCATAGCTAATTATTCCTGTAATCAAACATCTTATGAGATTAGCAAAGTGCTGATAAAAGGCAAACACACCCTAGAATTTAGTTTTGGCAATGATACAAAATTTGCATATAACAATGCTGCAGACAGATGGTGGAATGTTAGTTGGTTTTATAGGATGGCGATAAATATTACTGAGATGAATAATACTAATCTTACAGGTTTTCAGGTTAATTTATCTGTGAATACTGCAAGCATCATTGCTGCTGGTAAGATGAATGGCGATTGTTCTGATATTCGTTTTGTTGATAATGCTTCTAATGTTTTGCCGTTTTATCTTGATACTGGCTGCAATACTACAAGCACTAAGGTTTGGGTTAGGCTTAATTTGTCTGC
>Ga0182027_10000395_pt1 | contig 75182 bp, 67 predicted proteins | sample 712E1DmetaG_FD_121300 | JGI IMG/M metagenome (GOLD analysis project Ga0182027, IMG submission 121300) | Permafrost microbial communities from Stordalen Mire, Sweden - 712E1D metaG (Illumina Assembly) | ecosystem: Environmental > Terrestrial > Soil > Wetlands > Permafrost | place: Sweden...
CCTGTGGTGCCCGCTCCTGTGGTGCCCGCTCCTGTGGTGCCCGCTCCTGTGGTGCCCGCTCCTGTGGTGCCCGCTCCTGTAGTGCCCGCTCCTGTAGTGCCCGCTCCTGTGGTGCCCGCTCCTGTGGCGGCAAGCGTGGAGGCGTCGCCTGCGGTGGCGCCGGTTCCCGTGGCGGCAAGCGTGGAGGCGGCGCCTGCGGCGGCGGCCGCGACTGAGCAGCCCGCCCCAACGGTCGTGATCCCGCCGGCCAGCAACTGATTTTTATGCGTTTACACAATCTCAAACCTCGTCCCGGCGCCAAACATCGCCGCAAACGGCTCGGCCAGGGTGAATCCAGCGGCCACGGCAAAACCAGCGGTCGCGGCGGCAAAGGGCAAACGGCGCGTTCCGGCAGCTCCATTCGCATCGGTTTTGAAGGCGGCCAGATGCCTTTGATCCGGCGCATCCCCAAGCGCGGATTCAACAACGCCAACTTCGCCATCCGCTACGTCCCGGTGAATCTGGAGGCCCTCAATAAGTTTGACGACGGCGCGACGGTGGACGAGACCGCGTTGCGGGAGCGGGGACTGGCCAACGGCGGGAAACGAATCAAGATTTTGGGCACGGGCGACTTGAAGCGGAAACTGACCGTGAAGGTTCACTCCTTCAGCGCCTCGGCCCGGGCGAAAATTGAGAAGCTGGGCGGCGCGTGCGAGGTGGTTGCGATCGCGGCCAGGAAAGCGGCCGCTCCGGCCTGATTTTGCGGAGAAAGCGATGTTCTCTTCCATATTCACCACTTTAAGCAACTGCTTCAAGATTCCCGAGTTGAAGTCGCGGATTCTGTTCACGCTGCTGTTGCTGGGCATCTGCCGGCTGGCTTCGCTGGTTCCGACGCCCGGTCTGAACAGCCAGATACTTGCCGCTTGGTTTCACTCCGGCGGCGGCAAGAACATGGGCCAGGGCCTGATGGGGATGTACAGCATGTTTACGGGCGGCGGGTTTGAGAAATGCGCCATTGGCAGCCTGGGCATCATGCCCTACATCAGCGCCACCATCGTCATCCAGCTTCTGCAAGCCGTCCTGCCCGGACTTAGCAAGCTGGCCCGGGAAGAAGGCGGCCGCACCAAACTCATCCAGCGCGGACGCTACCTGACGGTGGGACTGTGCGTGATCCAGGGCTTTGCGCTGGCCCTGAGCTGGGAACATCCCAAGACGGTTTTCGGAAATGATTTCCCGGCCCTCCTGGTTCAATATCCGGGCTGGTGGTACCGCATTCAAACCACCGTCATTCTCACTACGGGCACCATTCTGCTCATGTGGCTGGGCGAACAGATTACCGACCGCGGGATCGGAAACGGCATCTCGCTGGTCATTACCATCGGCATTCTGGCGCGCCTGCCGGCCATGGGCCAGGGTTTGTGGGATATGTTCGGGGCGACGGATCCCACCACCGGGGACCATCAGTACAATGGCTTCCATTTGATCGCGATGCTGATGCTCCTGGGAGCAGTGATCGCCGGGATCGTGGCGGTGACCCAGGCGCAACGCAAAATCCCGGTGCAATACGCCCAGCGCGTGGTGGGCCGCAAAACCTATTCCGGCGGCAGTTCGTTCATGCCCTTGCGCGTCAATTACGCGGGGGTGATGCCGGTGATTTTTGCCTCCGCCATCCTCATGTTCCTGACCTTTATCCCGAAGTTTTTGGGCGATCATTACCAACTGAAATTCTTCCATGACATCGCCGCCAGCCTGGATCGCGGCTCCCTTTTGTACCTTTCCATGTACGGTTTGATGATCCTCTTCTTCTCCTATTTCTGGGTGGCCACCCAGTTCAATGAAATCCAGATTGCCGACGACATGAAGAAGGGGGGCGGCTACATTCCGGGCGTCCGGCCCGGCCAGGCCACGAGCGATTTCCTGCACAAGACCATGAGCCGCATCACCCTGGCCGGCGCCATCTTCCTGACCATCATCGCCGTCGTCCCCATCATCATGAGCTCGTGGATGAAAATCCCCAATAATGTCTCGCAGTTCTTTGGCGGCACCAGCCTCCTGATCATGATCGGGGTGATGCTGGACACGATGCGGCAGATGGAGGCGCAATTGTTGACGCGCCAATACCCGGGATTCTTGAAGAAAGGCCGGGTCAAAGGCCGTTTCTAGTTCCCGGAGCTTGCGCCGGGGCGCGCCGGAGCGCTGCTCCCCGTTCTTAAGATGATCATTTTAAAAAACGAACGAGACTTGGAAGTGATGAGGCCCGCCGGGGTGGTGGCCGCGACCGTGCTGGAGGAAGTCGCCTCGTTTATCCAGCCGGGGGTCACCACCAGGGAAGTGGATGATTTTGCCGCCTCGCGCATGAGGTATTACGAGGCCAAGAGCGCGTTTTTGGGCTATCGGAAGTTTCCGTGCCATATTTGCATTTCGGTCAACGAACAGGTGGTGCATGGACTGGCCGGACCGCGCCGCCTGGAATTCGGCGACATTGTCAGCCTGGACATCGGCGTGGTCTATCACGGGTTTATTGGCGACACCGCCCGCACGGTGGCGGTCGGCGGATGCGATGTTTCGGCCCAGCGCCTGATGGACGTGACGGAGCAGTCCCTGCACGTGGGAATCGGCCGGGCGGTGCCGGGCAACCGGGTGGTGGACATTTCCCGGGCCGTGCAGAACTTTGTCGAGTCCAACGGCTTCAGCGTGGTGCGCGAGTTTGTCGGCCACGGCGTCGGGCGGTCCATGCATGAAGAGCCGCAGGTGCCCAATTTTGTGGAAAAGAACAAAACATCGCCCAAACTGCGGCCGGGCATGACGCTGGCCATCGAACCGATGGTCAACGGCGGAGGACCGGAAGTGATGGTGTTAAAAGATGGCTGGACAGTGGTCACAAAAGATGGTCAATTATCCGCTCATTTTGAGCACACGGTATTGATCACCGAAAGTGAGCCGGAGATTCTGACATGGCCCGCAAAGATGGCATCCAAGTTGAGGGCCGGGTAGTGGAAGCTCTTCCCAACACCTTGTTCCGGGTGGAGCTGGCGAATGGACATCGCTTCCTGGCCCATCTGTCGGCCGGACGCCGGCGGACGGGTGAGGCCATTGCGGTGGGCGACAAGGTGACAGTCCGGATGTCGCCTTATGATTTGTCCAAAGGCTGCATAACGCAACAAGAGGAATGAAATTATGAAAGTACGGGCATCGGTTAAAAAACTTTGCGAAAACTGCAAAATCGTCAAACGCAAGGGCGTGATTCGTGTCATCTGCACGAATGCGCGCCACAAACAAAGACAAGGCTGACAATACTATGGCACGAATCGTTGGAGTTGAAATTCCTGGGGAGAAGCGCATTGATGTCGCGCTGCGCTACATCTTCGGCATTGGCCCCTCCAATGCCAGGGTCATCCTGGGCAAGACCGGCATTGACCCGTCCCTGCGCGCCAAAAATCTGGACGAAAACCAGTTGTCCCAGATTGTCCACGCCATTCAGGACGGCAAGTACGTCATTGAAGGCGACCTGCGCCGCGAGTTGGGCATGAACCTCAAGCGTCTCCAGGGCATCAAATGTTATCGCGGCATCCGCCATCTCCGCGGCCTGCCCGTGCGCGGCCAGCGCACCTCCACCAATGCCCGCACCCGCAAAGGTCCGCGCAAGACTGTCGGCGTTCAGCGCAATCCCAACGCCAAGACAGGCATCCACTGATTTTTCCTTATGGCTGACGACTCCAAACAAAAGAAACCCGCCCAAAAAAAAGAGGGCAAACCCGAAGACGCCCCTCACAAGGCCCACGCCGGCGACCCGTCCAAAGCGCCCAAAAAAGCGCCCGGCGCCGCCCCTTCGGCCGATGCCAAGGACAAACCCGCCGCGGCCCCGGCCGATGCCAAGGACAAACCCGCCGCGGCCCCGGCCGATGGCAAAGACAAAGCCGCCGCCGCCCCGGCCGCCACCAGTGCTCCCGCCATCGCCCCGGCTGTGGCCGCCCCGACCGCCGCCGAATTGCTGGCTGAAGACGCCAACGCCCGCAAGATCATCAAAGCCAAGGGCGCGAAAAACATTTCCGTGGGAATCGCCAATATCCTGGCGACGTTCAACAACACCAATGTCACCATCACCGACATGCACGGGAACGTTCTCGGCTGGTCCAGCGCCGGGCGGGTGGGCTTCAAAGGCTCGCGCAAGAGCACGGCCTTCGCCGCCCAGCAAGTGGCGCAGGACGCCGCGCGCCAGGCCATGTCCCACGGCATGAGGGAGATCGAAGTGCGGGTCAAAGGCCCCGGATCGGGCCGGGAATCCGCCATTCGCGCCCTGCAAGCCATCGGCCTTGAAATCAGCGTGATCAAGGATGTCACTCCCGTCCCGCACAATGGCTGCCGTCCCCGCAAAAAACGCCGCGTTTAATCCGCAACCCGCAATCCCCATCATTCTCTATGGCTCGCTACACTGGCCCCCGCACCCGCATCAGCCGCCGCTTCGGCATTCCCATGTTCGGCCCGGACAAATATCTGGAACGCCGCAACTACGGCCCGGGCGTTCACGGACCCAAGTCCCGCCGCAAACACACCGATTACGGCCTGGGCCTGATCGAGAAGCAGAAACTGCGCTACTTCTACGGCCTGATGGAACGCCAGTTCCGCGGCGTTTATGAACGCGCCCTCAAGCGCCGCGGCGTCACCGGCGAGCAGATGCTCCAAATCCTGGAAACCCGCCTGGACAACGTCGTTTATCACTTGGGCTTTGCCGCCACTCGCGCCGCCGCCCGCCAGATGGTCAGCCACGGCCATGTCAAGGTCAACGGCCGCAAAGTCAACGTCCCCTCCTACGGGTTGAAGGTCAACGACGTGATTGAAGTCAAGGAATCCAACGTTTCGCGCCAGTTGGCCTCCAAAAACCTGGAAATGGCCACCAGCCGCGTCGTGCCCGACTGGCTCTCTTTGGCCAAGGAAGCTTTCAAAGGCACCGTCATGCGCATTCCGAAGCGCGCCGAAATCCAGCCCATTGCCAACGAGCAGGCTGTGGTTGAATTTTATTCCCGCTAACTTATGAACCGTCCCGCCCGCGCGGGACAAAAACAATTACACGGGCTTTTCCGCTGCGGGAAGATTCGGAGGAGCCAGATTAAAATTGTTGAAAGGATACCATGCCAGTACGATTAGGACGTTTCGAAATGCCCAAGCGGTTGACCAAGGAGGACGCCACCGCCACCGACACCTACGCCAAGTTCTTCGCCGAACCCTTTGAAACCGGGTACGGCCACACCATCGGCAACTCCCTGCGCCGCATTCTCCTCTCCTCCCTCGAAGGCGCCGCCATCACCTCCATCAAAGTCGAGGGTGCCCAGCACGAATTCGCCACCGTGGACGGCGTCGTTGAAGATGTCACCGATCTGGTCTTGAATCTCAAAAAAATCCTCTTCAAAGCCCACAGCCGCGACCCGCAGACCCTCCTCCTCTCGGTCAACAAAGAGGGCGAAGTCACCGCCGCCGACATCGAACTCAACCAAAACGTCGAGCTGGTCAACCCCAAGCAGCATATTTGCACCCTGGACCGCAAGAAGAAGTTCGAGATGGAGCTGGAAGTCAAGGTCGGACGCGGCTTCTGCCCGGGTGACGAGAACAAAAAGCCCGACCAGCCCATCGGCGTCATTGCCATTGATTCGCTCTTTTCCCCTGTCATTCGCGTCCGTTACGCCGTGGAAAACGCCCGCGTCGGCCAGCGCACCGATTACGACCGCCTCATCCTGGAGATTTGGACCGACGGACGCATCACTCCCGACGACGCCCTGGTCCAGGCTTCGGCCATCTTGCAGCATCATCTGGACGTGTTCATTGGCTACGACAAGAACGCGGTCGAGTTTGAGGAAACCGAAACCAAGCAGGACGACGAGAAGGCCAAGCTCAAAAAGCTGCTCAACATGAGCGTGAACGAAATCGAACTGAGCGTGCGCGCGGCCAACTGCCTGAACAACGCCAACATCACCTCCGTCGGCCAGTTGTCCATGAAGACCGAGGCCGAGATGCTCAAGTACCGCAACTTCGGCAAGAAATCGCTCAACGAAATCAAAGAGAAACTGGCCAGCCTCGGCCTTTCCCTGGGCATGAACATTGACCAGAGTCTTCTGGAGACCCCCAAGGAAGAAGTCAAGCTCCCCGAATAATTTTCATCTTATGCGCCATTTAAAACGCACCGCCAAGCTCGGACGCACCGGCACGCACCGCAACCGGATGCTCGCCAGCATGGTCTGCAGCCTGATCAAACACCGCCGCATCACCACCACCGTGGCCAAAGCCAAGGCCGCCCGTTCCGTGGCCGAGAAAATGATCACCCTCGGCAAAGGCGGCACCCTGCACGACCGCCGCCTGGCCTCCGCCCGGTTGCATCAGGACGAGGAGGCCGTCAAAATCCTCTTCAACGAAATCGCCCCCACCCAGAAGGAGCGCCACGGCGGCTACACCCGCATTGTCCGTTTGGGCCAGCGCCAAGGCGACGCCGCCCAACTGGCCATCCTGGAATTTGTGGACGTCCCGGTTCCCGCCGCTCCCGCCGCTCCCGCCGAAACTCCCGCCGCCGAGGCAAAAACCGGCGCCGCCGAAAAGAAATCCGAGGAAAGTGGGACGAAGCCCGAAGCCAAAAAGGAAAAAGAAAAGGAAGCCGTTCCCGCCTGATTCCCGGCGACACTCCTTTCACAAGCCCGCTCCTCCTGAGCGGGCTTATTGCCTCCGCGCGTCCCGATTCCGAATCGGGATGATAGGGGTAGGGATGGAGTTTTCGGCTCCACCCCTCCCTCCGAACCGGACGGGCGGGTTTCCCGCATCCGGCTCTCCAGTCAGTGGGTTCTCTTGCGAGATTGGATCGCTTGCCTTCGGGCTATGGCTAAGGAGAATAGCCCCAGGTCAGCGAAGTAGGTATTGGGCCAGCGTTGATAATCCTTACCCCCTGCGCGTCCGCGTCCTTTGCGCCGTTTTCTCAGGATGGCCCTCAGTCGTTGGCGCACCCATTTGTCTTCCCTCTCGAACACGTTTTGGAGGCTGTGCTTGAAGTATTCAAACCAGCCACGCAGTGTCCGGTTCACCTCGCCGGTGATGTCCCTCATGCTGCCGGGTCGTAAACGCCCGGTCTTTTGCCGGATCGTTTCTCTGAATTTGTCCAGGCTCTTTTGGCGCGGCCAGCGATGGCCCCGCTCAAAATGATAGCCTAGAAAATCAAAGCCTCCCCTTTCGCTGGCGTTGACAATCCGCGTCTTGGTCGGATGCAGGGTCAGCCCCGCCCCGGCGACCCATCGGCGTAATTGTTCCAGCACCTCATTGGCTTCGTTCTCGCTCTGGCACAGGAGGACAAAGTCGTTCGCGTAGCGCACCATCTTATCAATCAAACTGAACCATTTGCCTCCTTTGATTCCTCTTTCGAGGGTTTCCAACATGCGCTCTGTCCACACGCTGGCTTCCGTCCAGCCCCATTTCGGGGGGACTTCTCTGCCTTGTTTAGCCTGCGGCACTCCCGGCAGTTTGAATTGCGATTGTGTTTCTTTCACGCATCCACCTTCCTGTCCCCCTTGGCTCCACGGTCGTTACCCGCTTCCTCGCTACTACGGGGACTCTGACTCCTGCCCGGCTCCTTCCAGCACCCGGACAGGTCTCCTTGATTACCGAACGTGCATTTCCAGACATTCCGTCTCCAACCACCCCATGCGCCCCCGTCTTCCGGCAATGCTCCTGGTTCCGGGCGGGCTTGGCCTCCGCTTCGCTTTGTGTCGCTATCGGCGGTTCTTCGGACTTCGCTCTTCACTGGCAGTCTGGTCAGTCGCATCAGGCCGTATCGAGTTTGTATCGCGGGCGTTTCAGGCCCGTCAGTTCTACGGACTGTCCTTTCGTTTCCAGTTGCTCTCCCCATCGCGTCGCCGCGATGCAGTTACTTTCAACTCGTGGCGGGAAGCACCGCCACAGTGGGACTTCCACCCTCCCATGCACGCTCATTCTCAAGCGCACCCGTGTTCGGCGCCCTCGCCGAACACACCTTCTTTCAACAAGCCTCGAATGTTCTCAAAAACTGTGCGAATCGGTATCCTCCGGAGAATGGACGAAATCGGAGGGAATGGAAGAGCTGCGAAGAAGCCCAAAAGGCCCAGCGCGACCAATCGCAAGCGAATCCGGAATTGACCGCAGATGACGCCGATTGGCGATCATTCATTTGCCCAGATCAAAATTTCTGCGCTCGCCTTCAACCAGCAACGAGGTGTTAATCAGGATTCTCATTTCGCCTTGTCCGTGGCGGCGAGGTTGGCGGAGATTTCCTTGGCCGTGTCAGCGCCCAAAGGCGTGCGGGAACGGTAAAGCCTGGCGAAGGCGTCCGCGCTCATGCCGGTTTTTTTGACGCGAGGCGTTTTTTCAGGGGTGATGAACCAGCCGCCGGGCTGTTCGCGCACAATATAATGGTGTCCGTCAACCAATCCGGGAATGGTCAACCGGCTTTTGTCAGCTTTGGCTACGGTCGTCATCGGGGAAAATTCCCACAAAAAGCGCGTCCGTCAAGTTCATATCTGAAAATGCTGAAAATGCTTCGCCCACCGCAACCGGCTGCTCAAATATCAGAACATTCGAGGCTTGTGGAAAGAGCGTGTGTTCGGCAAGGGCGCCGAACATCGCACGCGTGGGCGAGAGGGAACAACAATGGGTTGGCCCGCAGCGATGCGGGCTGCGCGCTCCCCAGACTGCGGGGCATCGCGAAGCGCGCTCCGGCTCCACAGTTTCTTCTATGCGGGCAGCGGGTCTTCGGTCAGGGACAGAGGTTCGGCGGGTTCTTCCACGGGGACCGGCTCGACCAGGGGCTTCAAATCCACCCGGCGATGGAGGGTGTAGCCTGTTCCCGCCGGAATGATGTGCCCCATGATGACGTTTTCTTTGAAGCCGCGCAGGTAATCCACTTTGCCCATGGTCGCCGCCTCGGTCAAAACACGGGTGGTGTCCTGGAAGGAGGCCGCGCTGAGGAAGCTTTCGGTCTCCAGCGAGGCTTTGGTGATGCCCAGTAAAACGGGCTGGGCCTCGGCGGGCTTGCCGCCCATTTTTTCGACGCGGGCGTTTTCCTTCTCGAACTCAATTTTGTCAATTTGTTCGCCCCAGAGGAACTGGGTGTCGCCCGGCTCGTTGACGCGGACTTTGCGGAGCATCTGGCGAACGATGATCTCAATGTGTTTGTCGTTGATGGTCACGCCCTGGAGGCGATAGACCTCCTGGACTTCGTTGACCAGGTGTTCCTGCAGTTCTTGCGGGCCGCAAATATCCAGGATTTCATGGGGATCCACCGGGCCTTCGGTGAGTTGCTGGCCTTTCTTGACGTAATCGCCCTTGAAGACAATGACGTGTTTGCCGATGGGAATGAGGTGCTCCTCTTCGACCTGGGTCTGCGGGTCCTTGATCAAAATGGTGCGTTTGCCGCGGACGCTGGGGCCAAAATCCACCACGCCGTCAATCTTGGAGATTTCGGAGGCGTCCTTGGGCCGGCGGGCCTCGAAAAGCTCGGCCACGCGGGGCAGACCGCCGGTGATGTCCTTGGTCTTGGAGGACTTGCGCGGCGTCTTGGCCATCAAGGTGCCGGCGACAATTTTGTCTTCCTCGTCCACCACGATGTGAGCGCCGGAGGGAATGGGGTAATTGGCAATCGGCTCGCCTTTGTCGGTGCAGATGAGGATTTGGGGATGGAGGTCCTCTTTGTGTTCGATGACGACCATGGCCTCCTGGCCGGTGGTTTCGTCCATCTCCTGCTTCATGGTCACGCCCTCGATGATGTCCATGAACTTCACCTTGCCGGCTTTTTCGGAGAGGATAGGAACGTTGTAAGGGTCCCATTGGACGAAAGGCTCGCCCTTTTTGACGCGTTTGCCGTGCTGGACGGAAATGACCGAACCGATGACCAGGGTGTGGGTCTCCAGTTCCCGGCCGTCGTCGGCCATGATGGAGATGGAGCCATTTTTGTTGAGGACGATGTTGTTGCCGTCCTCCAATTCCACCAGGCGCAAGTCGTTGTACTGGACAATGCCGTCGTATTTGGACTTGACTTGGGGCTGTTTGAACACCTGGGAGGCGGTGCCGCCGATATGGAAGGTGCGCATGGTCAACTGGGTGCCCGGCTCGCCGATGGACTGGGCGGCGATGATGCCGACGGCTTCGCCGCGCTTGATCATGCCGCCGGTGGCGAGGTTGCGGCCGTAACAATTGGCGCAAATGCCATATTTGCTTTCGCAGGTGAGCACCGAGCGGATGCGGAGCTTCTCCACGCCGCTGCTTTCGATGAGTTTGCCTTTGACCTCGTCAATGAGTTCGTTGGCGCGGGCCAGGACTTTCTTCAAGTTGGCCGGATCGACGACGTCGTCGCAGGCGATGCGGCCGATGATGCGCTCGCTGAGTTTGACGACTTCGTCCTCGCCCTCATAAATGGCCTGGACCCAGATGCCGTTGCTGGTGCCGCAATCTTCCATGCGGATGATGACATCCTGGGCCACGTCCACCAGTTTGCGGGTCATGTAACCGGAATCGGCGGTTTTGAGGGCGGTGTCGGCCAGGCCTTTGCGCGCGCCGTGGGTGGAAATAAAGTACTCCAGCACGGTCAGACCCTCGCGGAAGTTGGACAGAATGGGCTTTTCGATGATGTCGCCGCTGGGTTTGGCCATGAGGCCGCGGACGCCGGCCAACTGGCGGACCTGCTGGCGGTTGCCGCGGGCGCCGGAATCCACCATGAGGGAAACGGGGTTGTATTCCAGCTTGCCCTGGTTGCTTTCGAGGGTGCGCAACATGACGTTGGCAATCTGGTCGGTGCAGTGGGTCCAGATGTCAACGACCTTGTTGTAGCGTTCGCCCGGGGTGATGACGCCTTTGCGGTATTGCTTTTCGACCTCGGAAATCTGCTTTTGGGCGTTGTGGATTTCCTGGTCTTTTTCCTTCGGAATGATCATGTCATCAATGCCGATGGAGCAGCCGGAGCGGGTGGCGGCACGGAAGCCCAGCTCCTTCAAACTGTCGAGCATGATGACGGTCTTCTCGTGGCCGCAAATTTTGTAGCAGGTCCAGATCAGCTCGCCGAGGGTGGATTTGCCCGCGACGCGGTTGAGAAAGCCCATTTCCTCGGGCCAGATTTCGCTGAAGATGACGCGGCCGACGGTGGTTTCGATGACGCTGTGGTCGGGGTCGCCGTAGGTGGTTTTGCGGCCCTTGTCGGGATTGGCCACGCGCACGCGGGTGTGCAGCTTGACGCCGCCGTCGCTGTAGGCGTAAATGACTTCGGATTTGGAGCCAAAAAGCATGGGGGCGCCAGGCTCCCGCTTGGCGCGCGGCTCTGCTGTCAGGTAGAAGCAACCCAGGGTGATGTCCTGCGTCGGCGTCATGATGGGCCGGCCGCTGGAGGGGCTGAAAATGTTGTTCGGGGCCATCATCAGCAACCGGGCCTCCATCTGCGCCTCGACCGAGAGGGGAACGTGGACGGCCATCTGGTCGCCGTCAAAATCCGCGTTGTAAGCGGTGCAAACCAGGGGGTGAATGCGGATGGCCTCGCCCTCGATGAGGATCGGCTCGAAGGCCTGAATGGAGAGGCGGTGGAGGGTGGGAGCGCGGTTGAGCAGGACGGGGTGGCCCTTGGTGACTTCTTCCAGGATGTCCCAGACTTCGGGGGACTGGCGTTCGATCATTTTCTTGGCCGAGCGAACGGTGTGGACGTAGCCCAGTTCCTTCAAGCGGCGGATGATAAACGGCTCGAAGAGGACGAGGGCCATTTTCTTGGGCAGGCCGCACTGGTGCAATTTGAGTTCCGGCCCGATGACGATGACGGAACGGCCGGAGTAATCCACGCGTTTGCCCAGGAGATTCTGGCGGAAGCGCCCGCTCTTGCCCTTGAGCATGTCGCTCAGGGATTTGAGGGCGCGGTTGCCCGCGCCGGTGACCGCGCGGCCGTGGCGGCCGTTGTCGAAGAGCGCGTCCACCGCCTCCTGCAACATGCGTTTTTCGTTGCGGATGATGACTTCGGGCGTCTTGAGTTGAAGCAGGTTTTTGAGGCGGTTGTTGCGGTTGATGACGCGCCGGTAAAGGTCGTTCAAGTCGGAGGTGGCGAACCGGCCGCCTTCGAGGGGAACGAGCGGGCGCAAATCGGGGGGGATGACCGGGAGGACGGTCAGGACCATCCACTCCGGACGCGCCTTGGATTCATGGAAGGCGGTCAGGAGCTTGGTGCGCTTGGCCACCTTTTTGCGGATCTGTTTGCTCTTGGTCTCGGTCATCGCCACTTTCAGGTGCTCGATCTGCTTCTGCAAATCCACGTTGGCCAGGGCCTCGCGCACCGCTTCCGCGCCCATCTTGGCGACGAAGCCCTCGGCTCCGTAGGTTTCGCGGGCCTCGCGGTACTCATGCTCGCTCAAGAGCTGGTGCAATTTCAGCGGCGTGGAACCCGGATTGATCACCATGTAATCCTCGTAATAAATGACGCGCTCCAGGTTGCGCGCGGTCATGTCAAGTATAAGCCCAAGCCGCGACGGCATGCACTTGAAGAACCAGATGTGAGAGACCGGCACCGCCAGCTCGATGTGCCCCATCCGCTCGCGGCGGACGCGGGCCAGGGTGACTTCGACGCCGCAGCGGTCGCAAACGACGCCGCGGTGCTTGATGCGCTTGTATTTCCCGCAGGAGCATTCCCAGTCCTTGACCGGGCCGAAGATGCGCTCGCAAAACAGGCCGCCCTTTTCCGGCTTGAAGGTGCGGTAATTGATGGTCTCCGGGTTCTTGACCTCGCCCTTGGACCAGGCCCGGATGGCTTCCGGGGAAGCCACCGAAATGGCGACGGATTCAACCTGGTTGACTTTATCCAAGCCAAGCAACTCGCGGGCGGTTTCTTTAGTATTCATGGGAATTTGGGTTTGGCGCAAAAGGCGCAAAGTTATGGCCGGGTTACTTCAGACTGCTCAAGGTCTGGGCTTGGGCGGCGGCGGCTTGTTCCACCGGGTTGGAATAACCGACCCTGACGTCCATGGCCAGGGACTGCATTTCCTTGACCAGGACGTTGAAGGATTCGGGCACGCCGGCTTCCAGAGAGTTGTCGCCCTTGACAATGCTCTCATAAATGCGGGTGCGGCCCCCAACGTCGTCGGACTTGACGGTGAGCAATTCCTGCAAGCTGTAGGCGGCGCCGTAGGCTTCCATGGCCCAGACTTCCATTTCCCCGAAGCGCTGGCCGCCGTACTGGGCCTTGCCGCCCAGCGGCTGCTGGGTGACCAGGGAATAAGGGCCGACGGCGCGGGCGTGGATTTTGTCGGCCACCAAATGGCCCAGCTTCATCATGTAAATGTAGCCGACGACAATTTCCTGGTCGAAGACCTCGCCGGTGCGGCCGTCCACCAGCAGGGTTTTGCCGTGTTCGGGCAGCTTGGCATCCTTGAGATAGCCGCGAATTTCCTTTTCCTTGATGCCGTCGAAAACCGGGGTGGCGAATTTGAGGCCGAGGAGCCGGGCGGCCCAGCCGAGGTGGGTTTCCAGCACCTGGCCCACGTTCATGCGCGAGGGCACGCCCAGAGGGTTGAGCACGATGTCCACAGGGGTGCCGTCGGCCAGGAACGGCATGTCCTCCTCGGGGACGATCTTGGCCACAACGCCTTTGTTGCCGTGGCGCCCGGCCATTTTATCGCCGACGGACAATTTGCGTTTGGAGGCGACATAAACTTTGACCGATTTGATCACGCCGCTGTCCACTTCCTCGCCCGCTTCGGTGCGTTCGAGCTCCTCGTCGTGCTGCATCTGCAGATCGTCGAATTTCTTTTTGAAGCTGCCGATGATTTCGCTGATTTTGTTGCGGATGGGCGAAGGATCAATTTCGATGCGGTCATAGACCTGGGCCAGCTTGCGGAGGAGGGTCTTGGTGATTTTGCGGTTGGCCGGGATGATGATTTCGCCCGTCTCGGAATTGACCACGTCCAACGGAATTTTTTCCCCGAGCAGGATGTTGCTCAGGGCCTCGGTCAACTGCTCGCGCAGTTCGTCGGTCTTGACGCGGTGCTCGTCCAGTACTTCCTTGGAGTGGCGCTTGGTTTCGGGCACGGTTTTGGCTTCGATCTCGCGCTCTTTCTTGGAGGAGACTTTGACATCCATGACGATGCCATAAGTGCCCGAGGGAACTTTCAAGGAAGTGTCTTTGACGTCGGCGGCTTTTTCACCGAAGATGGCGCGGAGCAGGCGTTCTTCCGGCGCGAGTTCTGTCTCGCTCTTGGGGGTGATTTTGCCGACGAGGATGTCGCCGGGCTTGACCTCGGCGCCGATGCGGATGACGCCGTCGGGCCCGAGGTTTTTCAACGCCTCGTCGCCCAGGTTGGGAATGTCGCGGGTGATTTCTTCGGGGCCGAGCTTGGTGTCGCGGGCGCCGACCTCAAATTCATCAATGTGAATGGAAGTGAAGACATCGTCCTTGACGATGCGCTCGCTGATGAGGATGGCGTCCTCGAAATTGTAGCCGTTCCAGGGCATGAAAGCGCAGAGGACATTGCGGCCCAGGGCCAGTTCCCCGCCTTGGGTGCAAGGGCCGTCGGCGATAACCTGCCCTTTCTTGATGGTGTCGCCCTTGGCGACGAGAATCTTCTGGTTGATGCAGGTGGCGGCGTTGGAACGCATGAATTTGCGGATAGGATAGACCCAGACACCGCTGGCGGGATCGTGGCGCAACTTCTTCTTGCTTTCGGGCATCTTGCCGTCTTGGGTGACGACGACCAGGTTGCCGGTGACCGAAGCCACCTTGCCCGCTTCCTCCGCCACCAGCACGGCCCGGGAGTCGCGGGCGACGCGCTCTTCCAATCCGGTCGCCACCAGAGGCGCTTCGGTGACCAGAAGGGGCACGGCCTGGCGCTGCATGTTGGAACCCATCAAGGCGCGGTTGGCGTCGTCGTGCTCCAGGAACGGAATCAAGCTGGCGGCCACGGAGACCAGTTGTTTGGGGGAAACGTCCATGTAATCCACGCGAATCGGCTCCACGTCAATGAAGTCGCTTTTGCTGCGACAGGTGACTCGTTCGGTAATGAAGTTTCCCTTTTCGTCAATAGCCGCGTTGGCCTGGGCGACGATGAAAGTCTCCTCCCGGTCGGCGGTCAGATAATCAATGTGATTGGTGACGCGGCCTTTTTCGACGCGGCGATAGGGGGTTTCCAGGAAGCCGAAATCGTTGACTTGGGCGAAGGTGGCCAGCGAGGCAATCAACCCGATGTTCGGCCCTTCGGGCGTTTCCACCGGGCAGATCCGGCCATAATGGGAGGGATGAACGTCGCGGACCTCGAACCCGGCGCGGTCGCGAGACAAGCCGCCAGGCCCGAGGGCGGACAGACGGCGCTTGTGGGTCAATTCGGCCAGGGGATTGATCTGGTCCATGAACTGGGAAAGCTGGCTGCGGCCGAAGAAATCGCGGATGACGGCGGAGAGGGCCTTGGGATTGATGAGCTTCTGCGGGGACATGCTTTCCAGGCTTTGATCGAACAAGGTCATGCGCTCCTTGACCAGACGTTCCGTGCGGGCCAGGCCGACGCGGCACTGGTTGGCCAGCAATTCGCCGACGGTGCGGATGCGGCGGCTGCCCAGGTGGTCAATGTCGTCCAGCGAGCCTTCGCCCTTTTTGAGGCGGAGCAAATACTTGGTGGCGGCCACCAGGTCTTCCTTGGTCAGGATGCGGGAGTCTCCGCCCTTGATGCCAAGTTTCTGGTTGATTTTGTAACGGCCGACGCGGCCCAAATCATAACGTTTGGGGTCGAAGAACAGGCGCTTGATCAGCGCGCGGGCGTTGGCGGCGGTGGGCGGATCGCCCGGGCGCAGGCGCCGGTAAATGTCCTTCAGCGCCTCCTCTTCGTTCTTGGTCGGGTCTTTTTTCAGGCATTTGATGACGATGCCGTCGTCAATGGTTGTGTCCACCACGCGGATGCGGTTGATGCCCAGTTCGGCGATTTGCTTGACGACCGCCTTGGAAAGAGGCTCGAAAGCGCGGGCCACCACGATTCCCTTGTCGTTGTCCATGGCGTCCTCGATCAGCACCTTGTTCTGGATGTCCTCGAGCTTCTCGGCGTCCTTGACGCTCAATTCCTCCAGTTCGTAAAAGAGCTTCAGGATGTCGGCGTCGGTGCCGTAGCCCAGGGCGCGGAAGAAAGTGGTGGTCAAAAATTTGCGGCGGCGTTTTTTGCGGTCCAGATAGACGTAGAGCAGATCGCTGGTGTCGAACTGGGCCTCGTACCAGGAGCCGCGATCGGGGATGATGCGGAAGGAATGAAGGGTTTTGCCGTTGGGATGCTGGGTGGCTTCAAAGGCCAGGCCGGGCGAGCGATGAAGCTGGCTGACAATGACGCGTTCGGCGCCGTTGATGACAAAGGTTCCCTGCGGCGTCATCAAAGGCAGTTCGCCCATGAACACTTTCTCCTCCTTGGCGGCTTTTTCCTCCTTGAGCAGGAAGGTCACGTGGAGCGGGGCGCCGTAAGTGATGCCCTCGCGCAGGCATTCCAGCCAGTCGTGCTTCGGCTCGCCGATTTCATAACTCTGGAAATCCAGCACGCATTTGCCGTCATAACTCTCGATGGGGAAAACCTCGGTGAACACCGCCTGCAGGCCGGTGTTTTTGCGCTTGGAAGGCGGGGTGTCTGTTTGCAGGAATTCCCGGTAGGAATTGGTCTGTAGCTCGATCAAATTCGGCGGGGCAATGACCTCCTTGATTTTTCCAAAATGAACGCGTTCAATTAATCGTGATGGCATTTTTCAACCTCTGGTCAATGGCCGGCGCTGGCCGGCTCCTTGTTTAATGGAAACGACAAAACGGCGGCTTCCCGGCAACCCGGAACGCGCGCCCGTCTCACTCCCCTGCTCTCCTGCTCTTGGACTGGCAAATCTTCTGATAGAAATCTCGTGTTGACTGATATACAAACGGGGGGCGGGATCAAGCCCGCCGCCCCGAAACAGTCCGTGTTGGCTCTTATTTGACTTCGACTTTGGCGCCGGCTTCTTCGAGCTTCTTTTTGGCGGCGTCGGAATCGGCCTTGTTGGCCCCCTCCAGCACCGGCCTGGGCGCTCCTTCGACCAGGGCTTTGGCATCGGCCAGGCCCAGGCCCGCTTTGACTTCGCGCACGGCCTTGATGGCCGCGATCTTCTTCTCCGCCGGGACGGAGACGAGGATGACGTCAAACATCGTCTTCACCTCGGCGGCGGGCGCGGCCGCTCCCGCGGGCGCGCCCGCGGCGGCCACCACCACGGGGGCGGCGGCGGTGACGCCCCATTTTGCTTCCAATTCCTTGACCAGGCTGGCGATGTCCATCACCGACCAGGTGCTGAGTTCTTCGACAATTTTTGCGATATCTGCCATAGTTTTCTTTTATCCTTTCAGTCTCGTCGCCATCCACAGCCGCGGATGATTTCCGCCGGCGAGCACGCCGGCCGACGATTTACTATTGTTGTTGCTCCATCTCCCTGTCTTTGCACGGAGATGAAATGGTTAAACGGGCCCAGGCCGTTGCCGGGGGTGTTCCCGCATTGGTTCCTTCTTGGTTCATGCTTCAGGGCGCCGCCGCGGCGGGGGTTTCCAGTTTCTCCTGCCGCCTCTTGAGAACGCGCGCCAACTGGGTGGCCGGAGTGCCGAGCAAGGTGACCAGTTTGGTGGCCGGGGCCGCAAAGACCCCGAGCAGGCACCCCCGCATGACTTCAATGGACGGCAAATCCGCCAGGATCAGAATGTCCGCGCTCTCCAGGCGCTGGTTCTTCAAGAAGCCGAATCTGATCTTGGGCTTGGTGAATTCGGCGCTGAAAGTCTTTACCACCTTGGCTGCGGACGAAACGTCCCGCTGGCCCGTGACGACGGCCAGTTGCCCGGTCAGGGCGGCGCCCAGATCCACCAGGCCGGCTTCCTTGGCGGCGAGGCGGAAGAGGGAGTTTTTGACGACGTGCATTTCCGCGCCCGCCTTGCCCAGGCGTTTGCGAAGCTCGGTGATCGGCCCGACTTTGAGGCCGCGATAATCAACCACGATAAAAAAGGGCGAGGCGTTGAGACGGGTCAAATACTCGCTGCTGATGCATTGCTTTTCGGCGCGCATGGTGTGTTCTCCTCCGGGGTTAGGCGGCTTGTTGGAATTCCCGCACGTCCACCCGCACCGGCGGGCTCATGGTCGCGGACAAAGTGCAACTGTTGATAAAAATGCCTTTGGCGGTGTGGGGCCGGGCCTTGGCCACCGCGTCAATCACCGCGCGCGCGTTCTCCACCAACTGCTCGGAGGCAAAGGAGGCCTTGCCGATGGGCACGTGGACGTTGCCTCCCTTGTCCACTTTAAACTCGACTCGTCCGGCTTTGACTTCCTTCACCGCCTTGGCGGTGTCCTCGGTGACGGTGCCGGTCTTGGGGTTGGGCATCAGGCCGCGCGGTCCCAAGGCTTTGCCCAGCTTGCGCACCTCCGACATGGCATCGGGCGTGGCAATGGCCACGTCAAAATCCGACCACCCTTCCGCGCATCGCTTGATCAAATCATCAAAACCGACATATTCGGCTCCGACCGCCTTGGCGGCATCGGCGGCCGCGCCGGGACGGGCAAAAACCAGGACGCGGACGACTTTGCCGCTGCCGTGAGGCAGCGGAACGGTTCCGCGCACCATCTGATCGGACTGGCGGGGGTCAATCCCCAGTTTGAAGGCCAGATCAATGGTTTCGTTGAACTTGGCCTTGGGGAATTTGGTCAGAACCTCGACGGCTGACTTGAGCGGATAGACTTTGTTGCCGTCCACCAGTTCCAGGGCTTTCTTGTATCGTTTGCTTGGCATTGTTTCGGAGCGGTACAATCGAGTTTCGACGAATCGAGCCTCTCCCGCGTTTAGTTAATCCAGAACATCTATTCCCATGCTGCGGGCCGTGCCCGCAATGACCCGGAAGGCCGCCTCCTGGCTGACGGCGTTCAAATCCTTGGCTTTGATTTTGACGATCTCCAGCACCTGCTTGCGGGTGACTTTGCCCACTTTTTCCTTGTTCGGCACTTTGGAGCCGGAGGCGATGCCGGCGGCCTTCTTGAGCAGGACCGAGGCCGGGGGCGACTTGGTGATGAAAGTAAAAGATTTGTCCGCAAAGACGGTGATGACCACCGGGATGATCATCCCGGCCTGGTCTTTGGTGGTGGCGTTGAATTCCTTGCAAAAGGCCATGATGTTGACCCCCTGCTGGCCGAGGGCCGGCCCCACCGGCGGCGCCGGGTTGGCCTGTCCGGCCGGAATCTGCAACTTGATCTGTCCTGTAATCTTCTTCGCCATAAAAAATTTTCTAAATGAATGAGCCGGTTTTGAGCCGGAACCTTGACCAACTGTTCTACGCTTTTTCCACCTGCCAGTACTCCAGTTCGACCGGAGTATTGCGCCCGAAAATATTGACGGTGACTTTGAGCTTGCCCCGCTCCGGCTCGATCTCCTCGATCACGCCGCTGAAATTCAGGAAGGGGCCGTCGTTGATCTTCACCGTCTCGCCCATTTCAAAACTCACCTTCGGTTTCTCCGTCTCCTCCGATTCGGAGATTTGCTCCTTGATGGTCGCAATCTCATCCGGCGTCACGGGCATCGGCCGGTCGCCGCCGACGATGCCAATCTTGCCCGGAGTATCCTGGATGAAATACCACGGCTTTTCCAAAATCCGGTTGTCCTCATCCAGCAGCACCATCTCAATATAGACATAGCCCGGGTGGAGCTTGCGGCTCGTCACCGTCTTTTTGCCGCCGCGCACATCCACCACTTTTTCCACGGGCACAAGAACTTCCTTGATGAATTCGGACATTTCCTCGGCTTTGACGCGCTTTTCAATGTTCTCTTTGACCTTTTGCTCCTGGCCGGACAAAGTATGAATGACAAACCATTGACTCTTGGGCATGAGCAATTCCTTAGATGATATACTGAATGATGGCGGTGCAAACCAAGTCAATCAAGACGGTAAACCCGCCAAGCAAAGCCACCGAAATGGTGACCAGGACCGTGGACCCGACCAGTTCGTCCCAGGTTGGCCAGGTGCATTTCTTCATTTCTTCCATCGTCTCGGCCCAATAGGCCGAAATCTTCAGGAACGCGCCGGCGCGCAACAGCAGCACAAAGGCCACCGAAGCGAGCACCACCATGATTAAAATTGGCAATAAGTCTGTCATTTATACTCTCTTTGGCGGAGGGGGAGGGATTCGAACCCCCGGTGCGGTTTCCCGCACAACGGTTTTCAAGACCGTCGCAATAGACCACTCTGCCACCCCTCCGTCCCGCGCACACCTTGCAGAACCCCGCTTTCCCTTTTTCGATTCGTGGCAGGGCGGGAGGGACTCGAACCCCCAACCGACGGTTTTGGAGACCGCTACTCTACCAATTGAGCTACCGCCCTCTGCCGTCGAGTGGTCCCTCTTTGGCCCATGTTATACGGAAGCGGTCTTTGCCGGCTCCCGCTGCAAGATCAGGCGACAACTTCAGACACGCGGCCCGCACCAATGGTGCGTCCGCCTTCGCGAATGGCAAACCGCTGCCCTTTTTCCATCGCCACAGGGGCGATCAATTTGATCCCCACCGATACATTATCACCAGGCATCACCATTTCAACCCCCTGGGCCAGGGTGACGATCCCGGTCACGTCGGTGGTGCGGAAATAGAATTGCGGACGATAATTGGTGAAAAACGGGGTGTGACGCCCGCCTTCATCCTTGGAAAGCACATAGACTTCGGCCTTGAATTCGGTGTGCGGGGTGATGGAGCCGGGCTTGGCCAGCACCATTCCGCGCTCGACCTCTTCTTTGCGGATGCCCCGCAGCAGCACCCCCACGTTGTCGCCCGCGCTGGCCTTGTCCAATAACTTGCGGAACATTTCGATGTCGGTGGCCACCGTCTTGCGGGTATCCTTCAAGCCGACGATTTCGACATCGGACATCTTGTTCAACTCGCCCCGCTCGACGCGGCCGGTGACGACCGTGCCGCGGCCTTCAATGTTGAACACGTCTTCGATGCACATCAGAAACGGCTTGTCCACTTCGCGCGGCGGCAGGGGAATAAAGCTGTCCACCGCGTTGAGCAGGTCTTCGATGGACTTGAGGCCGGCCGCATCGCCCGCCAGGGCGGCGGTGGCGGACCCGCGAATGATCGGCGTCTTGTCGCCGGGAAATTGATATTTGTTGAGCAGATCACGAATTTCCATGTCCACCAGATCCAGCAGTTCCGGATCGTCCACCAAGTCCACCTTGTTGAGGTAAACGACAATGGCCGGGACCCCGACCTGGCGCGCCAAAAGAATGTGCTCGCGGGTCTGCGGCATCGGGCCGTCCGCCGCGCTGACCACCAGAATGGCCCCGTCCATTTGGGCGGCCCCGGTGATCATGTTCTTCACGTAGTCGGCGTGGCCGGGACAGTCCACGTGGGCATAGTGCCGGAGGGGAGACTCGTACTCGACGTGCGACACGGCGATGGTGACGGTCTTGGTGGCATCGCGCACGGTGCCCCCTTTGGTGATGTCGGCGTAGCTGATGGGCGTGGCCATGCCCTTTTTGCTCTGGACTTCCACGATGGCCGCGGTGAGGGTGGATTTGCCATGATCCACGTGGCCGATGGTGCCGATATTGACGTGCGGTTTAGTTCTTTGGAACGCTACTTTTGCCATTGAGCTCTCCTGGTGTTTCTTGTTGTGTTAAATGATCTGTCAATTCCATTGGTTATCTGGAGCCCATGATCAGGATCGAACTGATGACCTCGTCCTTACCAAGGACGCGCTCTGCCGACTGAGCTACATGGGCAAAAGCCAGACTGCTCACAATCCTGATTGTGCATAAACGACAAAATACCATCAACCCCACCTCTCCCGCTTTCGAAAGAGCCTTGGGGCCAATGAGTTCTGTAATTTCAAGCCCGTAACCAGCATGAAATCTAAGGGGGGTGGCATCATCTGTCAACGGTTTTTTGAACTTTTTTTCTCTTTTTTTTCAATCCGGCCCCGCTCCTGCTTTTGGAGCATCGAAACCCCTCTACCGCGCTTTTCTGATGGCCTCAAGCTGGTCCCGGACCGCCGGGTAGTCGGGCCGTTGCTGCAACGCCAGAATATACTCCGCCTCCGCCTCCGCCCGCCTGCCCTGGTTGGCTAGGCAGCAGCCCAAGTTGAAATGGGCTTCCGGATTCTCCGCTTTCAGCCGCAATGCCGCGCGATATTCCTTTTCAGCCTCCTCCAGTTTTCCTTGCCGGGCCAATACATTGCCCAGATTGTTGTGCGGCTGCGCATCCCCCGGATTCAGGCCCATGCAGATGCCGTATTCCCTGGCGGCGTCCGCCCATTTGCCTTGCGCGGCCAGGGCGTTGCCCAAGTTGCTGTGGGCGCTGCCATAATTCTCCTTGTCCGCAATGGCCTGGCGAAATTGGTCCATCGCCTCCTCCAGCCGTCCCTTCATCGCCAGGGCGATGCCATAATTGTTATGCGCGTCGGCATGACGGGGATTTTCCTCCAAGGCAGTCTGATACTCGCGGATGGCGTCCTCGCCCCGGCCCAGGCCGGCCAGCGCGTTGCCCAGGTTGTTGTGCGCCTCGGTGAGCTTGGGATTGATGCGCAAGGCCCGTTCATATTGCGCCACCGCCTCCTGGTAACGCCCTTCCTGGGCGAGCGCATATCCCAGGTTGTTCCGCGCGTCTTCGTAGTCCGGATTGATCGCCAGCGAGCTTTGGTAGTACTCCTTCGCCCTGGCGTGATCCCCTTTGTTGGAAAGAAAGAACCCGAGATTGTTGTAAGCCAGATAATTGTTCCGGGTGACTTGGACCGCGTGCCGGAACAGCGTTTCGCTGTCTTTCCAATATCCCACCTGCCGCGGCGTCAACACCACGCACGCCGCCACCGCCGCGCCGCCCAGAATCCCAAGAGTCCACCGGCCGATCCGATCCCCCCCGAGCAAATCATTCGCCCCCCACGCCACCATGATTAACACCCCCGTCAGCGAAAGATAACTGTAGCGGTCGGCCATGGACTGAAGGCCCACTTGCACCACGCCAATCACCGGCGCCAGCATCCCCAAAAACCAAAACCACCCCACCGCCAGATATGGCCGCCGGCGCGCCCCCCACACGGCCAGCCCTGTCGTCAACACTAAAAATATTCCCGCCGCCGCCACTTCGCCCCCCGGCCAGCGCCCCGGATGCGGATAGAGCACCGACAAATCCACCGGCCAAAACATCTTGCCCAGGTAGCGCGGATAGGAAATGACCGCGTTGGCCAGACGGCCGCCCAACGGCAAGCCGTGCGAAACCGCCCCCCCATGTTGCTGCACCAGGTAAGTCGCCACGCTCGAAGCCGCCGCCAGCGCGAAGAATGGAATTTTCTCTGTCAACAATTGCTTTAGGCCCTCCGGCCGCCGTCCCAAAGGCCACCAGTCCAGCAGCAGCAGTACGAACGGGAGCGTCACCAACATCGGTTTGGCCATCAAACCGAGCGCAAAGAGGGCGACCGCCAGCGCGTACAAGCCCTTGCGCCCGGCTTCCCCGACTCTGATCTCCTCCACGTGCCGGACGTAGGCCCAAACCGCCAGCAGCCAGAACAAACCGCTCAACACATCCTTCCGTTCCGACACCCAGACCACCGACTCCACCCGCAGCGGATGGAGCGCAAACAGCGCCGCCACAAAGGCGCTTCGCCACAGCGCCCCGGTCATGCGCCGCAACAGGAGCAGGAGCAGGACGGAGTTGGCGGCGTGCAGGAGGAGGCTGGTCAAATGATGCCCGGCGGGCTTCAGGCCGTAAATGGCGGCATCCAAAATATGCGACAGCCAGGTCAGCGGATGCCAGTTGCTTGCCGCCCCCGTGCTCAAGGCCCACCAGAGGCTGCGCGCCGTCAGGCCATGTTGAATTTCCGCGTTGGAAACGATGTAAGCCGGATCATCGTAATCCACAAACCCGCACCTCAACGCGCCCGAAAACACCAAGACGACGGCCACGGCCAGGGCGCCGCAGACCCGCCAGGTTCGCGGGTTCTCAGCCATGGCGCGGAAAGAGTGGCGAAGCCAGCAGGCCGGTTTTCGCCAGCCGGAAGCGCAGCGCGGTGCCCAGGCACCCAAAACCGTAGGTGACACTGCGCCGGAAATTGATGGACGAAGCCTCGGCAAAATAGAGGGTGGGGCAACTGATCTCCGCAATGGTGAACCCGAACCACAAAATCTGCGCCAGCATCTGGTTGTCAAATACAAAATCGTCCGAATTCGCCGCCAGCGGCAGCCGTTCCAGCACCGCCCGCGAAAACGCCCGGTAGCCCGTGTGGTATTCCGAAAGCTTCGCCCCCAGCAATACGTTTTCCGCCGCCGTCAAAAACCGGTTGGCCGCGTACTTCCACGGCGGCATCCCGCCCCGCAGCGCCTGCCCCCCCAGGATGCGGCTCCCCAGCACGCACGGATACAGGCCGCACGCAATCAGCGACGCCATCGCCGGAATGAGTTTCGGGGTGTACTGCGAATCGGGATGGACCATGATGATAATGTCCGCCCCCTCCGCCAGCGCCAGGCGGTAGCAACTCTTTTGGTTCCCCCCGTAACCCAAATTCCTCGGGTGCGAGAAAACGATCGTGTTAGGCAGCGTCTTGGCCACTGGGACCGTCTCATCCCGGCTGGCGTCATCCACAATGATCACCCGGTCCACCACCCCCTGCTCCATCACCTCGTTGTAGGTTTGGACGAGGGTTTTGGCCGCGTTATAGGCGGGCATGACGACGACAACTTTTTTATCTCGAAACATTTTGTGAACCGTGTGGCGCGACGGCGGCGACAACAAAACACCCAAGTCCGATCACTGGCAAACCAAAAATCACAGGCGACAACCAAAAATCACAGGGCGGACTTCTAATCCCTGCCGCAACTCCGGGGGAATGAATGTTCTGCACCCTCTCAGGAAATCGTCGCCCAAAAAATCTTCGCCCCCACTATCCGCCGGGCTCCTTCTGGACGTGTTCGCTGGAAATTTTAGCATACCCGCATTGAAAGCCGCAATGCGGGTATGCTAAATGCTACTCTCTCCCTTGTCGAGAAAAATGCGGAGGCAGGCGCGCCTTTCGCGGATTTCCGCAACCGCGCTACCACTTCCCGGAGCGCAGGTCGCCTTCAAGCTGGCGGAGATCCTTGGGCAAATCCGCCGTCCAAACCATGCGCGTGCCCGGTTGTTCGGGGTGTTCCAGTTTCAGGACTTCCGCGTGCAAAGCCTGCCGTGGAAAATCAATGGACGGATTCGCCGCATCCCCCGCCCGATATCCCGGGTTATACGTGCGGTCGCCGATCAATGGAACTCCCGCGTAAGCGGCCTGGACACGAATCTGATGTTTCCGGCCCGTTTCCAGCCGCAGCCGCAATTTGCTGCAAAACCTCTTCCCTCCCGCCAGCGGATACTCGCCGATGACTTCGTAATGCGTGATCGCTTCGCGCGCCTCCTCCCCGGCGGCTTTTGCCTGCGCCGGGGAAAGGACATGCTCGCGCAACCCGTCCCGGCTCAATTGCAGCCATTGCCGCCAGGCGCCTTTGGGAGTGGCCGGACGGCCTTCCACGAAAGCCACATATTCCCGCTGCATCGTGTGCGCCTGCAACTGCCCGATCAGGTGATGGCGCGACGCCGGATTGGTGGCCATGCAAAAGACCCCGCTGGTGTATTGATCCAACCGGTGAACCGGCAGCGGCCGCAGCCGCCGATAAGCCGGCGGGAGCGACTTCCCCGCCACCCCGCGTTGCCGGGCCTTGAGTTTGCCCGCCAAAAAATCCGCCAGAATACTCAGGGCCGAAAGCTCGCAATTGGGCGCGGGCACAGAAATCAGCCCCGGCCCCTTGTTGACAATGGCCAGCGCCCCATCCAGATAAAGCAACGCCACCCGCGGATGAATCTGCCACCCCGATCCGCACGCCAGCGTGGTGGCGTTGCGATCGCGCAACTCCAGCGCATCCCCCGGGTCAGCCAGAATCTGGTGCGGCTTGCGCGCCACCACGCCGCCGACACTCACGCGCCCCGCCAAAATCCATTGCTTGGCCCGGCTTTTGGGCGTGTCGGCATACTTCTTCAACAACCAATCCAACAACGTGCTTTCCTGGTTTCCCGAGGCAGCGCCCGCGTCAGACCGGACAGACGGCGAGGGCGGGATCATTTCAGAGCGGATTTCCGGTTGCGGAGGCGGGACAAAGTGGAGCGAGTGGCCAGATTCCGGCGGCGCTGTTCCAGGAATTGGGTCGCGCGGAACAGGTCATTGCCCAGCTCTCCCGGTTTGGGTTCGTTCTTTTTGGCTTTCTTCGGGCGATATGGCATGAGCACAGCATAGCCGAACCCCCGCCAACAAGCGAGAGGGAATCAGGACGAAGGTGGCGCGACGATTCGCCGGATGATTGGCCGCCGTCGCCGGTCAGGATTGGTTGATCAACTCGCGGAACCGGGCGAACAGCGGGGTGGAGTCGTGCGGGCCGGGCGAGGCCTCCGGATGGTACTGCACACAATAGACCGGCTTGGTTTTGTGGCGCAGGCCCTCCACGGTTTGATCGTTGAGGTTGATGCGATCCACCACCACCTCCTCCGGCAGCGTGGCCGGGTCCACGGCAAAACCGTGATTTTGCGCGGTGATTTCGACCCTGCCCGATTCCAAATCCTTCACCGGCTGGTTGGCGCCGCGATGGCCAAATTTGAGCTTGAAGGTTTTTCCGCCGAAGGCCTGGCCCAAAATCTGGTGGCCCAGGCAGATTCCAAATATGGGAATGCCTTTGTTGACCAGGTCGCGCGTCGCCCGCACGGCGTAACCCAGCACGGAAGGATCCCCCGGCCCGTTGGAAAGAAATATGCCGGCGGGTTTGTAGGCCAGCGCCTCCGCGGCCGTCGTCCAGGCCGGAACGACTTGCACCCGGAATCCATGCTGGCGAAGGCGGCGCAAGATATTGTATTTCATGCCGAAGTCGAAGGCCACAACCGGAATGTCCGCCGGCGGCAGAGGACTTGGCCCCTTGAAATTATGCGCGCCGCGCGCCAGCTCGAAATCCGCGCTCAGGCGGTCGTTTTCGTCCCACAGAAATGCTTTTTTGTGGCTGACTTCCTTCACATAATCCACGCCCGCCATGCCGGGCCAGTTCCGAGCGCGGGCGACGGCTTCCTCGTCTGGCACTCCTGGGGCCGCGATAAACCCCTTGAGCACTCCGCGCACGCGCAGTTTCTTGGTAAGCGCGCGCGTGTCAATGCCTTGAAGGCCCGGGATGGCGTTCTTCTCCAAATACTCGGCCAGCGAACTCTGCGCCCGCCAATTGCTCACCACCGGCGAAAGTTCCCGGATGACGAAGCCCGCCACGTGCGGCTGCCAGGACTCGACGTCTTGTTGGTTGACGCCGTAGTTGCCGATGAGCGGGTAAGTCATGGTGACGATCTGGCCCTTGTAGGAGGGATCGGTCAGGATTTCCTGGTACCCGGTCATCGAAGTGTTGAAGCAAACTTCGCCGCAGGCCTGGGCGGGCGCGCCGAAACCCCGGCCGTGAAACACCGAGCCATCTTCCAGGGCTAAAATCGCGTTCATCGGATGCAATGGCTCTTGCCCGGGTCGGCTGAAGTTTGTGGCGCGGCGGATTTCCGCTGAAAAACAAGCGAGGCAAGCCGGGCCGCGCCGAAATGCAAAACGGAGGACATTATTTCTTCTTCTCCGCTTTGTTGAGCCGGGCGATCATCGCCTTGGGTCCGCCCTCCAGATAGCCTTCCTCTTTCCAGACCAGTTTGCCGTTGGGATTGAGCACCAGGATCGTCGGAAAACCCCGCACCTGGAATTGGTTGGTCAGCGCTATGTTGGCCGCCTCCAGTTCGGGCGACTGCTTGATGCCGAGCGGAAAATCAATTTGCAGGAGGACCAGGTTTGTTTTGGCGTAATCAATGAATTGCGGTTTCTTGAATACATCCAGCTCCAGCTCCTTGCATGAGAGGCACCAATCCGAGCCGGTCACATCAATCAACACCAGTTTGTTTTCTTGTTTGGCCCGGGCCTGCGCCTCGGGCAAACTGGTCAGCCACGTCAGGTCGGCGGCGCACAAGGACAGCGTCATCCATCCCGCCAGCAGACAAAACACGATCTTCTTCATAGCACTACTGTAACTGCAAACGGCGTCGCATCAAATTTGGCTCCGTTCCTTGCCCTGGGCGACGGATGCTGCGACCGCCCCGCTTTCCCGCCCGCCAAAAACAACGCCACCCCGCACCATAACCGCCTTGGCCCTCCCTTTCAAGGTCCATCCCGAAAACGGACTGTTCTTCGACTTGCTGGCGGAGGCCGCCACATCGAAGACCCATTCCTCCTCTGGATCAAACACCGTCACGTCCCCATCCGCCCCCACGCTCAAAGTGCCTTTGCTGTGGAGCCGCAGCAGGCGGGCGGGCGCCACCGTGAATTTGGCGATCAGGTCCGAAAGCGATAGCCTTCTGGCGTGGTAAAGCTGCATCAGCGACAGCGCCAATTCGGTTTCAAAGCCGACGATGCCAAATGGAGCGTAATCGAACTCCACCTCCTTCTCGTAATCGCAATGCGGCGCGTGGTCGCTGCTGATGATCTCCAGGGTGCCGTCCACCAGGCCCTCCAGAATCGCGGCGCGGTCCTCCGCCGTCCGAAGCGGCGGATTCATTTTGCAGTTCGTATCGTAGGAAGGCCAGCGCGGCAGTTCGCCTTTGTGGGCGGGCAGGAGATTTTGGCCGTCGCCGCCCCAAAACTGGTCGCTGCCCGCCAAAACCGTGTCAGTCAGCGTAAAATGATGCGGACACGCTTCGCCGGAAACGGGCACGCCCCGCGCCTTGGCGTCGCGCAACAACTGCACGCTTCCCGCCGCGCTCATGTGCTGGCAATGCACGTGCGTCCCCGTCAATTCCGCCAGCAGAATGTTCCGCGCCACAATCAATTCCTCCCCGGAAGCGGGCCAGCCGCGCAACCCCAGCGCCGCGCTCCAGTAACCCTCATGCACCACCCCGTCGGTCACCAGCGAATAATCCTGGCAATGATCCATCACCGGCAGATCGAACATCCGGGCGTACTCCATCGCCCGCCGCATCAATTCGTGGTTCTGCACGCAATGCCCGTCGTCAGTGATGGCGATGACCCCGGCTTGTTTCAGCGCCCCGATCGTGGCCAGTTCCTCCCCCGCCAGATTCTTGGTGATGGCGCCGGCGACAAACACATTGACCTTCCCCTCCCGTTCCGCCCGCTCGCGAATCAGCGCCACCGTGCCGGCGTTATCAATCGCCGGCGAGGTGTTGGGCATGCAAACCACTGAGGAAAAACCCCCGCGCGCGGCCGAGGCCGTGCCGGTGGCGATGGTTTCCTTGGCCGACTGCCCCGGTTCGCGCAGATGGGCGTGAAGATCAATCAGGCCCGGGCAAACCACCCATCCGGTCGCGTCAAACCGCGGAATCTCCGGCGGGGCCTGGGCGGTGGCGGCGGGGCCGAGCGCGGCGATTTTTCCATCCAAAATAAGCAAATCCGCCGCGCCATCGAAGCCGTTGGCCGGGTCAATGACCCGTCCGCCCGTGACCAGGATTGATTTTGGCGAATTCATCGCGGCGGGAGTATGGCGGAGAGGAATTGACAAGGCAAGCGCGGTCATTAAGATGAGGGGCCGATGGGCGCGGGTGTAGCTCAATGGTAGAGTTCCAGCCTTCCAAGCTGGCTATGAGGGTTCGATTCCCTTCACCCGCTCCAATTTCAACAAACCACACATAATCAGTAGTTTAAGCGATAAATGCGAAATCAAAATGGCCCAGGTATAACGTGCACGTATAACGTGTTCGCCTATGTTCATCCTTGTCAGAACGTCCTTTCTGGCTTGGTATGTTCGAACGGCTTTTTCAGTTGGGCGTTGGCTGGCTCACCGGGACCAAACACCAAAACCGCGCCGACATCACGACCATAGGAAATGATCATCGCCCGAGAGCCACGACCTGGGGCTTTCATCTGGGGATCCCGTTTTGCAGCCTAATCACTTGCGGCGGATGCGCCAAGCAGGCACGATTTGCCCCACAGATGGAATCCATGCCGCCACCCATCGAAGAATCCAAGCCGATCAGCCGCTGGCGATGGGCGACTCATCTCATCCTTATTACCTCTTATTTGTTGGTCGTGGCCGTCGTTGGATTGGCGCGCAACAAGTCATATCAGCCTGCGCTCTCCCACACCGCGAGCGGTCTTCTCTTCGTTTGCGCGATGGAGTTGCTCTCATTCGGATTTGTCTTTGGGATTGCGTGGCGGGCGTCCCGCGCTTCGCTCGACGATTTGCTGTTGCGCTGGCGCGAGAATGTCATGCCCGTGTTGCTCGGCGCGGCTTATTCAGTTGGGCTGCGCATTGCGATGGTCATAGCGACCGCGCTGGTTGCGGTGGTCCTCCTGACAACTCATTTAAAGACCATGGACTCACTCCAGGATTTTTTAGTGCAAAACCGGCCTGGAGTTGAAAATGCGGTTGACGTCGCCGCTTTGCGCGACAATCCAGCCTACTTCTGGCTGACGCTAACGGTTGTCAGCTTCGTTGTGGCCGGATTGCGCGAAGAACTTTGGCGCTCTTCATTTCTGGCGGGCATGAGAGCGCTTTGGCCGCGCCAATTCGGTTCCAACGTTGGCCAAGTCTGCGCCGTATTTATTGCGGCGATCATTTTCGGGCTTGCCCATCTGTCAATGGGCATTTTGGCTGCGTTGTTCGCCGGCGTGCTTGGGCTGGGCCTGGGACTGATCATGGTGTTTCATCGTTCAATTTGGCCGGCGGTTCTCGCGCACGGATTCTTCGACGCCACGAGCATGGCGCTCCTTCCGTGGGCGAAGGAACTAATGCAACGTTTGCCCAAGCATTGACGACTTGGTTGGGACTCGGTGCTGGGTGAGAAACTCAACCTGCAGAGTAATCTCAGGGTTATCGAAGAAGGTCTGGACCAGATGGGCTTGTTTCTGCAACTCTTCCTTCCCGTTTTCAAGCCCTTTGCTATTTTCCGCCTTTTCCCTGTCCCCCATGAAGACAAAGTGGATAACCCAGCGGCGCAACCCGCGCACCCTCCCCCGCCGACGCGCGCCCGCCCTCAGTTCCCACCGGGGGAGCTTTTGATGTCAATAATGGATTTGGGGCGCAGCAGGTAGGTCAGGGCCTTGACCGCCAGTTCCATCATCAGGAACGGCTTGGCGATGAGGTCGTTGGCCCCGGCCAGCGAGGACTGGGCGCGGACTTCGAAATTGGTCAGGCTGGTCACGAAGATGACAGGGGTGGCTTTGTTGGTCGCCGTTTTGCGCAGCTCGGCGCATAATTCAAATCCGTTCATCTCCGGCATCTCGGCATCCAGAAACACCAGGTCGAATTGATTCTCTCCCAGGATCGTCATCGCCATCTTGGATTCTTCGATGCAGATGCATCTCAGGTTGGCCTTGGCCAGAGCCACCGAAATGGTCCGCCGCGAAATCGGCTCATCATCCACCGCCAGGATGAGCAGCGATTGGGGAATTTCCTGCGTCCCCTGGTTGATGTCGCGGAAGAGCACATTCAGGCAATCGGAGGCGTGCGCGATGGTGCGCAGGACCGAACTGGTCAATTGCTTGGGCCTTTTTTGGAGGTCTTTGATCAACGCTTCCAACGCGCCGGCCAGATGCGCGATGCGGCTGAACCCGGTGATGCCCGCCAGGCCCACCAGCGATGAAATCGAGGTGTTGAACCCCTGCAAAAGCGAAAGCTGCTCGGTGGTGCTTTTGCTCCGGACCAAAGCGCCCACCCGCTCCCGCAAATCCGCCTGGATTTGCGGAACCCGCTTGAGAAATTCCTGCCGGATTTCCAGCCGGAAGGCGGAGGTGGCGTCCGACCCAAAATCCGGCGCCGCCCGCTCCGTTCTCTCCTCCGCCGCCGGAGCCGCTTCCTGGGCCGGGGCGCGGACAGTTTCACGCCGTGCGGGCGCGGCGCCAGACGGCATCGCAATCTTCGGCGCCGAAGAGACGCGCGTCGCCGAGAGCATCGGCGTCGGCGTCGGCGCCGGAATGCCCTGGCCGGTCGCCGCCGGCTTGGGCATTTTGATGAGCGGGGCGGAAGGAAGCATTTTTTCGGGCGCGTCGTGAGAGGTCGCGGGCGCCGCGGTCGCGGGGGCGGACGCGCCGAATTTCGGCGGCGACGGGGGGATGACAAGCCTTGGCAGCGAAGTCGGCGCGGGAGGCGTGGAAAGCGGCGACGGGGAGGACGGCGGCGGCGGCGGCGGTGCGGCGGGCGCCGGCTCCGGAGCGGGCGCGGGCTTAGGAGGCGGCGGCGGCATGCTGGTGGGAACAGGGGAGTTTCCCAAGGGAGAGGGATAAAGCCCCAGGATCTCCCCGCTGAAAATCTGCTCCACGATTTCCAGCGCCAGATTGGGCGTGCAATCCATTTTGGAAACGCACTTGTTGGCCCCGGCGTCGAACGCTTCCTTGATCGCGTCGGGACGATAGACACTGGAAAGCACGACGATGGGAACAATTTTGAAGTTGTTCAACGCCCGGATCCTGCGGATCAGTTCCGTGCCGCTCATGCTCGGAAGCGACAGGTCCATCTGAATCAGGTTGGGCTTGAAGATCGGGATAGTGTCCAGCGCCAGCGGACCGTCATCCACCGCCTCCACCACAAAACCGGACAGGTCAAACTTGCGCCGATAGATGCCGCGCAGAATAGGATCGCTCTCGATGATCAGGATTTTTTTCATGCGGCGCAGTTATTGGCTGGCCGGGTTGCGAAGAAACTCGTCCACGGCGGCGCGGACCAGTTCGAGCCGGCTGACCGCCTGCGCCAGCAAGTCCTCGGCGCCGGCCAGATCGCCTTTGCGCCCGCGCGACTCCAGTTCCCGCAGCGGAGCCACCATGGCCGTCATGCCGCAAGCCAGGCTGGCGCCCACCAGCTTGTGGGCCAGATAATCCGTCTCCGGCGCGGAGCGCTTTTGCACCGCAGCCGTCAGGCCGCCCATGACCTCCCGGGCCTGGTCGAAATAGAGTTTGACCAGTTCCCGAAGGAGTTCGGGGTCATCATTGCCGGCGGCGCGCAATTGTTCAAAATCCACGGGAGGTTCGCCGGAGCCGGCCTGCGCTTGGTCTGGGTTGGAGGTCACTGGTTTTGGTATTCGCGGACGTAACTGCCCACCTTGTCGCGGGTCAACTCCAAGTGGCGGCTGGCCTGGGCAAACAAGGCCTCCGCGTTGTTCAGGCGGCCTTCCTTGCCCTGGCGTTCCAGCGCCCGCAACGGCAGCACCATGGCCGACATGCCGCACGCCAGACTGGCGCCGACGAGTTTATGCGCGAAATGGTCCACGTCTTTGGCTGAGCCGGCGGTGATGGCTCCCCGCAGGCCGTTCATCAAATCCTTGGCTTGGGCGAAATAAAGGTCAACTAATTCCTGCATCATTCCGGGGTCCTCGTTGGCGGCCGCCTCCAGTCTCTCCAAATCCACCAAGTCGTTGTCGCTCGTCACATCCGGCGGCAGGACCTCCTCCGCCGCCGCCGCGGCGGCCTTCTCCAGCGGAGCGCGCTCCAGCGCCTTTTTCAATTCCGAATCCTTCACCGGCTTGGACAGGTAATCGCTCATCTGCGCGGCCAGGCATTTCTCCCGGTCGCCCTGCATGGCGTTGGCCGTCATGGCGATGATATAAACTGGTTTCCTGCCTTCGTTCTTTTCCCGCAAACGAATCTGCTCGGTCGCTTCGTAGCCGTCCATCTCCGGCATCTGGCAATCCATCAAGATGACATCGTAGGGTTTTTGACCCGACATTTCAACCGCTTCGACCCCGTTGGCGACAACGTCGGGCATGTATCCCAGTTTCTTCAACTGGGCCACGGCCACGCGCTGGTTGATGAGATTGTCTTCGGCCAGAAGGACGCGCAACGGGTGATCGGGCACGACGATGGGCGGCTTGGGCGCCGGGGCCTCCTTGTCCTTGGTGGAAGGAGCGGTCTGCTCCCTGGAAAGGCCGGTCAGGCACTCGTAGAGCCGGGCGCGTTTGACAGGTTTGACCAGGCAGGCATAAACGCCAAGCTCCGCCAGCTTCTCGTCGTCCAGCAACTTGCCCAGCGAGGTGAGCAGGATCACGCGGGTCTTGGCCAGGGAAGGGTCTGATTTGATGACTTGGGCCAGGGTGACCCCGTTCATTCCGGGCATGTGCATGTCCAGCAGCACGGCGTCAATGGGGTCGTGCGCGGAATCCTGCAGCTTCTCCAGCGCCTCCTGGGCCGCGCCAACGATGGTGCAGCGCATTCCCCAACCGTGCAGCAGTTCCTCCAGAATCTGGCAGTTGGTGCGATTGTCGTCCACGACCATCACGTGGAGGTTCAGCTTGTCACGCTTGGCCTCCGCCGCGGCTTTGGCGCCGGGCGGCTGTTTGTCAAAGCCGGCCGTGAACCAAAAAGTGGACCCCTGGCCGGGAATGCTGGTAAAGCCGATCTGCCCCCCCATCAATTCCACCAGTTGCTTGGCAATGGCCAGACCCAGGCCGGTGCCCCCGTACTTGCGCGTGGTCGAACTGTCCGCCTGGCTGAAAATCTGGAACAGTTTGGGCTGGGTGGCCGGATCAATCCCGATCCCCGTGTCCCTCACTTCAAAGCGCAACTCCACGTGCGTCTCCGTCTCCTTCACGCTCGAAACCGAAACCACCACTTCGCCGTATTCGGTGAATTTGACCGCGTTGCTCACCAGATTGACGAAAATCTGGCGCAACCGGCCCGGATCGCCCCGCAACTGGGTCGGCACGTCGGCCAGGACAAATCCGGCCAGTTCCAGGTTTTTGCTCTGGGCGGTTTCCGCCAAAAGCTCCAGCGCCCCTTCCACGGTTTCCTGCAAATCAAAATCCACCGTCTCAAATATCAGCTTCTTGGCTTCCACCCTGGAGAAGTCCAGCACGTCGTTGATCAAAATCAGCAGCGACTCCGCGCTGCGCCGGATGGCCTCGGCATATTCGCGCTGCTGCGAACTCAGCGGCGTGTCGCGCAAGAGGTTGGTCATGCCGATGACCCCGTTCATCGGCGTGCGGATTTCATGGCTCATCTTGGCCAGAAATTCACTCTTGGCCTTGACGGCCGCGTCGGCCTCGGCCTTGGCCTGGCGGAGCTCCTCTTCCACCTTCTTATATTCCGTGATGTCCCGGATGGTGCCCACGTAACCGCCGGTTTCCCCGGCGTCCAGCGGTTCGAGAGGTTCGTCGTTCTCATCCGGCTCGGGAGTTTCGGTATGAATCAACGCGGCGCGGCAGGAGACCCAGTGGACTTCACCCTGCGGCGTCAAAAATCGGCACTCCTGCGAGTATTCCTTGCCCTCCCGCACGCATTGCTGCCACAACTGGATCACGCTCGCCTTGTCCTCCGGATGCAGCGCCCGCGTCCACCCATCCCCCAGGCTCTCGCTCGGCGTCAACCCGGTCAGGCGCACCCACTCGGAATTGCTATACACACGGCGGCCCGCCATGTCGGTCAGGAAAATGCCCGAAGGCGATGACTCGCTCAAGGACCGGAACTTGGCTTCGCTGCGTTGCAGCGAAGTCTGGATTTGCCGGTACTTGGTGTTTTCCAGCTTCAGGACTTCGATGCGCTCGGCCACCTCGTGCGCGACGATTTCGTTGAGGATTTCCTCCTCCGCCTGGTGCCGCGCCAGCCCGGCCATCAGCCGCAGGCTTTCCCAAATCCAGAGCGCCAGCAAGGTGTCCTCAAACAACACCCAGCCCGTGAATTCCACCCACGTCCACGTCCACAAGGAGGACACCCCGAACGCCGACTGCACCCATTGGCTCACCCGCTCGTCCAAGGCCACCACCAGGGTCGCCGTCATCAGCACCTTGATGTCCCGATACGCCGCCAGCGAAGCCAGCGCGCCGAACACAAAGAAATGCGTTTCAAAGCCCCGGCCCGTCAGAAATACGAACAGCGAGGGCGTGAGCATTTGCCCGATGGCGATGACATGCCGCGTATAAGCGCGCCCCGGATGGAACAACGCCATGGTCAGCGGCAGGAGATAAATCAGCCCCGCCAACCCAGCCGCCATCGCCAGAAGCTGGCTGGAACTCATTTTCTCCGGCGGCCAGATCGTCGGGGAAAGCAGCGACGCCACCGCCATGGCCGCCAGCCATTCAAAAGCGATCAGCCAGGCGAACATCCGGTCCGTCGCCTTGAAATTGACCTGTTTCTGCTGGGCAAAAAACTCCGCGGCTCGCTTTGCGGCCGGGTTTTCAGGAGCAGTCACTGTGTCAACAGAACTCACGCAATTACAAGAATGACTTCAGGCGTTTTATGCCCCAAGTTTGTACCATTTAATCGGTTGCATTGGCAACACAATAAAGCCGCCCCAAATCCTCGGTCAGGCCCCTTGGGTCCCGCGAAGATCCCCCTCCCCCTCTCACCGTTCCCGCCGATTCCTCAACCGCTCTTCCAGCAACCTCCGGCCCGCTTCCGATCCCACAAACAGATTCCCCGGAAACCGGTAGGAGCGGGTGATCTCCGAAAGTATCTTCGTTTCCTCATACGTGTTCAGCGACATCCCGGCCAGATACTGCAGTCTCAGGTTCGCGTCGGTGTTGATTTGCGCGTCCCGCATCCAGTCCCCCAGATCGGACGCCTGCGCCGCGTAAGTGGCCAGCAGATCAATGGCCGAATGGAAGCCCACCTCGGCCAGCGATTGCTTGACCGCCGCGTGGTCCGGCCGGTCCAACCGCTCCTGCCACGCGTCCAGGTCAATCCGCGTCGGCTCCGCCTGCCCGAACAACACCGCGTCATAACCTCCTTCCCCGCTGTCGTTGCTCCAGACGATGCCGTTGGGGAACACCTTGAAAAAAGTCGCCAGCACGCTCTTGATCGTCTCCGAATTGCTCTCATAAAACGGAATCCACAACGACATCACCCCGCCCGGATTCAGATGCGCCTTGCACATCTGGTAATAATCCACCGTGTTGAGCGCCGCGCAGCCTTTGACCCACGGATCAATCGGGTCGCTCGTGATCACGTCGAATTTCTCCCGCGTCGTGCGCAGGAAATGCCGCCCGTCGTCCTGCACCGTCTCCACCCGCGGATCGTTCACCACGTCGTAATTCTCCTTGCGGAACATCGGCGTGACCACCTTGGGCACCAGCGTTTCGATGTCGCAGATCACAATATGCTTGACGCTGGGATGGACCACAAACGAACCCGCCGTCACCCCCGCCCCGCAGGCCACCACCAACACCGATTGGGGCGCCGGATGGGCCAGCGCGGAAATGTGTCCCAGCAGCCGCTGCAGCCGCATGTCCCGCGGGTCGTTGGAGGCCTGGACCTTCCCGGCCGAGTGGAAACTTCGCACCCCGTCCGTTTTCACCGTCACGGCGATGGTGCCGTTAAGCCCCTCGCCCATATACGTGCAATAGGTGTCCGGCTGCCCGCCCCCGCGTGGAACCTCTTCCTCGCGGCGCAGGCCCGGCGCCAGTTGCCCGCCATAAGTCGCCGTAAAACGCCCATAAGCCACCACTCCCCAAGGCAGCGCGTCTACTCCCCTCGCCAGCACAACCGCCACCGCCGCCGCCCCAATCAACCCCGCCGCCCATCCTCCTCCCAGCGGACCTTCCCCGGGTTCGGCGGCCGGCTGGCCCTTGCCCCGGAGCAACGGCGCAAGCACCACCACCCCCGCCGCGACCGGCAACAAAACCAACACCTGCTGCGCCGTCCGCGTCCCGGCCAGCGGAATCAACAGCAAGCTGAACCCCAGCGCTCCCGCAATCGCGCCCACCGTGTTGGCCGCGTACACTCCGCCGACCAACCGACCCGGATCCTGCCCCCGCGAGGCCAGGGCCGCCAACGCCAGCGGAAAACTTGCGCCCCACAAAACCGGCCCCGGCAGAATGGCCCACAGACACCGCGCCAAGTCCAGTTGGAAGGTAAACCACGGACTCCTCGCCAGCGAAGGATTGACCGGCCAGTAAGGCAGCGAGTGCGCGATCATATAAGCCGTCCACGCCACCGCCCCGGCCAGAAGCAACTGACAGCCGCCCAGCGCCGCCCGCGGACGGGTGATCGTCCCCGCCAAAAACGACCCAATCCCGCTGCCAAGCCCCAGCCCAACCAGAAACACCGCCAGAATAATCGAAAACGTATAGACCGTCCCCCCCAACGTCAGCGCCAGAAGCCGCGTCCAAACCACCTCCGCCCCCAGCGCCGCCAGGCCGGACAAACCGATGGCAACATGCACCGCGCTAAATCCCCGCCTCCCAGCCCGATCCTCGCTCTTCCCATCCCGCCTCTCCGCTTTGCAGGAGGTCCTCGACGCCAACTCCAACGCGATCAAAGCCACGCTGCCATTAATGCCCGCCGCCACATAAGTCCCCGTCGCCAGATCATGCACCCGCAACAAATAAAAGCCGGCCAGCAGACACCCAAAAACCGCCCCGGCAAGATTGCCCGCGTAAAAAAATCCGAGCCACGAAACCCCTTGCCGTGTGGTCTCCACCCATCGCGCCATCGCCGGCAGCGTCGCCCCCATCAGCAACGTGGGCGGCAGCAGACAAACCGCCGCGACCACACACCGGACCATGATTCCGCCGAAACCGCTCCCGCCCGCCAGGGTATAGACTTGACTGACCCACGGCATTCCGAACAAGACCCCAACGCCGATGACCCCAATCCCCAGTTCCAGCGCCGCATATACGCGCAACGGATGCCTCCTCTCCGAAACCAGCCGCGGCAGCAGAAAGCTGCCCAGGCACATTCCTCCCATGTAAGTTCCGAGCAAAACGCCCAGCGAAACCGTCGTCAGCCCGATGACCAATTGCAGCAACTGGAGCCACACGATCTCATAGATCAGCGCCGCACACCCGCTGCCGAAAAACAACAGCAAAAGCGCCGGCGGAAACCGGCGCAATTCGGGCGCCCCTGAAAATTCGCTTGGTGTTTCTTGGCTCAAAACTCTGAAGTTCTCGCCCCCACCGTTATCAGGTCCCGCCTGTTCTCAAAAGCTAATTCGTCCAACGACCGCGCTCGTTTGGTCCGTCCTTTCCGTCCCTTTCTTCTCCCCCAATGCGCCCCGCTCCCCGGGCTTGCCTGGAAAAAACGCACACAGAAGTAGGACGGTTCAGGGTTTCATTATGCACCCAGGTGTTGATGCCGCGGCGGGGTGTGTGGCGGGGTGGAGCGGGAGTTCGAGGGTGAAGGTGGCGCCTTTGCCCAGGCCTTCGCTCTGGGCGCCAAGCGAGCCGCCCATTTCCCTGGCGGCCAACGCGGCACTGTGCAGACCGAAGCCGTGACCGTCTTTGCGGGTGGTGAAGCCGTGGGCGAAGATGCGCGTCAGGTTCCCCGGCTCGATTCCCACCCCGGTGTCGGAGATGGAGACGCGCGCGAAACCGTCACCGTTGCCGTGGACCCCGATGGTCAGGAGACGCTCTTGCGCGGACTCGGCGCAGGAGTATTTGGCGTTGCTGATGAGGTTGACGAGAATTTGCAGGACCTTGTGTTTGTCAACAGGAATATCAGGCAGTTCGTCGTACTGGCGGACGATTCGGACCTCGTGGCGTTCCAGGCCGGCGGCGTGCATGCGCAGGGCGTCCTCCGCCAGTGCGCGCAACGACTGCGGCTCGACGGCGCCGGAGACTTTCGCGTAGCTTTGCTGCATGGCGATGATTTCCTTGATGTGTTCGATGTTCTGGCGCAGCTCGTGGAGTTCAGACAGCACGGTGGCCCGCTGGCCGGCCAGGTGTTTGTCCAGGCTCTGCAGGTAGTTGATCACGCTGGCGGCGCGGTTGTCCCGGCTGAGAAATTCCCCCAGGGCGTCGCGATGTTCGTCCAACAGGCCGGCGACCTTGCCGATGCCATCGCCGGGGAGGGCGCGCATGAGGTCGGTGACGACGCTGGCGGAAGTGTTGACGCTGTTGAGGACGTTGCCGACGTTGTGGAGGACGCTGGTGGCCACTTCGGCCTGGCCGGCGCGGCGCGAGGCATCCACCAGTTCACGGTGGACGTTTTCGATTTCGGCCTGGATGCGTTTGCGTTGTTCAATTTCCTTGCGAAGTTCCAGGGTGCGTTCCAGGACTTTGCCTTCGAGAAGGTCGCTGGCTCTCTGCAATTGTTCCTGTTTGTAGGTCAGGTGCTTGAGGCGCCAGGCGTAGATTGCGAAGAGGGCGGCGAGGAACGCGGCGACGGCAAGGGAAATGAACCACCCGGTCTGGTAAAAGTGCGGGAGCAGTTCGACCTCAATGGATGCCGCCACGGAGCTCCACACGCCGTCCTCGTTGCAGGCTTGGACCAGGAAACGATAGTGTCCGGGTTTGAGGTTGGTGTAGAACGCCGAGCGCCGCGTGTCGGCGTCCACCCATTCTTTATTGTAACCCTCCAGCATGTAGCGGTAGTGAATTCGCTGGGGAGCGATGTAGCTCAGTCCGGCGTATTGGAATTCCAGGTCCCCCTTGCCAGGACGCACGGCTTTTTCGCCGGGTTTAAGTTCCTTGCCGTCGGCGCGCGTGCTCTGGAGGTAAATGCGCGGAGGAACGGACTGGGTTTTGATTCGGTCGGGATCAATCATGACGACGCCTTGGGCCGTGGGGAACCAGATGCGGCCGTCCAGTGTCTTGCAGCCGGCCTCTTTTTGCTGGAATCGCTCCGAGCTTTTCACTCCATCCAGTCCGGTGAAGTCTGTGCAGGTGACACGAGAGATTTTTCCGTTCGCGAAGTCATCGAAGTTTTGGGTGGCGAGGCTGAAGAAACCGCGGCTGGAATCCAGCCAGAGAAGGCCGTGATTGTCCGGGAGGACGGCATGGATGATGTTGTCGAACAAGCCGTGCTCGCGGTCAACGGTGCTGAGTTTTCCCTCTTTCAGCCGGGCGATGCCCTTGTCCAAGCCGGCCCAGACCACGCCCTGGCTGTCTTCGCAAACCCAGACAACCAGGCTGTCGGGCAGGCCATCCCTGACGGACCATAATTTGAACACGCCATCCTGGACGCGGCAAATGCCGGCGCCAGTGGCCAGCCAGAGGCAGCCGTCGCGCCCGGAGGCAATGTTGAAAATCCAGTTCAGCTCCGGGTTCTGGCCGCCGGCGAATGGGAAGGGAGAAAAGTAGTTTGTGCCCACTCGGAAAAGATCTTTTCCGATGGCGACGACAACACCCTTGTCATCTTCGCCAAAAGCGGCCGGCCAGACGTCGTTGGGGTGGCGGGCGAGCACGTTGGTGCCCCGGAAAATCTCGATGTCCTTGTAACCGTTGATCAGGTAGATGTCCCCGGTTCTTGCTTCAAAGATTCTGTTGACGTATTCGTTGGTCAGGCCCAGGAGCGTTGTGGCGCTGTTGCCTTTTCCGTCGAAATAGGCAAAACCGTGGCCGGTGGCCAGCCAAAGACCGCCGTTGTGGGAGGCGGAGACGTCAGAGATGAGCTCGGCGGGAACTCCTTCGGTTTTGGTAAAGGTCGGGATTTTAACGTCGCTGAACTGGCTCAGTCCGTCCCGCGTGCCAACCCAAAGGTTGCCCTCCTGGTCTTCGGCCAGTGCGGCTACATAGTCGTCCGCCAAGCCGTCCTGCTTGCGAAACAATGTGGTCGTGCCGTTCTGGTATTTGATCAGACCCGTGCCGGTGGTTCCCATCCAGAGTGTGCCCTCGCGATCCACCAGGAGGGCGCGGGTGGGATACCACGGGAAGGGAAAATCTTTTCTCAGAAAGTTGGAATCGTAGCAGAGCGGACCCCAATCGGTGCCGATCCAGATCTGTCCGTTTTTGTCCTCGGCCAGGGCGCGGATTTCCTGGTCATCGGCGGCATGATCAGCGAACCGGGTCAGGACTCCGTTTTCCCACCAGAACAGGCCGCGATGGGCGGTTCCGATCCAGATTCGGCCCTTGGAATCCTGCATAAGCGCAGTGGCGTCGAAGTTGCTGATGGTTTCAAAGCGATGCTCCTTGGTCAATCTGGCCAGTTGAATCTCCGCCCCCAACCACACCGCGTGGTCGGAGGCTTCCAAGATGGAATGAAGGTTAAGGTTGACGCCGCCCCAGTCCTCCCGGCCTTGGTAGGCAATATTTTGTCCGTCGCAGTAAGCAAAGGCGCCATGCTCCATGCCGATCCAAAGGCCACCGGCCCTGGAGCTGGAGAGGCTGGTGACGATCCGGCTTTGCAGGTGGCCTAGGCCGCGCGATTTGAATTCGATCCCGTCGAATGAAACCAGACCCTCGGCGGTTCCAAGCCACAGGTAACCGTCGGCGGTTTGGGTGATGGCATTGACGCCGTCGGCTGGCAGGCCGTTCTGGCGGGTCCAAGTCCTGCAATTGTATTGGAAGATGGTCTTTTCGGGGTCAAGCGCCAGGCACTGCGACGCGGCGAGGCACAACACGAGAGCGACCCAGAGGAATGGGGATCGGGACCGAATTAAATGCCTATGCGCACTCACGCCTTTGTTGAGAGCAGTTCTCAAGCGGTTATCGGCGGGAATGGCTTGCGGCTTAAGCACCCGCTTCCTCCCTGGACGCGATTGCCCATGGTCCCTGTGGGAATTGCCCCGCCTGCGACGGCTTGGCTCGGAGGGCGTTGTTGTTTCCTCTACCGCGCTGACTTCAGGATTTCAAGGCATTCGATCATGGAGCGGCCGTCATGGTAGCCGCCCTTCCACGGCTGGGCTTTGTCGCCTTGGGGAACCCCGTCGGGGGTGATGGTTTCGAACCACTCGCCGTGAATCCAATCCACTTGGTGTCGGTCCACCCAATCATAAGTTTTTTCGAAAACGCGGAGGTATTTCGGATCGTGGGTGAGACGGTGCATGGTAAGGGAGCTGACCAGGGCCTCGGCTTGGACCCACCAGCATTTCGCCCGGTCGTCTGCCGGCTGGTTGAACGGGCCGGAGGTGAAGAATCCGCCTTGAGCGCTGTCAAAACCGTACTTCAAGGCGTAATCGAAAATCGCCCGGTAGAGATCCAGGTAGGGATAGGTGGAAATCCCGGCCGCATCGCACGCGTCCACCAGAAGCCAGATGTTCTCCAAATCGTGGCCGTAGGAGACTTTGGCGAAGCCGTCGGTCAAGACCGGCTGCCAATCCCGCCGGAATTTGTCGGTGCCGGCGCCAAGCCCTTTGCGAATGACGGCGTTGCTCTGGATGGCGATGAGTTCCAGCAGGCGTTCGCGCGCCTGGGGCAGTTTGCTGGCCCGGTAAAAGGCCGTCATCGCTTCGAGCAGATGGAGGTGTGTGTTCATCAGTTTGAACTCCGCTCCCACCCCGTCCACGTAGGACGGTTCGCCCGCGGGCGCGGGGGTCCAATCTTCGTTGAACCATTCCAGGTAGCCGCCGAAGGTTTTGTCGTGCGCTTTGTCGTCCATCAGATTGAAAAGACGGGTGGCCAGGTCCAGCGACTCACTTTTTCCGCTGGCGCGGTAGTACTCCGAAAGCGCATACAAAGCGAAGGCCTGGCCGTAAAGATGTTTTTTGGCTTGCACTATTTTGTTGCCGCTGACGTCCACTTCCCAATAAAAGCCGCCGTTCTTGGTGTCCCACATTTTATCCCGGAGGAAACGGAAACCGGTGTCAGCGGCGTCGAGGTATTCCCCTCCGCCGTAACCGGCGCGGACGAGCCGGGAGAAAAGCCAGACTTGGCGGGCCTGGGTGACGATCATCTTGACGCCCGGGCCTTTGCGGCGGCCGGCGATGTCGTGATTGAGGATGTAACCGCCGTTGCTGGAGTCCACGGTGTTGGGATACCAGAACGGGATGATGTTGCGCACCAGGTTGGTTTCCAGCCTTGGGCGGAACGTTTTGGCCAGGGCCGAAAGGTCCTGGCCGCCCAGAGGTGAGCTGGAGCAGGCCAGCGCGGCGGCGGTCAGAACGATGCATCTGCAAAAGCGCATGGGGTAGTGAACACCGCCGGCCCGCAAACATCTATCGTATATATTAACGACATGACAATCCTGCTCATAACCTTCCTCATAATCTTAATCTTAATCTCTAATGCGCGGCGGTTCCAAGCCGCAGGGGGCATCGCAGGGGTCGAGGAGACAATTATTGGTCAGGTGGGGCATGCCGTCATACAATTTGGTGATAACCAGTTGATGCTGTGGGACTAATCACCGAATGCTTGTGGATGGCATTATCCATCAATACCGTAGTATAATCCATTCCATTCAACGGCAATTACATGATAAAAAACAACCTCGGCCGGAAAACTAGACCGTATAACAACTAACAAAAAGCAACTTCGTGAAAATTTCCCTAAAAACCTTCGCCTGTGGAACTATGGCAACCATCGCGGCCATGGGTTTATCCCAGCCAGTTCAAGCCCAGAACATCACCGGCAGCACCTCGCCAATATCGGCCTGGCTCGGCACACCCACTTATGAGACAGGGCTGGCTCCCACCACCGGCAATGGCGGCACTTCACAGGACAACGACAATTGGGGCGGCAACGCCAATGGCACCGCTGGTTTTGGCGCGTTGGGCCAAAGTTTTGAAGTCAGCACATCGGGCACGCTGCAAAATGTTCAAATTGTCATGGCGGGATCTGCAGCGACTTTTAACGTGGAGCTTTATGATTTGGGAGCCTATCCCGCATCGGGCTATCCTTCCGTGCCACAGCAAATTAATCAGCTCGGGCAGAATGGGGGCACAGGCGTCAATTTGCTGCAACCAGGCGACTCATTGAGCTACCAGGGAGCCGCAGGTCAGACTCTTCAGACCATGACTTTCGGAGGCGCCGACGCCAACGTGCAGTTGGTTACCGGTGAGCTTTATTTGCTGTCGCTTGATCCGACGGCCAACGCTGACGGCACTTGGTGGGTCCGCGGCGGCGTCCCCTCAACAGGGCCGGGCATGGGGTATAACGCAGATGGCGTGAATGGCCTGCAAAATTTTGAAGGCAAAACCGGCACGGGTCTCACCGGGATTCGCGATTTTGACACCAGTGTGACAACCACAGCGGTTCCCGAGCCTTGCACCATGGCTTTACTCAGCCTGGGCGCGCTGGCTTGCGCAAGTGTGCGCCGCCGGAGCAAGTAACTTCAAGGTTGGTTGAGAAAATTCACAGCCGCTGCCGGATAACGGTGGCGGCTGTTTTCTTTCCAGACCGGTTGCGGATTTTCCCGGTCGTTTGGCGGCTTTTCAAAGGGTTGGTCTTGTTCAATTCAGCGCCACCCCCCGCCGGATATAAGTGGGCAAATCCAAATCCTCCCCATGCCGGATCGTCGGCTCGCTCTTCTCAAAACGCCCTTTGAACACTATCTCCAATGGCAGCTCCCTCTGCATTCGCGCCGACTTCTTGCGCGCGTGGCCGGTCTGGCGCGTGTACATCTGCTCCTTCTTCTCGTTCGACATCTCCGGCGCGGGCGCCACCATGCGCGAAGCGGGCCGCGGCGTGGCCGCCGGGTCCAAAAACTCCGGCTCATCGGCCTGCCTGCCTGCCGCGGCAAGCCCGCTTTCGGCGGCCGGCGCGCTTTCAGCCGACCGGCGCTGGGAAGCAATCAGCGTGACGGACAGCCGCCCGGTGAACGCCTCGTCAATGACCGCGCCCAAAATCAAATGGGCGTTTTCGCACTGCCGATGGATCGGCTCCATCACTTTGTTGACTTCGCTCATGGTCAAATCCGGCCCCCCGGCCAGGCTCACCAGCACGGCGTCCGATTCATTCAGAACCTGGCCGCCATCCAGCAGTGGGTGGGCCAGCAGCTTTTCCAGCGCTTGTTCGCCGCGTTTCTCGCCCCCGGCCTCCGCCGTGGCAAACGAACTGGCGACATGACGGCCGCGCGTGACCGAACAGAGATCGGCAAAATCCACATTGATCAACCCCGTCTGGGTCAGCAGACGCCAGATGCCGCGCAACCCGTCGGCCATGAGCGTGTTGCCGATCTTGAAGGCCTCCAGCACGCTCGTGTTCTCGTCCAGCATTTTGAAAAGCTTCTGGTTCGGCAGGCAGATCACCGCGTCGGCGGCGGCCTTGAGCTGATGCAGACCCGCGGCGGCCTGGCGTTGACGGCGGACGCCCTCGAAATCAAACGGCAAGGTGGCCATCGCCAGAACCAGCGCCCCGGATTCACGGGCGACCCGCGCCAGAACGGGAGCGGCCCCGGTTCCGGTGCCCCCGCCCATGCCGGCGAGGACGAACAGGATGTCCACCCCCTCGCAAATGGAACGTAGCCGCGCCGCATCGTCCTCCGCGGCGGCGCGGCCCAGTTCCGGATCGCCCCCCGTCCCCAGTCCCCGGGTGCGTTGGCGGCCCAGAACAAATTTGTCCGGCAGGCTCGCGGCGCCCAGGGCCTGGGCGTCGGTGTTGACCAGCAGAAAATCCACGCTCTCAAACTTGGTTTGCGCGATAAAATCGGCGGCGTTGCAGCCCGCGCCGCCGACGCCGCAAACTTTGATGCGGATGGTCTTGCGCAGCGCGGCGGCGTCGGTGGCTTCCGCCGGCCCGGCGTCCGCGTTTTCAAGGGGGGTTGTCATGGGTTACCTTTTGAACATTTCGGCCAGGGTTTTCTTCAACCCGTCCGTGAGCGCCCCGCCGGGTTTGCGCTTTTGCTGGAGCGAGCCAAACCTCACCAGGCCGATGGCGGTGGCAAACTCCGGCTGGTCCAGCGCGGATTTCAAACCGCTGATCGAACTGGTCTTTCCCAGAAAGGCGGGCAATTGGAACACGTTCTCCGCCAGCGCCTGGATTTGCGGAATGCGCGCCCCGCCCCCGCACAGAAACACTCCCGCCCGCAGATGCTCCAGCCAGCCCAGAGGGGAAATCTCCCGCTCGATCAACTCAAATATCTCCTCCAGGCGCAACGACATGATCCGGCGCAGATGCTCCAGATTGATGCTTTTGAACGGCAGCCCCAACTGGCCCGGCAGTTCGACCGTCTGGCCCTTGATCGCCGGTTCGAGCACGGCCGAACCGTGGTCCACCTTCAATTGTTCGGCCCGACCCAGCGGCACTTTCAAACCGTAAGCCAGGTCGTTGGAAATGTGGTCCCCGCCCACCGCCAGCACCCCGGTGTGTTTGATAATCCCGTCGCAATACACGGCGTAATCCGTCGTCCCGCCCCCGATGTCAATCACCAGCGACCCCAGCTCCTTCTGTTCGTTGGAGAGCAGCGCCAGCGACGAGGCCAGCCCGTTGAAAACCACTTCCTCCACCTCCAACTGCAAGCCCTTGACCACCGCGATGGAGTTCTTCAGGCGGTTGACGTGGCCGTGAACGACGTGGACATCCACCTCCACCTTCGCGCCGAACATGCCGACCGGGTTGAGGATGCCGGTCTGGTCATCCACCTGGAAATGCTGCCGGATCGCGTGGATGACGCTGTTCTCCACCGGCAGATTGATCGCCTTGGCGTTCTTGACCACATCCTGCACGTCCTCCCCGGTGATCTCCCGGTCGGCGGAGACGACGGGATGGACGCCATGGTTGCTGAACCCGCGGATGTGGTTGCCGGTCACGCCCAGATAGACGCTGCGGATTTCACGTTGGCCATTTGTTCCGCCTCGACAATGGCGTTGCGCACGTCCTCCTCCGCCAGCGACGGCTCGGCGATTTCCCCTTTGCGCACCCCGCGCGAGCGCGCCTGGCCCAGGCCGATGATGTTCAGGCTGTCGCCGGCGTTGATCTCGCCCACCACCGCGCAGATTTTCGAGGTCCCGATTTCCAGCCCGACAATGATGGAGGAGGAGTCAAACATTTTTCCTTTTTATTTTAATAGGCTTGATCGCCTTGTGGCTCAGCGGCGGCATCCCGCCGGCCGCGACCCAGCGCACCGGCAGGTTGTTCGTGACCGACAGATCCAGCGAGACGACCGCCCGGCCCCATTGCTGGTACTGGTCGTAAATCTCCCGCCAGCGGCGCAACTGCGCGTCGAATGAATGGAGCGAAAATGTGATCCGCGCCCCCTGGCTGGTCGTCGCCTCCAGGATTTCCGGCGCCGCCACGTTGATGCTCTGCAATTCCACCATTCCCGCCATGGGCGAGTGGTCCATCTCCGCAATCAGCCGCAGGGCCGCGCGGATCTGCGACAATTCGACTTGACGCCCGGGCTGTAGCTCCACCAGCGGCACCCCCGTGAGAAAGGGCAGGGACGCGTTGGTCGGCGCGGGCGTCAGGCGCCAGGCCGGGTCCAGCGGCGGCAGGACATATCCCTCCTCGTCAAAATCATACACCACCTGGCTGAAACCGCCGCCGCGCCGCGGTTGCGCCGCCAGGGTCTGGGCGATCGGCTGGCGTTCGCTCACGTACAACCGCAGCGTGCAAGGCAGCACCCGCTCCACCGCGGCCGATTCGACGGGCGGCTGCAATTCCAGGTCGCGCTTCACCCGCATCAAGTCCAGCGCCAGCAGATTCTCCCCCGGCCTGACCATTGCCCAGCGCCGGATGACTTCGGGCGCGATCACCCCGTCGGTGCGGACTTCAATGTTCCGGATGCCGAACGTCGCGTTCTCATAGACGGCGTAATTGAGCAGCCACTGCCCGCCCCGCCAGAACACCAGGATGAACAAGCCCAGGGCCGCCACCCCGCCCAATCCCATCCCGGCCGCGCGCCAGCGCGCCACCCGCATCTGGCGCGTGCGCAGCTTGACGTCCAGCATGTACGCCCGCTCGCCATAACGGCGGTTTCGATTTGGTGTCAGCCAGCGGAACATATTATTTTCGGGAAGATCGTTCCATCGCCAGGTCCACCATGCGCTGGCAGAGCTGCGCGTAACTCAGCCCGGCGCGGGCGGCCGCTTCCGGCAGAAAGCTCAATTCCGTCATGCCAGGAAGCGTGTTGACCTCCAGCACCAGCGGTTCCTCCGCCGCGCCCACCATCACGTCCACCCGCGCGTAATCCCGCCCGCCGATCGCTCGAAACGCCCCAAGCGCGGCGGCCTGGATTTTGGCGGTGAAGGCCGGAGCAAAATCCGCCGGACAGATGTGTTCGGCCGCGCCGGCAGTGTATTTGTGGTGGTAGTCGAAGACGCCATTCTTGACACGGATCTCAACCACCGGCAGCGCCCGGCCGTCCAGAATGCCAACGGTGGCTTCGCGGCCCTGGATTCTTTCCTCCATCAAAACCCGGCGGTCGTAACGCAGCGCCTCCCGTAGCGCGCCCTCCCAGTCCGCCGCCCGCTCCACAAATTGCAGGCCGATGCTGGAGCCTTGCCGCGCCGGTTTGAGCACCACGGGCGGTTCCCAGCCGCGCGGCAAATCCGGCTGCGGCCCTTCCAGCACCTCGAAGCGCGGGGTCGGAATGCCGGCCTCGAGCAGCCGTTCCTTTGTCAGAACTTTGTCGAAGCCCGTGCGGCTGGCGGCGGGGCCGCAGCCGGTGTAAACCGCGCCCAATTCTTCCAGGCGCTCCTGCACGCCGCCGTCCTCGCCATAGGCCCCATGCAAGGCGAGAAACACCACTTGCGTCTCCGGCGGCAGTTTCCACCCCGGGTCCACCGGATCAATTTCCCGCACCTCGTGCCCCAGCGAACGGAGCGCCTTGGCCGCGGCCGCGCCCGAGCGCAAGGAGATTTCGCGCTCGGCGGAGGGCCCGCCGGCCATCACACAAATGTTAAGTTTTTTCTGGCTCACGCTCTTTTCCACCACGGCAATTCAAGGAATTTCCTCGCCGATGATTTCCACTTCCGTCTCCAGTTCGATCCCCCGCACCGTCCTCACCCGCGACCGGATCAGCTCAATCAATTCCAATACCTCGCGCGCCGTGGCCCTCCCGTCGTTGATGATGAAATTGGCGTGGGCGCTCGAAACCACCGCGCCGCCCACTCGCGCGCCCTTGAGCCCGGCCTCGTCAATGACTTTGCCGGCGGAAACCGTCGGGGAAGGATTTTTGAAAATGCAGCCGGCGCTCGGCTCCTTGGGCTGCGACTGCCACCGGCGTTCGTTAAATTCCTTGGAGCGCCGGGCAATGGATTGCTTCGACGCCGGCTCGCCCTGAAAAGTGGCGCCCAAGGCAACGCACCCCAGGAGAAGCGGGCAGGAGCGATACCCGGCCTTCATCTGTGCGGCGCTGTGCTCGTGGATTTCTCCCAGGCCGTCCATGAAGCGAACGTGCGTCACCACGTCGAAAGTTGCGCCGCCCATCGCTCCGGCGTTCATCCGCAGCGCTCCTCCCACGCTGCCGGGGATGCCTTCCAGGAATTCCAGTCCCGTCAATCCGGCCTCGCGCGCCCGGACCGAGACGTCTTTCAATTTTGCCCCCGCCCCGCAGCGCAGTTGCCGTCCTAAAACCTCCACCCCGCAGAAACTCGGATGGGCCACGCAAATCACCACCCCGCGAATCCCGCCGTCGCGAATCAACAAATTGGAGCCGCGTCCCAAAATCAGGAACGGCAGCCCGCGCTCCCGGCAAAACTGGAGCAGGCGCGCCAGCTCACCTTCCGAAGAAGGCTCAACGTAAACGTCGGCGCGCCCGCCCGCGCGCAACGTCGTCCTTTTTGCCAGAGGCTCGTCCGCCCGCACCACCGCCTCGGGCAACCGCGCCCGGAGCTGATCGCAATTTAACTCTTCGCCCGCCATAAGGTCAGACATGGAGCACCCCCAATTTGCGCGCGTCCGGGTCGGGAACCACGGCGGCCGGCGCGGATTGTGAGCGGGCCGTCCAATGCAGCATTCTGTCCGCAATCTCCGCCGCGGCCTCCGGCCGATGCCAGGCGCCCAAAGCCTGCCGCATGGCGCAGCGCTGATCCGCGTTGCCCAGCAACTCCACAATCTCCCCCGTCAACCGGGCCGGCGCAAGGCCCTCCTGTGCCAGCAGGCGGGCCGCGCCGCTTTGCGCGAATGCGCGCGCGTTGTGATATTGATGATTGTCCGCCGCCGTGGGATAGGGAATCAAAACCGCCGGAACCCGGCAGGCGGCAAACTCGGCCAGCGAGGAGGCTCCGGCGCGGCTGACGGCCGCGTCGGCCGCGGCCAGCGCCAACGCCATTTCCTCCAGAAACGCCCGCACCACCGCCGGGCATTGGTGCGCGGCGTAGGCTGCCCGGACTTTCTCCAAATCGTCGGGGCCTGTCAAATGCACAAACTGCAACCGCGGCACGGCCAGGAGCAATTGCGGCAAAATGCCGGCAATCATTTCGTTGATCTTGCGCGCCCCCTGGCTTCCCCCCATCACCAGCAGCACCGGCGCGTCCGCTTTCAGCCCCAGCGCCGTCCGCGCCGCCGCCGCCAGCATCTTTTGCCCAAATTCCGCCCGCACCGGCATGCCGACCGCTTCCAGCCGGCGCGCGCGCAATCCGCCCCCGGCCGATTCAAAATAGACAAACGCCCCATCCACCACTCGCGCCAGCCAGCGATTGGCCCGGCCGGGAATGCTGTTGGATTCGTGCAGAAAGGTTTGCGCCCCGAGCCGTTTGCCCGCCAGCACCGGCGGCGCGCCGGTGAAGCCGCCCATCGCCAGCACCAACTGCGGCGGGCGCCGTTGAAAATATTGTTTTGACAGGCGGTAGGACTGCCAGAAGCCCCGCACAAAACCCGCCACGTTCCCGCCCGTCAGGCCCACCGCCGGCAGCGTCACGATCTCCATGTCCCCGCCGGCCCGCGCGGCCTGCCGGTCTATTTCCTTGGACGAAACCAGCAGCGTGACGGCGCAACCGCGCCGCCGCAATTCCCGGCCCACCGCCAGCCCCGGGAAAAGATGCCCGCCCGTGCCGCCACAGGCGATGGCGGCGACCCTGGGAATCCCGGCGGTTGCGGGGGCGTTATTCATCGTTCAACCTCGGCGAAGAATCGAATGGATTGGACTTCGGTTGAGCCGGTTGGGCCGCGGACCTGGAGATGCTCAACAAAAGACCGACGCTCACGAGCATGAGCAATAAATTGGAGCCGCCGTAACTGATGAAGGGAAGCGGCATGCCTTTATTAGGCAGCAGACTGGTGACCACGCCCATGTTGATGAACGCCTGGATGCCGATCATGAATGTGATCCCCGCGCCAAGCAGCATTCCAAACGTGTCGCCCGCCCGGCGGGCAATGTAAATTCCACAGCACACCACGACCATGAAAAGCATCACCACCGCCAGCGTCGCCACCAGCCCCAGTTCCTCGCCGATGATCGAAAAAATAAAATCGGTGTGGTGCTCCGGGATGAAGCCCAGTTTCTGCCGGCTGTTGCCCAACCCCAGCCCCGTCCAGCCTCCGGACCCGAGCGCGATCATCGCCTGATAGGCCTGGTAGCCCACCGTGTCTTTGCTCTTTTCGGGATCCAGCCATGCCACTATCCGGTTCAGCCGCATCGGATCGTGCATCAACGAAAAAGCCAGCGCGCCCATCCCGAGCAGGGCTGGAGGAATCAGATAGAGCAGCCGGACCCCCGCGATAATCAGCATCGCTCCCGCCACCGCCGCCAGGAGAATCGTGCATCCACGATCCGGTTCGATGAATATCAGGCCCAGGATGACCGCAATGATGACCCCCGGAATGGCCAATCCCTGCTTGAAAGTGGTCATCTGCCGTTGATAATGATCCCCGTAAGCAGCCAGGAACAAAATCAGCGCCAATTTGGCCAGTTCCGACGGCTGGAAATGCGGCAAGTGCGGAATCCCAATCCAGCGATGCGCCCCCACCGCCCCGCCTCCGCCACGCCCCGCCGTGGCCGCATAGCCGATCTTCGGAACAAAAACCAGCACCAGGAGCAAGGCGGAAAACCCCAAAAGCCACGGCGCCAATCTCTTCCAGCGCCGGTAATCCATCGCCGCCGCCAGCCCGCAGCCCGCCAGCCCAAAACCGCACCAAACCAGTTGTGATCTCAGAAAATTGGATCCGACCGCCGACCGGGCCACCTCCATGTTCATGCTCGCGCTATAAAGCGTAACCATCCCCAGCCCGAGCAAAACTGCCACACAAAAAACCAAAATAGTCGTGGCCCTGTTCATATCACAGCTTTTCTTGCCTCACGGGGAATCCGAAAATAGGCGGGGACGTCCGACTGAGGCCGTCGGACGTCCCACAAGTTATCAAGATGGCGGTTAGTTCGCCGCGGGCGCGGGCGCCGGCGTGGCCGTGCCGCTCGCTGGCGTCGCCGGCAATGCCGTCGGAGCCGAAACGGGGGCCGTTTCAGCCGAGGCCACCTTCATCACCGGCACTTTCAGCTTTTGGCCGGCCCTGATGGAGGTTGTTTTCATATCGTTGAGCGCCAGGATCGCTTTGACCGTCGTGCCGTGAGCATGGGCGATTCTCACCAGCACATCCCCGGATTTGACGGTGTAGGAGGTGGAATCACCGGAGGCAAGCGCCCCCGTTTCCGCAACCATGCCGCTGGAGCCGGACGCTCCGGCAACTGTCGCGCCCGCTGTCTCTTTGCCAGCCGGGATTTGCAGCTTGTGACCAATCTGAAGTTTCTTCGGCTCGATCCCAGGATTGGCATCCACAATGGCCCTGATCGAAACGCCGTTCCTCTTGGCGATCAAGCCCAGCGTGTCACCCGAGGCAATGACGTATTCCTTGGCGACACCGGGAACCGATGCCACCGCTGGCGTAACCGCTGCCGGCGTAGCCATCGCCGGCGTAACCGGGGCGGGCGGCAGGGTTGGATTGCTGAGCTGGGGTTGGGGCGGAGTGGCGCCCGCCACGGCTGCGGGCGCGGTGGTGGAAGGCGCCGGAGCGTAATCAGGGGTCGTCGTCATGGGTCCGGCGTTGCTCGTCGTGCCGGCCATCTCATCCTTTGCCGCCGCACTGGCCTTGTCTTTGGCCGTATCTTTGCATCCCTGCAGCAACAGGCCGCCGATCACGACGACATGGACCGCCAGGATCATCAGGATTTTGAAGTAAATGCTGGATCTTCCCCGTTGCGGCAGTGAGCCTTGGGGCAGGAGTGGACTGGGAGTATTCATAATTTTGCGCGCTGAATTTTTGTTGTTTTTGAGGTTTATTTTTATGGGTTATTTGCGCCGGGGTTTTTCCTCAAAAAACCGCGGCGCAAAGCTGAAAATCATCAATTTTGTTCCGATATTCTCTTATATATCGCATTCACATTACTTATACATTCTGTATCTTGTAGCTTCGGCCCGGCGGCACACAACATATTGGGCGCGCCAGCCCCCATTCCGACCGAAGCAACAAATCACCCGGCAGTTGAGGTATTTGAATTTTTTCAACGCTCCAACGAGCCGGTAAACGTAATTTTAATCTGTTCTCAAACGAAAAAACTTCCGTTTCTGGATTCCGATTTAGCACCCTTGCCGGCGGCTTGCAAGCAGGAAAAGTCGGAATTTTTCTGAATTTCTGGTTCGCCGGGGGTTTCATGGTTTACCGGATCTTCAGGGTGCTGAACGCCACCACGGCGCAGAGCACGCACAGGATGTAAAAACGGGTGACAATCTGGGATTCATACCAGCCTTTTTTCTCAAAGTGATGATGCAGCGGCGCCATCAAAAAAACGCGGCGGCCGGCCCCATAACGCAGCTTGGTGTACTTGAACCAGGACCGCTGAATGATGACCGACCCCGCTTCGGCCACAAAAACTCCGCCGGCTATGGCCAGCACCAGGGGCTGATGGATCAGCACCGCCATCATTCCGAGCACGCCCCCCAGCGCCAGCGAGCCGGTGTCGCCCATGAACACGCGCGCGGGGTGGCAGTTGAACCAGAGGAATCCCAGCCCCGCCCCCAGCATGGCCGCGCAAACCACCGTCAACTCCCCCGCCCCGGCCACGTGCGGGATTTGCAGGTAGGCGGCGGCCCGCGCGTTGCCCGCCAAATATGTCAACACTAGGAAAACAAAGGTGACAATCACGGTGCAGCCGATGGCCAGGCCGTCCAGCCCGTCGGTCAGATTGACCGCGTTGGAACTGCCCACAATCGCGCAGGCGGTCAGAAGGACGCCGATGACCGCCCCGGCGCTGCCCGTGGCCACGGGGTATTTGTAGAATGGAACCATCACTTCGCTGATCAGCGTGGTGGTCGCCGGCAGGCGCCAGAGATAAACCGCCGTGAATAGCGCCAGCGCGCCCTGCACCCACAGTTTGATGAATTCGCGGATGCCCTCGCTGTTCTGGCGCGTGATCTTGGCGTAGTCATCTATAAATCCCAGCCCGCACAGCACGACGATGGACAGGAGCGCCAGCAGCACCTGCGTGTTCCACTGTGCCCAGACCAGGGCCGTGACATCGAGCACCAGCACGATCATCAGCCCGCCCATCGTCGGCGTGCCTTCTTTGCTCAAAATGCGCGCCGGCAATCCGCCGGCCACCTCGGCGCGATCCGTATATTCCTGGCCAAACTTCAACCGCTTCAGCCACAAAATCAGACGCGGCCCCAGCCACCAACTCAGGAGCAAAGCGGTCACCGCCGCCCCCGCGCTGCGAAAAGTGATGTAGCGGAAGAGCCGCAGCGGGGTGGCGAATCTTTCGACCGTCGTCCCGGCCGCCATCTCAAGTAGTTTTTGGCTGAGATAGTAAAGCATTTCAGTCGTGGCGCCGGGGCGCGTGGAACTCATGGGACGCTCCCGCCCAGGCGCGGCGCGAGGCCGCCAGGCGGAACAGGAATCTGGGATAGCCGGCTTCCAGGAGCCGGTCCCGCGGGCTCAGGGGGGTTCCCCCCCGGCAAAGCCAGGCTCGGGACGCCCCGTTTCTTTTGTCATTTTTCATGGTTGCTCCGGGAGTGGCGCAAAGTTTCTGTGATGCGCTCCAGCCGCATGGAGCGCGACGCCTTGACCAGCACCGCGTCGCCGGGCCGGGCAAAGTCCTTCACCGCCTGCGCCGCGCGGTCCACGTCCAGCATTTCCACCACGTTGCGCAGCCCGCCGTCCCGGGCCGAGGCGGCGATTTCCCCCGCGCATGGCCCGACGGCGAATAATTGATCCAGTCCCAGCGCGGCGGCGCGGCGGCCGACCTCGGCGTGGGCGGCGCCGGAGGATTGGCCCAATTCCGCCATGTCGCCCAGCACCGCCACTCGGCGTCCAAAGCAGGGCAGTTCCCGCAATGTTTCCAGGGCGGCCAGCATCGAATCGGCGTTCGCATTGTACGCGTCGTCCAGCACGCGCACGCCTTCCGCCTCCCAAAGTTGCAGGCGCATTTTCAGGGGAGCGCAGACGGCCAGGCCCCGCTCAATTTGCGCGCGGTCTAAGCCCAGTTCCCCGCCCGCGGCCAGGGCGAACAGAGCGTTGGCCACCTGATGGCGGCCCAGGAGTTGAATGCGGTATTCGCCTTCCAGGCTCGCCGGGCGGCAACGCGCCTCGAAGACCGACCCGGTGTCGTCACAACGAATGTTCGTCGCCCGGTAGTCGTTGCCCTCCTTCAAGCCGGCGCGCACCACCCGGGCGGAAGTGCGCCGCGCCAGGGCTTCGGCCCAATCGTCGTCGCCATTGACAAAAAGAGTTCCGGAGGCGGGCAGACTTTCGGCCAGCGTTCCTTCCTCGCGGGCCACGCCGGCGAGGTCGCCAAAGAATTCCAGATGCTCCCGCCCGATGTTGGTGACGACCCCGCAGGAAGGGGCCATCATTTGCACCAGGGGCGCCAGCTCGCCCGGGTGGTTGGAGCCGGCTTCGAGCACCGCCGCCTCGTGCGATCTGTCCAGGCGCAGCAAGCTCAGCGGAACGCCAATTTCATTGTTGAAACTGGCTTCCGACCAGAGCGTGGCTTTCTTTTGGCGCAACACAGCGGCAATCAATTCTTTCGTCGTGGTTTTTCCATTCGATCCGCCGACGGCGATGATGGCCAGATCGAAATCCCGGCGGTAACGCGCCCCCAGCCTTCCGAGGGCGCGTCGCGTGTTCTCAACCGCAATCACCGCGCATGCCTGAAAATCCGCGGGCAGTTTGTCCCGCTCCGCCACTATCGCGCCCACCCTCCGCCGGGCCACTTCGGGCAAAAGCTGATGCGCGTCAAACCGCTCTCCGGCCAGGGCGAAGAACAGGTCGCCCGGCTCCGCCAGGCGCGAATCGGTGCAAAGACGCCCCACCATTTGGTCGGGGGAGCCGTGGCGCAGTTCCCCCCCGGCGGCCTGCGCGATGTAATGGAGCGAGCGCGGTTCCATCGGTTACTCCAATAGGGAATGATGTGGCATCGGGCCTGTGTCTTTAGGGTTGACGTTCTAATTGTTTTTTATGGGATGCGCGCCCGCCGCAACGCCGGCGGCGGCGGCCAGCGTCTGGTTCATTGGCATCGCCGGCTCCACATCGGGTTTGAGATTCAAATAGTTGGCCGCCCGTTCGGCGATGACCTTGAAAATCGGGCCGGCGGCCGCGCCCCCGAAATGGTCGCGTTTGGGCGGTTCATCAATGAACACCGCAATGCACAATTCCGGATTGTCCGCCGGAAAAAAGCCGAGGAACGAGCTGAAATACTTGTCCGTCACGTAGTGCCCGTTCTCCACTTTTTCGGCCGTGCCGGTTTTGCCCGCCACAGTGTAATGCTCCAGGCGGGCGTTGGGCGCGGTGCCCTCGCTGCTCACCACCGTTTTCAGGGCGGTGACGATTTGGCCAATGGCCGCCCGTCCGGCCACCTCCCGCACCGGCTGCGGATCGTATTTGATGACCACTTTGCCCTCCGCATCCACCAGGCTGTCCACCAGCATCGGGCGCATCAATAGGCCCTGGTTGGCGAGGGCGCTCATCGCCATGACCATCTGCAACGGCGTCACCGCTATCCCTTGTCCCATCGGAATCCGGGCGAGGGAGATTTTGCTCCAGCTCGTCACTGGATGAACGATGCCGAAAGCCTCCCCCGGCAGAGGAATGCCCGTGCGAACCCCAAAGCCAAAATTGCGAATGTACTGGTCCAGCGACGCCTCGCCCAGACGCAGCCCGATCTTGGCCGCGCCAATGTTGGAAGATTTGGTGATGATGCTCTCCACCGTCAGCAGCCCATAAGCTTCGTGATCATGCAACGTCGCCCCGGCGTAGGCAAAATGCCCATGCTCGCAATCGAAAACGTCGCTCAAATTGACCACGCGCCCGTCCAGCGCGCCTGTCACCACCACGATCTTGAAGGTCGAACCCGGCTCGTGGCAGTCGGCAATGACCCGATTGCGCAGGGCGTCAGGGGGGGAGGCCCCGGGATGGTTCGGATCGAAATTCGGGCAGTTGGCCAGGGCCAGAATTTCTCCGGTGCGCGGTCGGACCATCACGCCGGAGATGCTCAGGGGGGAAAGTTTGCGCATCCCTTCGGCCAGCTCGGACTCCATGATGTTCTGCAACCCGGCATCCAGGGTCAGCACGACGTTCAGCCCATCGCGCGGCTCGATGTCCTCATCCCGGTAAGCCACCAATTCCCGCTGGCGCTTGTCTATTTCCGTGCGCCGCCATCCGCGGATGCCGCTGAGCTTGGAATTGAATTCCAGTTCCACCCCGTCAATGCCAGTTTGTTCTTCCCCTTCCCCGCGCACATAACCAATGACGTGGGCGGCCAGACTCTGGCTGGGATAGACCCGCATCTGGTCCTCCGTCGCGAAAATCGCCTCCTCCCGGAGCGCGCGGCAAAAGGCCCGGTCCTGGCTCTTGAGCTTGGATTCCTCAACCCCCAGGGGAAGCGTGGCCATAGTTTGCTTGACTTTTTCCCAGGTTTCCAGGGAGGCCTTGTGTTGCAGCACCACATATCTGGAGCAGTTGGTTTTGCCCTCGGTCACAACCACCCGCGGCGCCAGGCGCTCCAGCAAATAATCCTCGTTGGTCTGAAGCAATGGGGCCAGCGCCCGGGCCACCACCGCGGCCTTCCCGCCGAGCAAAGACGGGTCGGCGCAAATCATTTTCGCCGCAACGCTGGTCGCCAGAGGGTTGCCGCGGATGTCAAGTATCTGGCCCCGCATTGGGTCGCGCGCGATGGTGCGCACCGTGTTGGCGGCGGCCAGGCCCTGTAGTCTCTCATGGCGCAGCACCTGCAAATCCACCAGGCGGTAAGCCAGCGACGAGAACGCCGCCAACAACCCGATGGCGAGCACATACAATTTGCGATACTGCCAAGCCACACTCATTTTTGGTTCCTCAGCCGGCCGCCCACGCCGTCCGGTTCCTCCTCCGAACACGCGTGAGCGGCGGCCAAATCAGCTATTCCCCGCCAACCGCGCCCCCTGCGCCCGCCGCTGGACTTCCGTCGCCGCTGGCCAATCCGGCGGCCACTCCACCATGTGGATGACCTGCGCCGGCGCCGTCGGTCCAAGTCCCGGGTCCAGTTTCCTGACCCGCTCATCCAGAGCCACGGGGGAACACAACGCCGCCAGTTGATCGCGCCTCGTCCGGTTCTGGCGCTCCAGTTCGGCCAGGCGGGTTTCCGATTTCTTAATCTGATCCCCAAGCACGCCAATCTGGTTCTTGAACCAGACGAAACCCACGCCCAGCGTCACGAACAACGCGCACAGCACCAGCGCCGTCAACGCCGGCGCAAGGCGGACACCCGATTCAGTTTTTCGATTTCGAGCCATGCTCTTGCTTGGAGTGGCGGAGAATTGGAGTCTTGCCTCACTCCATCCCTCCGTTACTCCGTTTGTTTCGCGCATTTTTCCATCACCCGGCATTGCGCGCTGCGGCTGCGCGGGTTCTCCCTCAATTCCGCCGCTCCGGGCAGAATGGCTTTTCGCTCAACCCATTTCAAAATCGCCGGCCGCGGCCGCCGCAGCTCCGGCACATCCGGTTCCACCGCTTCGTAATCCCGCGACAGCCGGCTGCCGAATTTCTTCACCACCCGGTCCTCCACCGAGTGAAAAGTAATCACGGCCAGCCGGCCGCCCGGTGATAAAACCTCAACCGCCGCTTCCAGGCCCCGCTGCAAATGGCCCATCTCGTCGTTCACCGCGATGCGCAGGGCTTGAAATACTTTCGTGGCGGGATGGGCCTTTCTTCCGCCGCGAGGCGAAACTCTTTCAATCAACTCCGCCAACTGCCGCGTCCGCTGCAAAGGCCGCGTCCGCCGCTCCCGCTCAATCGCCCGCGCCATCCGCCGCGATTCCGCTTCGCCGCCATACTCCCAAAAAATCCGGGCCAGCTCCTCCGCGCCGGCCTCGGCGATCAGGGCCGCGGCGGTCAGTTCCTGCTCCTGGTCCATGCGCATGTCCAGCGGGCCGTCGCTCTGGAAGCTGAATCCGCGCTCCGGCAAATCCAGTTGTGGCGAACTTGTGCCCAAATCAAAAACCACCCCGTCGCAACTCTCCGGCTCAATCCACCGCCCCAGATCGGCGAAGCTGCCCTGCCGGATTTCAAATCGTCCCGCGAATTCCGCCAGCCGCGCCGTGGCCGCCCGCACCGCCACGCCATCCCGGTCGCAACCAAACAGCCTTCCAGTTGGCGCGCTCGCCCTCAGCAGCGCCGCCGCGTGGCCGCCTCCCCCAATCGTCCCGTCCACGTACCGTCCGCAGGGCCTGGCCTTCAATGCCTCCAGGACCTCCGCCATCAACACCGGCCTGTGAAAGTATTCGGACACGTAACTTCGGTCTCATGGCTCAATTTCCGCCAACTTCCCCGGCCCTTCGGTCTCCGCGCCGGAGACAACCGGCGCCAGGCCGCCATGCGCCGCCGGACTTTTGAGTTTGATCCAGCGGGCCGTCACCCGCGCCCAGGGTCTTGCCACCGTCTCACCGCCTGGGGCATTGGGCCTCTGCCGGTCTTCCGCCTTCCGTTCCACCGTCACCACCACAAGATCCGATTCGCTCAAATCGTTGCGGAGAACGGTCACTTTTTCCAATGCCAGCTCGGCTTGGGCTTGCGGTCGGACATCCAGGGCCTTGGACCGCCTGCCGAACTTGAACATGCGCGGAACGCGCGGCGCAAAACGGGGCAACGGGGGCAGTTTGGGCATTTTGATCCAACGGCCCACGGCAGCAAAGGCGCCGGACAGTTTCGCCAGCCAGAGAAAAAAGAATCCGGGGGCGCGCACACCTTGGGCCGTGGACGCTGTGGACGCGGGCGGCGCAACCGGCGGCTGGGGCGGGAGCGGCGCGCCGGGCGCGGGCGCCGCCGGCGCTTCCAACCCCTCAAACAGGGAGGGCTGGGCGGAAGGCGCTGGGGCGCGGACGGCAGAGGGATGCACAACCCTCTGCCGTCCGCCTAAACCGAATTGCGGAAACGCCTTTCCGTTCGGCAGCTTGTAGGCGCCAGTCCGGTCCTTCACCCGCACCAGCGTCCGGCCCATCATCAATAAAGTGGCTAGGTTGGTCTTCATTCGATCCCTTTGAATGCGCCCGTCAGCACCAGCCCCTCCTTGGCGAGCAGGTTGGCGTGGCGGGTGGGACTCCACATTTCAAAGTAGTCAAGCATTCCCGCAAAAACCACCTGGTCGCGTATGTCCGCCGCCACCGCCATCTCCTCCGGAATGATGATCCGCTTGGCGCTGTCCAGCCTCACCCGCGCGGAATAACTGCCAATGTGGCGTTTCAGCGCCGTCTTTTCTGTCGTGGGCATCTTCGCGATCTGTTCCCGCAGTTTGCTCATCTCCTCCGGCGGCAGCACCCGCAGGCACGGCCCGCATTCGTGCTGCGGCCACACGATGATCGTGAACTCGATCGGCCTGGCCGACCGCCACCGGAAAGGCATCTGCACCCTCCGATTCGGATCCACCGCGTACCGGTGAAGCGATTCGTAGGTGATTTTCTGTGCGGCTGCGGCCGGCATATATCATCTCTCTTTCACTGCGTTAACTTTACCGCCGAAATACATTTTTAAACATATTTCTACGAGATTCAACATTTCTATCCATTTTTCTCCATTCCGTCAAGCGGAATTGTCACAATTTTTTCACAAAACTTATTCACATTCTGTTCACCGCCCCTTACCCTTTGTCCCGATGCTCCCTGGATTGCGCACCGTGGATTTTGAATTCGCGCTTCCGCCCGGTTTGATTGCCCAGAATCCAACCCCGGCCCGCGGCCAGTCCCGCCTGCTGGTCGCGCACCGCGATGCGCAAACCATTGAGCACCAGCGATTTCCAGACCTGCTGCGCTTTTTTCGCGAAGGCGACGTGCTGGTGCTCAACGATTCCCGCGTCATCCCCGCCCGCCTGCGCGGACGCAATCCGCAAACGGGCGGCCAGTTTGAGATCCTGCTGCTCGAAGAAACCGCCCCCAACCTCTGGTGGACGATGCTCCGCCCAGGCAGGCGCGCGCGGCGGGGAACCAGGATTGCGATTCTTTCCGCGGACAAGTCTTCCACCGCCATCGCCGCCACGGTGGAGGAGATCGCCCCCGACGGACGCCGGCGGCTCCAGTTTTCCGGAGTGAAAAATATATTGACAGAACTGGACGCCCTGGGCGAGACGCCGCTGCCTCCTTACATCCAACGGCCCGCGCCGCGCCCGCAGGACCGGGAACGCTATCAGACCGTCTATGCCCGCGCGCCCGGCAGCGTCGCCGCTCCGACGGCGGGCCTTCATTTCACCAACGCGCTGCTGGAAAATATCCGGGCGCGCGGCGTCCAAATTTGTTTCGTGACCCTGCACGTGGGCGCCGGAACTTTCGCGCCCGTGAAAACCAGTTCCCTGGCGGAGCACCGGATGCACCCGGAGCGGTTTGAAATCAGCGGGGAAACCGCCCGCGCCATCGCCCAAGCCCGGGCCAGGCGGGCGCGCGTCGTGGCGGCGGGCACGACCACCCTGCGCGTTTTGGAAGCCGTGGCGCGCGGGAATGCCGGGCGGATTGCGGCCGGGCGCGGCGCGACGGACATTTTCATTTATCCGCCGTTTGAATTTAAAATTGTTGACTCGCTCCTCACCAATTTTCATCTCCCCCGCTCCACCCTGCTCATGCTCGTCAGCGCCTTCGCCGCGCCCGGCGAAACGCGCGGACTCCAGTTTGTTCTGCGGGCCTACCGGGAGGCGATGGATCGGGGGTACCGGTTCTTCAGCTATGGGGATGCGATGCTGCTGGTTTGAAGCGGGCCGGGGAACAGCGGGTCAGGACTTGATTTCCAGACCGGTGAAAAGACTCTCCAGACTGTTGATCGCGTCCTTCTTCGGCGCGGGGTCGAGATGGATGCGCAAATAATCCACCGCGTCGGGAATGTTCTTCACCGAGCGCGGCAGCGTGGCGCCGCAGGCGTTGGCGTGGCCTCCCCCCTGCAGTTTTTCCGCCACTTTCAGCGCCTCCCCGTTGCGGCTGCGAAAGCTCACCACCACCGTGTTGTTGGCTTTGCGAAACAACGTCAGCAGCACCGGATACGGCGTCGCGTTCTTTTCGAGCAATTGATGGACGATGGCGTTGTTGTTCCCCACCACCGTGTCCACAAATCCCACCGTCGGGCTGATCTGCGCCACGTTCCGTTTGCTCCACTCCAATCCAATCGGGTCCTCGATCCGCCGCTTCACCGCCATCACCTCCAGCAAAGGATGGTCCAGCAGCCGTTCCAATTGGCCGCCGGTCAGCGCGTGCAAATTCCAGAACTGATACGTCTTGACCAGGTTCGCGTAATCATTGGCCAAAATGAAATCCGGATCATCCTCCAGGAACAAATCGGCCACGTCGCTCAAACGCACCAGCCGGTCCAACTCCGGCGAGCCTAACCCCCGTTCCTTGCACAATTCATAGCAGAGCAACCCCGCCGACTTGGTCAGGTCGTGGATCATCACCGCGTTTTTCGGGCGCGCTTCCGTGGCATGATGGTCAATGATCAGCCAGTTCGGCTTGTCCAGCCGCGCCTCAAAACTGAAATCGCACACCCAGGCCGCTTGTTCCCTCATTTCTCGCATCTTCCACCCATTATAATTGTAAGCCTCCACCCCCACCTCCCTCTGGAAAAGATGCCCGGCCAGCCGCTGCAAAAGCAACCCCGCGACGAACCCGTCCAGGTCGCTTTCGTGCGTCAGAATGATCTCAGGTTTTGGCAGCGCGTCCACCCCTTTACCTTAGGCCGTCGCCCACCCCCTGACGAGAAAAAACGCCATCCAAATGAGAAACGAGAAAAGCCTGAATTGTGAGGCGGCGGGGCAAATGGATTGCAGATTTTTTCCCGGTCGCTTAGTTTCCCCCTCCATGAACGTCAAAATCATTTACTATCTCGATGTCACCTCTTCCTGGTGTTACTGGGCCGAGCCGGCCTGGGCGGAACTCAAACAGCGCTATGCCGCCAAACCGGTGGAATTCAGTTGGCGCATCGCCCTCCTTGACCAAGCCGCTCTCCCGGCCTCAAAGGCCCAAATAGAATGGTTCTACCGGCGTAGCGGCCCCATCATGCGCTCGCCCTTCATGCTCAATCCCGGCTGGTTTGAAGCCGGCTGGAAGGAATATCTCGCGCCCAATGCCGTGGCCGAGGCGGCCAGGGATTTCGGCGTGAGCGATGATCGCGTCCGCCTGGCCATCGCCGCCGCCGCCCTGCGCGACGGCCAAAAAGTCCTCCAAGCCAAAATCTCCGCCGCCGTGGCGGCCAAAGCGTCCGGTCTGGACGCCAGGAAGCTGCTGGCCAGGGCGCAATCCGCCGAAATAGAGAAGCGCGTCCGCGCCGCCACCGCCGAATTCCACGCCCTGCAAGTCACGCAACGGCCAACATTTGTCTTGACAAACAACATCGGCGACCGCGCTGTTTTTTCCGGCCTGACCAAAGCCGTCCCCGTGGCCGCGGCGATTGACGCCATGCTGGAGGACGCCGCCGCCTACGCCAGCCACGCCGCCCATTTTGGAAATCCTCCCTCCCATTGAGGTGCCAAAACCAAGAATGAAAGCCGTTCCGTTCTGCCGTGAGCATGGCATTGCCAAAGCCCATTGATTTTAGGTGCCGGGGGCGACGTTGTGTTTGGGGCGCATATTAGTTAAATCACCAATGACCAATTCTCAATGATCAATTTTCAATGGTTCAATCACTGGAATGCCACCCAAGGCGGAGAATCCCAAAAAAAATGAAGTGCGCCCTTGTGTTTGTCTAGCGCGAAATGCCGCCGTGACTTTTTGCCGCTTCCGGCGTATGATCCGCCTGTGGAAACAGCAGATCAGTTGGATGAAATTCTCAGTTGCCGCCTTGACGTTGGCCGCAGAACGGTCCAGCCATGCACCATCGTCATCTTCGGAGCCAGCGGCGATTTGACCGCGCGCAAACTCGTTCCCGCTCTCTTCCATCTTTACGCCCAAGGACAATTGCCCGGCCTCTTTCGCATCATCGGCTTCGCCCGCCGCCCCAAATCCAATGACGCCTGGCGCGCCGAACTGCGCGAGGCCTTCCTGCAATTCTCCCACGCCAGCGAACTGGACGCCGCCAAATGGGACGCTTTCGCCGCCAATGTCTTCTATTGCCCCGGCGAATTCGGCGACGCCGCGGCCTATCAAAATCTCCGCGGCCAATCGGACGGGTTCGGGCAGGAACTGTTGCGCCGCAACCTGGTCTTCTACCTCGCCACCTCCCCCAGCCAGTTCGCCGAAATCGCCGACCACCTCCACGACGCGGGACTTCTGGCCCGGCGCGATTCGGACCCGATCGGCCCGCGGCTCGTGGTGGAAAAACCCTTTGGACACGACCTCGCCTCGGCCCGCCAGTTGAACCAGGAATTGACCCGGTGCGCCTGTGAGAAACAGATCTTCCGCATTGATCATTACCTGGGCAAGGAAACCGTCCAGAACATTTTGATGTTCCGCTTTTCCAACTCGGTTTTCGAGCAGCTTTGGACCCGCCAGTCCGTCGAGCAGGTGCAGATCACCGTTAGCGAAAAACTCGGCGTGGGCGGCCGCGGCGGCTATTACGAGGAAGCCGGCGCTCTGCGCGACATGGTGCAGAACCATCTCCTCCAAGTCCTCGCCCTGGTGGCAATGGAGCCGCCGGTCAACCTGGAAGCCGAATGCATCCGCGACGAAAAAGTGAAATTGCTCAAATCCATCCGCTCCTTCGAGACCGGACAGGCTTCCGCCTTCGCCGTGCGCGGCCAATACGCCGCCGGCGCGATTGACGGCGAAAACGTCCCCGCCTATCGCCAGGAACCCAAGGTCAAACCGGATTCCAACGTCGAAACTTTCGTCGCCTTGCGCTTGCTCGTGGACAATTGGCGATGGGCCGGCGTCCCTTTTTACCTTCGCACCGGCAAGCGCCTCCCCAGGAACAGCAGCGAAGTGCGCGTCCAATTCCGCCCCACCCCTCACGTCCTCTTCGCCGCCCAATGCGGCCCGAACCTCGATGCCAACTCCCTCACCCTCCGCTTGCAGCCCAACGAAGGCATCAGCCTGCGCTTCAACGGCAAGGCGCCCGGCACTAACATGGAAATCCGCCCCGTCCGGATGCAATTTGATTATCAGGCTGAATTCGGCGCTTACACCCCCGAAGCCTACCAGCGCCTTTTGCTGGAAGTCATCGCCAACGATTCCACCCTCTTCATCCGCCGCGACGAAGTGGAGACCGCCTGGGGCATTGTGGACCCGATCCGACAGGCCTGGGCCGGCCAGCCGCTGGCCCAAACAGACTTTTATCCGGCGGGCAGTTGGGGTCCCGTGGCGGCGGACGAAATGCTGGCCCGGCGCAACCATAAGTGGCGCATGACTTCCGACATCCCATCCGCTCCCAAGAAAGAAGGATGAAATCGTCCCCCCATCGCCCGGCCTGCCTTTCACTTCTTTGTGCAGCCCTTTCTTGCTCTTAATCTTAATCTTGCTCTTAATCCGAATGAAAAACCTTGATGTGACCCGCTTTTCCAGCCGCGTGGAACTGGCCGAGGCGGTCGCCAAAGACTGGCTCAGCCTCCTGCTCGGATTCCCCTCCGGGCATCTGGTCGCCCTTGCCGGCGGACGCATCGCCAGCACCTTTTTTGACGCCGTGACCACGCACGCTGTCGCCTCCGATGCTTCCTTCGAGCACGTTCATTTTTTCTGGTCCGATGAACGTTGCGTTCCGCCCGACCATCCCGACAGCAATTTCCGCGTCGCCAACCGCGAACTGCTCGGACCTCTGGGCATTTCCCAGGATAAAATTCACCGCATCCGGGGCGAGTTGAACCCCAGCCAGGCCGCGACCGAGGCCGAAGCCGAAATCAATCTGATCGCCCCCCCCAACAGCGCCGGCCTGCCCGTGCTCGATCTGGTCTTGTTGGGCATGGGCGAGGATGGACATGTCGCCTCGCTTTTTCCCAAGGCTCCGGCTTCGGTCATCGAAAGCCAAAGCGCCTACCTCGCCGTCAGAAGTTCCAGCAAGCCGCCCCCGGTGCGCATCAGCCTCAGCTACGCCGCCATCGCTGCCGCCAGGCAGGTCTGGGTGCTGGTGTCCGGGCCGGGCAAGGAGGAGTCCTTTCGCCAATCTCTCCGCCCCAATGGAAACACCCCGTTGGCCCACATCTTGCAGTTGCGCGGCAGCACCCGGATCTTCACTGATCTTCCGCCCGAACCGTCCGGCCCCCAGCCTTAAACTTTTTTTGAACAAAATCCTTCATCAACCTCTCTCATTAACGGAAGAAGGATTGCTGTTCGGCAGTGGTTGGCAGAGGGGTCGTGCTTGCAATGAGGTTCGAACAGCGTGGATGTTGGCCTCATTGCTGACTAGGCGCCCGGGTGAGCGCTCCCGGACCCCATCACCTTGAGAGCCGGGTTTCCCGGCTCTCTTTTTTTGTCGCCGCCAGCCCATGCTATTCATCCCCAACGGCTTCCGTCTTTCCCCACGATTTTCATAGAATCCCGCTCTCGTCGTCCACTCCATGTTGGAGCCAGTGTAAAAATGCGGTGAAAACGCCGATTTGAAAATGCAGACGGCTCGGACGGGCGTCGCCCGAAGGGACTGGGTTTTTGTGTTTCAATAAACGAACCGGCCGTCGCATAATAGAAGTTGATGCCAGCAAACACAGACGATATATCGGTTGCCGATTTATTAGGACCGTGGGTTGGCCCCGATTGGGACAGCGGATTGATTGATCGGTGCAGGAAGGCGTGGAGCAAGCCTCTCCGAGACCTGAGCAATGAGGAGTTGGCCACGTTGCTGCGACAGAGATTTGCCGTTGAGCATCTTTTGCCGATCGCCACGAAGAGATTGGCAGACGGCGTTGAGGATGATACTGAAATGTATGGCGGAGAGCTTCAGGCCGCCATCGACTATGCCACCAGGGCCGCCGGACGCGTATGATTTTTCGCTACCTTCTCCGTCGCAACAGGCAACGACTTGATAAAGGACTTTTGCTGCCGGAGGACTACAGGAAAATGGTGGAGAGCGATGGTTACGATTGGATTTTTCAAATGAGCGAATGGCGGGCATTTCGGCATTTGTATTTTCCGATGAGCATTGTCCGAGAGGCCAGCCCGCAGGTCTTGTCAGAGTTGGAGCAGATGACACGAAGAGTTCTCGCAGAAGCCGAAGAGAAGGGAAAACATGATAAGGACGGGTCGGCATAACTAGCCTTCCTCGTGATGCTGGCTGAAGCGACTGCGCCAGCAGATATGAAGTCACCCCCAGCCTCCTCAATTCACGTTTGACAATGGACTCCGCTGGCTTATCCTGTAACCGGACTGAATTTGTCCGATTATGGATGCAACGACCGATACCATTGAGAGTTTTGTCAATTCGGAGTACAAATATGGCTTTGTCAGCGATATTGAAACCGACGCCTTCGCCCCCGGCTTGAGCGAGGATACCGTCCGCCGCATCTCGGCGATCAAGGGCGAGCCGGATTTCCTGATGGAATGGCGGCTCAAGGCCTATCGCCATTGGACCACCATGACCGAACCGCACTGGCCCAACGTGAATTACCCGCCCATTGATTATCAGTCCTACATCTATTACGCCGCGCCCAAGCCCAAGAAGACGCTCGGCAGCCTGGACGAGGTGGACCCGGAGCTGCGCAAAACTTTCGACAAGCTCGGCATCTCGCTCGATGAGCAAAAACGCCTCTCCGGCGTGGCGGTGGACGCGGTGCTCGACAGCGTCTCGGTGGCCACCACCTTCAAGGAGGAACTGGGGCGGCAGGGAATTATTTTTTGTTCTTTCTCCGAGGCGGTCAAAAATCACCCCGACCTGGTGAAAAAGTACTTGGGCACGGTCGTCCCGCCCAACGACAATTTCTTCGCCGCGCTCAATTCCGCCGTGTTTAGCGACGGGTCGTTTTGTTACATCCCCAAAGGCGTGCGCTGCCCGATGGAGCTTTCCACTTATTTCCGCATCAACACCGCGGGCAGCGGGCAGTTCGAGCGCACCCTCATCATCGCCGACGAGGGCAGCCAGGTCAGCTATCTGGAAGGTTGCACGGCCCCGATGCGCGACACCAACCAGTTGCACGCCGCCGTGGTGGAGTTGATCGCCCTCGACGACGCCAACATCAAATACTCCACCGTGCAAAACTGGTATCCGGGCGACAAGGACGGCAAAGGCGGCATTTACAATTTCGTGACCAAGCGCGGAAAGTGCGCCGGGCGGAACTCAAAAATCTCCTGGACCCAGGTGGAAACCGGTTCGTCCATCACCTGGAAATATCCCAGCGTCCTCTTGCTCGGGGATAATTCGGTCGGCGAGTTCTATTCGGTCGCGCTGACCAATCACCGGCAGCAGGCGGATACCGGCACGAAAATGACGCACATCGGTCGGAACACCTCCAGCACCATCGTTTCCAAGGGCATCTCCGCCGGCCGGGGCCAGAACAGCTATCGCGGCTTGGTGAAGATCAACAAAAGCGCCACCGGCTCCCGCAATTATTCGCAGTGCGATTCGCTCTTGCTCGGGGACCGCTGTGGAGCGCATACTTTCCCTTACGTGGAAGTCAAAAACAGTTCTTCCACGGTCGAGCACGAGGCTTCGACTTCGAAGATCGGCGAAGACCAGATTTTTTACTGCAACCAGCGGGGCATTTCCACGCAGGACGCCGTGAACATGATCGTCAACGGTTACTGCAAAGAAGTGTTCAAGCAACTGCCCATGGAATTCGCGGTTGAAGCGCAGAAGCTCCTGGGCGTGAGTCTCGAAGGCAGCGTCGGCTGAGGGCGCGCGGGCGGCCCGGGTTGCCGGCCTCGCCAGGTTTTTTAACTTTTAACCATAGATCATTACAAAGCATGGAACTTTTGGATATTCGCAATTTGTCCGCCGGCGTCGAGGGCAAGCCCATTCTCAAGAACCTCAGCCTCTCCCTCAAGGCCGGCGAGGTTCACGCCATCATGGGCCCCAACGGCGGCGGAAAAAGCACCCTCGCCCAAATCCTCGCCGGCCGCAGCGATTATGTCGTCACCGCCGGCTCGGTCCTCTTCCTGGGCGCCGATCTGCTGGCCATGAAGCCCGAAGAACGCGCCCGCGCCGGAGTTTTTCTCGCCTTCCAGTACCCGGTCGAAATTCCCGGCGTCAACAGTACTTACTTTCTCCGCGCCGCCCTGAACGAATGCCGCAAGGCCCGCGGCCACGCCGAACTCGCCCCGGTGGAGTTCCTCAAACTGGTCAAGGAGAGGAGCAAAATCCTCGAACTCGACCCCGATCTGCTCAATCGTCCCGTCAACGTGGGCTTTTCCGGCGGCGAAAAAAAGCGCAACGAGATTTTCCAAATGGCTGTGCTCGAACCCAAACTGGCCATCCTCGATGAAACCGATTCCGGCCTGGACATTGACGCCTTGAAAACGGTCGCCTCCGGTGTCAACAAATTGCGCCGCCCCGACAACGCCACCCTCGTCATCACCCATTATCAGCGGCTGCTGGATTATATCGTCCCCGACTTCGTGCATGTGCTCGTGGACGGACGGATTGTCAAATCCGGCGGCAAGGAACTCGCGTTCAGCCTGGAAGAGCGCGGCTACGATTGGCTTTTGGAAGAACCCGCTGAGGCTTCGGTGGGCCCATAATCATGACCTCCACTTTAGACCAGTCCAAAGAACAGGCCCCGCCCCGCGCCTCCTGGCCCGCCCCTCCTGCCTCCAATGGCGACGGCAGCCAGACACACACCGCCCTCAGCATGGCCGACGCGCTGGCGGCCCTGGCCAAGGGCGGCCCGGACCCCGGCCCCGCCTGGCTCCAGCAGCGGCGGCTGGCCGCGATCACGCACGCCGCCACCCTTGGCTTCCCCACCACGCAAGACGAGGAATGGCGCTTCACCCGCATCACCCCCATTCTGCATTTGCCGCTGCACCCCGCCAAAGCGCCCGCGCGCCGTTTGACGCCCGAAGAGATCGCTCCGTTCACTTTTGGCCTGGATTCTCACCGGCTGGTTTTTGTGGACGGACATTTTTGCGCGGAACTTTCCTCTTTGCCCGCCCATGGCGGGGACCTTCAGGCCGGCAGCCTGCGGGCCGCTCTGGCCGGCGGCGCGCCCGAATTGGAGCGCCATCTCACCCGTTGCGCGAGCGACCAGGTCAACGCCTTCACCGCGTTGAACACCGCCTTCTTTCAGGACGGCGCCTTTGTCTGCGCCGGCGCGGGGAAAGTCATCGCCCAACCCGTCCACCTGCTCTTCCTCGCTAGCGCGGGCGAGGCGGGGGCGACGGCCCATGTCCGCAACTTGATTCTGGCCGGGCCGGGCAGCGAAATGAAAGTTTTGGAGACTTACGCCAGCCTTTCCGACGCCCAACATTTCACCAACGCCGTGACCGAACTGGTCCTCGGCGCCCAAGCCAGCCTCGACCACTGCAAAATCCAGGAGGAGGGCGCGCGTGCTTGCCACGTCGCCGCCATTCATGCCCAACAGGGCAAAAGCAGCCGTTGGACCTCCCACTCCATTTCCACCGGCGCCCACCTGGCCCGCAACCAGATTCAGACGCTCTTCCAGGCGGAAGGCGGCCACTGCGTTCTCAACGGCCTTTACCTCGCCCGGGGAGAGCAGCGGGTGGATCACCACACCGTAGTGGATCACGCCCAGCCCCATTGCGAGAGCCATGAGTTCTATCACGGCGTCTTGTCCGGCCGCGCCCACGGAGTCTTCAACGGAAAAATCTTTGTCCGCCAGGATGCCCAAAAAACCAACGCCAAACAAACCAACCGCAACCTCCTCCTCTCCGACGAAGCCGTCATTGACACCAAGCCGCAGCTCGAGATTTTCGCCGACGACGTCAAATGCACCCACGGCGCGACCGTCGGCCAGATGGACGAGGAGGCGCTTTTTTACCTCCGTTCTCGCGGGCTGGGACTGGAGCGCGCCCGGCAAATCATGATCCGCGCCTTCGCCAGTGACGTGGTGGAGCGCATCCCCCTCCAACCCGTCCGCGCCCACCTCAACCACATGCTCACCGAGAGGTTCAAAGACAAAGAGTGATCACCTGCGCCCGCCAGCCGCGCCCCCTTTCGCCATGAGCGACGACTTAAACGATCTTTACCAGGAGGTCATTCTCGATCACAACCGGTCCCCGCGCAATTTCCGCGCGCTCCCGGACGCCAACCGCAAGGCCGAGGGGGACAATCCCCTCTGCGGCGATCACTTCACCGTTTTTCTCAAGCTGGACAACGAGGTCATCCGCGACGTCAGTTTTCAGGGCGCCGGCTGCGCCATTTCCAAGGCCTCCGCTTCCCTGATGACCGAACAAATCAAAGGCAAGACCATGGCCGAGGCGAAAACCTATTTCACCCGCTTCCAGCAAATGCTCGCCACCGGCAAGGCCGACGAGGAGGCGATGGGAAGCTTATGCGCCCTGGGTGGCGTTCACAAATTCCCCATGCGCGTCAAATGCGCCATCTTATCCTGGCACGCCATGCTCGCCGCCTTGAACGGCCAGTCCCTCGTTTCCACCGAAAAATCGTGAATCATCGCCGAGCTTATCCGCTCAGTATCCGCTCCTAATCTTAAACCATGAACGAAGAGATCATCATGCAGCGCGATTGTGAGGCCGTCCTCATCCCGGCGGGCACGAAAATCACCCTCCAAGCCGGCGTGCCCGTCTCCATCGCCCAGGCGCTGGGCGGAAGTTATACCGTCCTCGTTCACGGCAACATGGCCCGCATTGCCAGCGCCGACGCCGACGCCCTCGGCAAGGAAGTGCCCGTCTCCACCGTCACCGCCGAGCCGGGAAAATTGTCCGAGGAACAGGTTCTGGAAGTGTTGCGCACTTGTTATGACCCGGAAATTCCTGTGAATATTGTGGAATTGGGGCTGGTCTATGATATGCAAATCCTCCCGCTCCAACCGGAAGGCTGCCGCGTCGAAGTCAAGATGACTTTGACCGCGCCCGGCTGCGGCATGGGCCCCGTGTTGCAGCAGGACGTGGAATCCAAGCTCCTGGCCCTGCCCGGCGTCAAGGAAGCCGCCGTCTTCCTGGTCTGGGACCCCCCTTGGAACCGCGACATGCTCTCCGAAGCCGCCAAGCTCCAACTCGGAATGTAACCCATGGACGACCAACTCATCAGAAAGGATTTTCCCATCCTCGGCCAAACCATCCACGGCCATCCGCTGGTTTATTTTGACAACGCCGCCACCTCCCAGAAGCCGCGCGCCGTCATCCAGGCCTTGAGCCGCTTTTACGAGCATGACAACGCCAACGTCCATCGCGGCATTCATGAATTGAGCCGCCGCTCCACCCAAGCCTACGAGGGCGCCCGCGCCCGCGCCGCCCAATTCCTCCATGCCCGGCATCCCGACGAAATTATTTTTACCCGCGGCGCCACCGAGGGCATCAACCTGGTCGCCAACACCTGGGGCGTCAAAAATCTTCATCCCGGCGACACCATCCTGCTGACGGAAATGGAACACCACAGCAACATCGTGCCCTGGCAATTGCTCGCCGAACGAACCGGCGCCAGCCTCGCCTATCTCCCCGTCACCGGCGATGACGGCCTTCTGGATTTGCGCGGCCTGGACGAGGCCCTGGGCAAAAACGTGAAACTTTTCGCCTTCACCCACGTTTCCAACACCCTCGGCACGATCAATCCCGTCGCCGAACTCTGCGCCCGCGCCCGTCGGCGCGGCATCCTCACGCTGGTGGACGCCGCCCAAAGCGCCGGCCACCGCCCCGTGGACGTCCAGGAAATCGGCTGCGATTTCCTCGCCTTCTCCGCCCATAAAATGTGCGGCCCCACCGGCATCGGTGTCCTCTATGGACGCCGCGAGCTGCTGGCCGACATGCCCCCGTTTCAGGGCGGGGGCGACATGATCGCCAGCGTGGATCTTTTCCACAGCACCTGGAACTCAGTCCCCCACAAATTTGAGGCCGGCACGCCCGATTTCGCCGGCGCCGTCGGGCTTCACGCCGCCCTGGATTATCTCGACGCCGTCGGGCTGGAGAACATCGCCCGCCACGACTCCGATCTGGCCGCCCATGCCCGCGAGCGCCTGTCCCGGCTTCGCGGCATCCGCCTCTTCGGGCCGCCCGCCGGCCGCGCCGGGGTGGTGAGTTTTTTACTTGACACAATCCACGCCCACGACATCGTCACCGTCGCCGACCAATACGGCGTCGCCTTGCGCGGCGGCCATCACTGCAACCAGCCCCTCATGAAAAAACTCGGCGTGGATTCCACCGCCCGCGCCAGTTTCTATTTCTACAACACCCGGTCCGAAGTGGACCGCCTGCTGGAAGTGGTGGAAAGAATCCAACAATTCTTCGGCCAATGAGCGATTCCCTCTCCCCCCAATCCACCATGCAACGCGTCCTGGAAATTTTCCCCGGCGCCCAGCGCGCCCTCTTCCGGCGTTTTCACATCGGCGGCTGCGCCAGTTGCGGATTTCAGCCGGAGGAAACCCTGGAAGCTCTTTGCCTCCGGAACAATTTGAACGTGCCCGAAGTCATCCAGCACATCCAGACCAGCCACCAGCAGGACCTGGAAATGCAAATCCCGCCCCAGGACCTGGCCGCGCTCATGCAGAAAGAGGCCGTCCGCCTGGTGGACATCCGCACCCGCGAGGAATTCGAGGCCACCCGCATCCAGGGGGCGGTTCTATTCTCCCAGCCCCTCATGCAGGAGATTCTGGCCCATTGGCCCCGCGCCGATCTTGTCGTCATTTACGATCATCGCGGACGCCAGAGTCTGGACGCCGCCGCCTATTTCCTGGGCCAGGGCTTTGCGCGGGTCCGCTGCCTGCGCGGCGGGATTGACGCCTGGTCCACCGAGGTGGACGCCAAAGTCCCGCGTTACGAATTGGAGTACCCCACGTGAACAACCCCGACGACCTGCAACAACGCATCGAAGCCGCCGCCCGCGACCCCAAAAACCTCGGCGAACTGGCCGACGCCGACGCCGTCGGCACCGCCGGCAGCGCCGCCTGCGGCGACATGATCCGCCTCTGGATTAAATTCAAGGAGCAGTCGGGCAAAAAAGTGATTGACCGCGCCACCTTTCAAAGTTTCGGCTGCGAAACCGCCATCGCCGTGGCCAGCCTGGCCACCGAACTGATCCGCGGCAAGACGGCGGAGGAAGTGCTGGCAATGTCCCCTGACCAATTGGCGCCCGGCCTGGGTCCGCTGCCGCCGGTGAGAATCCATTGCACCCAACTGGTGGAAACCGCCCTCCACTCCGCCCTGCAACCCCAAGCCGCGCCGAAAACAGAGCCATCCCCCTCCCCCGCCTCCCCCGCTTCCCCCCTCGCTCCCAGCCTGATGGACAAATTCACCCACCCCTCCCGCCCGTCCGGAAAGCCAAAAATCGTCCTCCTCCCC
>Ga0182027_10000396_pt1 | contig 75164 bp, 62 predicted proteins | sample 712E1DmetaG_FD_121300 | JGI IMG/M metagenome (GOLD analysis project Ga0182027, IMG submission 121300) | Permafrost microbial communities from Stordalen Mire, Sweden - 712E1D metaG (Illumina Assembly) | ecosystem: Environmental > Terrestrial > Soil > Wetlands > Permafrost | place: Sweden...
CGCAAAATGCAGGAATGCTATTGAAAAGAAACGGTGTTATTGGAAACCCAGAGTTACACACGACAAGCAAGCGGCCAAGTGCTCTTCCCGTGTCCGACGACGGACGCTCTCTGCGGTAACGGGTTCCCGACCATCGACACAGACCCGACCATCGCCCTTGACCGCTCCCCTGCATGGGAGATAAACTTGCGCGTCGGTGCGGGGATGGCACGCAGCGTGGACCCCCTGATCGTGAAAATGATCCTTGGATATCGGTTTGATTTGTGAGTGCCCCAGCGTAGGGAACTCACAAGAAAGAGGTGCACAGTGCTTCGTAGACGTGACTTCATCAAGTTCGCCGGCGGCGGATTGGCCGGGGGAACGATTCTGAAAGTGTTTGACACCCTTTCAGCTAATGGGGGAGAGGGAGCCAGCCAGCACACACATGGGAACTATGTGGATGCCCACGTTCATATTTGGACAGACGACTTCAAAAAATATCCCTTGGCTCAGGGCTTTCATCCCCAGGATATGGCGCCCCGGGTGTTTACATCTGACGATATTCTTCATTATGCAAAGCCCAACGGGGTCAACCGGGTGGTGCTGGTGCAGATGAGCTACTACGGATTTGACAACTCCTACATGGTGGACACCATGCGCCGTATGCCGAAAGTCTTCGGGGGCATTGCCATCGTGGACCGGGATAGCAGTGACGTGGAAGCGAAGATGCATGAGCTGGCTCAGCACGGCGTACGCGGCTTTCGTATCGTCCCGTCCAAGGATCCGGGTGAAACTTTATTGGAGGGAGAGGGCATGGACAGGATGTTCCGCCGCGGAGCAAAGGAGAATTTGGCGATGTGTCTGCTCATCAACCCCGATGTTCTGCCTGCGGTCGGGAGGCAATGTGAAAAGTTCCCTGACACGCCGATTGTAATCGATCACCTTGCGCACCTCGGCATGCCAGGCCCGGTTACCGAGCAAGACATGCAGGCGCTCTGTGCACTGGCCCGTTACCCAAGCGTCAAGATAAAGGTCTCGGCTTTCTATGCCTTCGGAGAAAAGAAACCACCCCATCTTGACGCCGTACCGGTGATCAAACGTATCTACGAAGCCTTCGGGCCAAAGCGGCTTATGTGGGCTTCAGACTGCCCCTTTCAGGTGCAAAAGGAAACGTATGCCGACAGCATTTCCGTGGTGCGGGACCGTCTCGACTTCTTATCGCCTGCGGACAAGGAGTGGATCCTCAGCCGCACCGCGCAAGAGACTTTTTTCCGCTGAGGCGTACAAGTAGGGTGGCATTTGATTGAACGGAGGAGCGATTCTGAAAATGTTTGACGCCACTTCAGCTTATGGAAGAGAGGGAGACTGTCAGCAGACGCCCGTGAATTTTGTAGATACCCACGTTCATATTTGGACAAACGACTTCGAGAAATATCCCTTGGCTCAGGGCTTTAGTCCTCAGGAGATGGCGCCCCCGGTGTTTTCATGGGACGATATTCTTCATCATGCGAAGCCTGATGGGGTCTCCCGTGTGGTCCTAGTCCAGATGAGCTATTACGGATATGACAACTCCTACATGCTCGAGGCGGTCCGCCGGTGGCCGGACATTTTCCGGGGCGTTGCCATGGTTGACTGGAATAGCAGCGACCCGGAAGCGAAGATGCTAAGGCTGGCTCAGCAAGGGGTACGAGGCTTCCGCATCTTCCCGCAAAACCTTCCGGCCGAAACTTGCTTGGAGGGAGAGGGCCTGGATAGGATGTTCCGCTGCGCAGCCAAGGAGAATCTGGCGCTGTGTGTCCTCATCAACCCCGAGGCCCTCCCTGCGCTGCGAAGGCGCTGTGAAAATTTCCCTGACACGCCGGTTGTGATTGACCATTTTGCCCGTGTCGGCATGGCAGGCCCGGTTACCGAGAACGACACGCAGGCGCTATGTGCGCTGGCCGGTTACCAAAGGGTTAAGGTGAAGGTATCGGCTTTCTATGCCTTGGGGGAAAAGAAACCGCCTCACCTCGACCTTGCACCGTTAATCAAGCGTGTCCACGAAGCCTTCGGGCCCAAGCGACTCATGTGGGGGTCAGACTGCCCCTTTCAGGTGCAAAGCGAAACGTACTCGGACAGCATTTCCCTGCTGCGGGACCACCTGGATTTCTTATCGACCGAGGACAAAGAGTGGATGCTTCACCGAACCGCAGAAGAGACTTTCTTCCGGTGAGACAGTTGTAGGGGCGGCCATTGTGGCCGCCCTCTTTTATGATGAGTTGCCGGACGCATCAGAAAGAATACCGTGCCGCTGTGGCAAAGGCACGCCAACCGTCGAGACTAACCTACTTCAATCCTAGTCTTCTGCCCACCGCGAGAGAAAGCTGAGTGGACTTGTCCGCCGCCGGTGGCGACGTGAGGAGGAATACATCCCAAGCCCAACGATCCGGGTGCTGGGAATCTTCGTCCTCCACGTCAATCCTCGCGCGGTAGCGAAACGCATTGCCGTATTGGTCCACGCGACGCGAGAGTTGATAATCGAGGGAAATCGAATCAACATTCAACGCCGGCAGCGTGTGAAGCTCGTTGGGCTCCGAGATGCCATTGTGGTTGGCGTCGATCCATAGGAGAAGCTTGGAATAGATCGCGTCGTGGCTGTCAATGATTCCGTCACCGTTTCCGCCGTTTTCCGGCTGGTCGTAGACCGCCAGGGCGAGAAATCCATTCGGGTCTTTCGATGCGGGCTGTGGCGTCATGTTCCCGAACAGCTCCGCGCCATCGTCTATCTTGCCGTTCCCGGTACGGTCCAGTGCCAGGAAGGCGTTAGTAGACCCGGGCGCAGTCCAACTAACCTGGATAGGTTTCCCGGTGTTGAGGAGATCGAACTTTACACCTCCTGCGTAGCTTGTAAGATGGAATCCGGAGCCGTCCCAGTCTATGATGATTGGGGAAGCGCCCGGCTCGCATAACCCCCCGTTGCACGCGAAGCCCGGCACACAGGGGGAAGAAGTAGGACAACAAGTCTGGTTTTCTTCGCCACACGCTGCACAAACCCCGTTCCCGGCGCAATAGCCACCAGTACAACAGTCGGAATTGAGGGAACACGGCCCGTAGTCACCCACGGGTATGCAGGTCACACACTCGGCACCGATGCAAAAAGCTGTCTGGCAGCAATCTGAGCTGGTGCCACACCATCCGCCTGTCCCTCCACAACCGCATGAAGCAGACCTGGTCGGTTCCGAGCTTGTGTACGCTATTGTATTGTCGCTACAGCCTGTGCCATAGTTTGCGCCGCAGACAGCATAATCGCCCAGGTTTGTTACGTAATAGGGCCCCGTTCCCGGGAAATTATATGTGCTATAATAGTTCGCACATGGACTGAGGCATGCATTGTTTGGGTTAGAAGTAAACCAAACGCAGTCTGCCGACCAGGTCGCCAGACCTCGATGACGGGGGCTCAGCAACAACATCAAGCTCCCAACCAGCACCAACAACCGAAGCAGGGTTTGGCTTGTTCTCATGGGGACAACTCCCTTCTCTCGTGGAGCGCGCCGCTCAGTCGCGCGATTACCGGTCGGGAACCCTCATGCCTGGCCCCGGCAGATTGCTTGGTGGGAAGTATGGGCCGTCAGTGTCTATCCAGTGACCGGGGTGCTCAGGATCGTGCTTCATCCAGAAATTTGGCCTCCATTGCAATCCGTTTTCGAGGACAACATCGAAGACTACGTAAACTTGTGGTATTGATGACAAGGGCTCCGCGTCCAACCGGCTGAGACCAAGATGGTTGTCGGCGAGAGCAAGAGTCTTAATCTCACCGACCTTGAAGCTGATAGGCTCTCTGTGCGGTGGTGTTGGTTTTCCGTCAGCCGCGTACGCGACTGCTGGCGGAAGCTGGCCGAAGTAGAACTCGGAGAGCGTCTTCATCCGGTCCTGAGGCGACACTACCACGATGTCGAGGAAGGCGATCTTCTCTGCGCTCCGATTTCTCAGAACAAAGGACAACGTCCTCAACCAGTCGTCGCCTGCCTGTAACCTGTAGGCAGCTCGCAATTCCATTCCCGGGAGGTAACCACCATCTGGCCACACACGCAGGTCGTCTGGCGTCGGCTCGCCGACCACGGCTGCTTTCCCGTCCGCTAAAACCTTCACAACCGCAATCGGGTCGTTCCGGTAAGGAGGATCAATTATTATCGTCTTTGTGTTCCCCTGCGCTTGCACCCTTGAAACGACTTTTAGGTACGGCCAAATCTCGACTGCCATCGAGCAAGCTATGGCGGTTCCCAGCACGCAACACATGATCAAGCAAAGCCGTTGCCCTTTTTGCATCGAGGTGCTCCTTTCGCCAGCATTCTCGACCGCTTCCAACGGTCCTCATTCATCCCCACCCCCGGTTGCCGCGTCGCCCTCCTCTACCGGACGGAACCCGGTTGCCGGGATATGCTGTCCCGCAGGGTGGCTATCACTTTTTCTTCGTCGTCGGGTTGGAGCTTTCCCTGCCACGCTTCCGCGACTTTTCCGCTGCTATCGACGAGCAACAGCGTCGGCGTCCCTGAGACCCCAATTGTGGTGAGGGTAGCCTGCTTTATGTCGTCTAAATGCACACCCTCTCCCTCGAGGTACTTCCGGCTGTCAGCCACATCCTGCGGCAGGACGGCGACCATCTTCACGTTGTCGGCCGCCTCCTTCTGGATTCTCTGGAAGAATGGGGCGCTTTCCGTGCAAAAGTGGCATCGGGTCGAAAGCGCTAGAACCAGGGTCCGCTTGTTCTTAGCCCAGTCAACACCGGGGAGCGACTGCTTTATGTTTTGACCAACCGGCGACCGCGAGCCACTGGACGGGCGGACGGCTGGTGGAAGTAAGAAAACTTTGACCAAGACAACCGACAGCAGAACCGACACCACTATGGTTGCAATATTGGCGATGTTCTGCAATAAGCTTGGGCCGCTCACCGGTTGATCAGCGGGCCTGAGCATGGCGACACCTCCGACAAGAAAAAAGATGGGGCGTGAAGGCGGGACGAGCGATGTTTGGCGCACGGGAGAACATACGGCATTTTCTCCCGAACCTGAACTCGTTCCAGAATACATCCCCCCCCCGCGTTGTCAAGCAAAATATAAGTGGATCGATCATTTATTACGGACAAAACGCCTGGTGACGAAATGACCTATCTTTGTTGGGGCCGACGTGCATGCAATCCCATGTGAACTGCGGCGCTTTCAACGCACCGCCAAATCCTGTAGAATCCAAAAATATTAAGTGAAAGGGAAACCATGCATCGTCGAGACTTCCTAATTTGCACACCCCTCGGGGCGCTCGCACTCAGTAGCCCGCTTCGGCCTTGGCTGGCCGCACAGCAGATTCCACTCGAAAAAGGAACGCCCACGCCTGAGCCCATACCGGAGCCGCATTTTCCCGACCGCTTGCACCTCTTCATATGGCGCAATTGGGAATTGGCCAATGCCGACCGCCTGGCGCAGGTATTAGGGACGACGCGCGCTAAAGTGCTCGATCTTGGGGCCTCGATGGGGTTGCCCAGGAAAGCCGAGCTCACTCATGACCAACTGCGCCGAATCTATATAACGGTCATTCGGCAGAATTGGCACATCTTGCCGGATGAGCAGCTCATGCAACTTCTGGGCTGGGGTTCCAAGGAATACGAATATCACCTGAAAGAGGATGACTTCCTTTGGATCAAACTTGGATTGTTGAAGCCGCGTTGCGAGACGTTGAGGTACGAAGAACCCTCACCGGAGGCGAAGCGGCGGGCGCAAGAAATCAAGCGGTTGGTAGAAGAGACGCTGGGGTCTTCGATCAACCAAGGGGGTGAGCCGGCCTTTGCTTTTGTGCAACACCTGAGTAGTGCCAAGCCCATCCCAAGCCGTGATTCAAAAAGCCGGCCTGCTGAGAATGAAGTCGATTTGAGCCGGGGTTGGACCTTGGTAAGACCCGCGGAAGATTCCGGGGTTCCTCTCAATCTGGTGGAGCGATTCCAGAGTTACCTCGAGCATGCCATGACTTGCGAAGCGCGCCTGGGCGCGGAAGAGAAGAAGACGGGAGCGAGGGCAATGGGCTTTTCTCTCAGCCCTGCACTTGGGAAGGTATCAGGCTGTTTTGAGGTGCGCGTAGAAGCTGAAAAGATTCGGGTTTTGGGGAGCGACCTCGACGGCCTGCGTCAGGCGCTCTACTATTTGCAGGATCAGATGGAAAGCCGCGAGGGACCTTACCTGGCGAAGGGCACGGTGCGGCGAGACACACGCCTTAACCCGCGCTATGTTTATTCCTATTTCGCCCTCTATGGCGATCCTCTGATGGAGACAGATATTGACCCGTTTCCGGACGGCTTCCTGGAAAGGCTGGCTCGCGCGGGCGTAAGCGGTGTCTGGCTTCAGGCGGTGCTCCACAATCTCGCCCCTTCCAAGACCTTTCCGGAATTCGGGGCGGGTTGGGAAACACGCCTGCGAAGTCTTAACAAGCTGGTGGAGCGGGCAGGCAAGTATGGTGTGAAGGTTTATTTTTATTTGAACGAGCCCCGCTCGATGCCCGCCGAGTTCTTCGCTCAGCATCCGGAAATCAAGGGCACGCACGACCCCGGGGACACACAATTCTTTACCATGTGTACCAGCGCCCCGGAAGTCCGCGAGTGGATTGCCGGCAGCCTGGCTCATCTGTTTTCCAATGTCCCGGGGTTAGGCGGGATCTTCTGCATTACCGCGTCAGAGAATCTGACCAACTGTTATTCGCACGGCCACGCGGAGTTTTGCCCGCGTTGCGCCCGGCGAGACGGCTCGGAGGTGATTGCGGAAGTAATTCAAACGTTCCGGGAAGGCGTGCGGCGCGGCAGCACTCGAGCCGATGTCATTGCCTGGGATTGGGGATGGGGCCAAAACTGGATTCCCAACGGGGCTGACCCCGCCAAGGTTATTCCGAGGCTGCCTGAGGACGTGGCCCTGCTTAGCGTGAGCGAATGGGACAAGCCCATTGACCGCGGTGGACATACGACCACGGTGGGCGAGTACTCTATTTCCGTCGTAGGGCCTGGAGAGCGAGCCTTAGGAAACTGGAGAATGGCACGAGAACGGGGCCTGCCCACCTTTGCCAAGGTGCAATGGAGCTGTACGTGAGAGATCTCCGCCGTGCCGTATATCCCGGTCCCCAATCTGATACTCGAGCACTGCGAAAACCTCTTGAAGTCCGGCATCAAAGGGCTGATGGCTTCGTGGACCGAGGGAGGTTACCCCTCGCCCAATTTTGATGTCGCCAAGGAATGCTATTTTTCGCCTACACCCGAGTTGAACCGAATTCTGAGCGACGTGGCGGCGCGCCATTACGGGCGTGCGGCGGCTCCGGAGATACTCGAGGCGTGGAGGATTTTTAGCCGGGCATTTCTGGAATACCCCATGGAAGGGGGTGGAATTGTCTACCATATTCCTACCCAGCACGGCCCCACCAACTTGCTCCGTCTCCATCCCACGGGTTACAAGGCCACCATGATGCTTTTCCCCTACGATGACTACCAAGCTTGGGTGGGTAGCTACCCTGTGGAGGTCGTCGAGAAGCAGTTCAGAAAGATGGCGGCGCTATGGGAGTCCGGGCTGGAGGAATTCCGCCGCGCGCTGAAACAAGTGCCAGCCAGCAAACAGCCATCGGCCCGCAAGGACCTGGGCATTGCGGAGACCTGTTATCTGCATTTCAAAAGTGTGGCCAACCAAATTCTCTTTTACCGTCTGCGCGCCTCGTATCAAGAGTCGGCGCCTCAAGCTCGCGCGGCGCTTGCCGATCGTATGGTGAAGATCGCCAGGGAAGAAGTTGAACTTGCCAAGCGTCAATATGCCATTGCCAGAGCGGATTCCACAATTGCTTTCGAGGCCTCAAACCACTACTATTATCGTCCCCTTGATTTGGTTGAGAAAGTCCTGAACTGCCACGACATCATCAACGCGCTCCATACGGGGGTTGGAAGCTAGGAGGTAAAAAGGATGGACCGAATTCGAATAGGGCTGGTGGGCTGCGGACTTTTCGGTGAAAGTCATATGCGGGCTTATCAGGCGGTTCCGGGCGTTGAGGTCACTGCGGTATATGACCCCGCGGCGGAGAAAGCCAAGGAGCTTGCACAAACTTTCCGCATCCCTTGCATCTGTTCCAGCCTCGGAGAGCTCTGCTCTCACCAAGATGTTGACGCCGTAGACGTAGTTTCACCCGAGGAAACTCATTTGGAGCCTGTGCTCACGGCTTTCAGAGCTGGTAAAGAAGTGTTTGTTGAGAAGCCCTTGGCCACCGACCTTGAACACTGTGATCGGATGATCGAGGCCGCAAAGGCCGCGGGCCGCATTCTGATGGTAGGTCAAATCCTCAGGTTCGAGACGAAGTATGTGATTCTGCAACAGGATATCGAGGCGGGGCGCCTGGGGAAAATCATTTCCATGCACGCCCGGCGCAACCGCACGCGCTCTCTGCTCGAGCGTTACGACCGTACCCACCCAGCGATGGAGAACTCGATTCACGATGTCGATCTCATGTTGTGGTACACGCGTGAACGGGTCCGGCGCGTCCGAGGCTATGGGCGCAGAGCGACGGGGCGAAAGCATCACGACACGTTTTGGGGAATTCTGGAGTTCGAAGGCGGAGCATTGGGGGTGGTGGAGACCATCTGGCTGCTGCCTGCCAACGCTGGAATCGGACTCGACGATGCCATGCAAGTGATCGGTGATCGCGGCGTTGGAAACGTCAGCCTTTTCCCAGGCTCTTTAAGTTTTTGGCGGGAAGAGGGCTTCGAAGTGCCTGATGCCGGCTATGGTCCACGTGTTCGGGGCGCGGCGCTGGGGGCGTTGCGCGACGAGTTGATGTATTTCTGTGCTTGTGTTCGCGAGCATCGTCAGCCCGAAATTATTACGCCAAGAGAAGCAAAGAACGCAGTGCGGGTGGCTTTAGCTCTGGTTGAATCGGCAAACCGGGATGTCGGTGTCGAGATCACTGGCTGGGATTGAGGCCAGCGCTTAGTAGCCACCGGGGAACCCCTCGGCACTGTCATCCTGAGGAGCCGAAGGCGACGAAGGATCTCGCACTTTTTTGAAAACACTCAGAGCGAGATTCCTCGCTACGCTCGGAAAGACAGGTTGGGGGCGGCAAACATCATGGCTCATACGGAACTGATTGACACGCTTGCGGACCTCATACGGATTAACAGCGTCAATCCTGCCTTCGACCCTGCGCATTCGGAGGCCGAGGTTCAGAAGTTTGTTCTGGACTTTTTTAAGACTCGCGAAATTGAAGTGTGGGAGCAGCTCGTTCTTCCCGGCCGCCCCAATGTGATTGCGAGGCTTCCGGGGAGGAATCCTTCGCGCCGGATCGTTTTTGAGGCTCATTGTGACACATCCGGAGTGGGGGGTATGGTGATTCCCCCCTTCGACCCGCAAATCAAGAATGGCCGCATGTACGGTCGCGGGGCCTGCGACGTAAAAGCAGGATTGGCGGCGATGATGCTTGCCGTGTCGGATTTGAAGAAATCAGGCCAGCAACCGCTCGGCGAAGTATGGGTCGTCTCGGCCGTGGGAGAGGAGCATTCCTTTCCTGGCGTGCTGAAGCTGCGCGAAAACCTGCAAGCTGCTGCCGCCGTGGTTTCCGAGCCAACAGAAATGAAGATGATCGTCGCCAGCAAAGGGTGCGTGCGATGTCGTATCATTGTCCAAGGGAAAGCTGCCCACAGCTCGACCCCCCATCTGGGCACTAATGCCATCGAACACATGGCCCGTCTTGTCAGCCTTCTTCAAGAGCAGAGCTCGCATCTGGAGCGCCTCAAGCATCCGCTCGTCGGCAGCCCTACCTTCAACGTAGGTCTGATTCAGGGCGGTACACAGGTCAACATCGTGCCGGACTCTTGTTGGATAGAGATCGATCGGCGCTTGGTGCCGGGGGAAGACCCCGAAAAGGTCCTGAGCGACTATCGAGAACTTCTCAGCGGCTTCCGTGCCTCCCATCCGGGCATCGACGTTGTCATGGAGCCCCGTGCGCTGGTGGATCGACCTTTGGAAACCCCTGTTGATTGTGCTGTAGTGTCCCACACGGCCCGGATTCTGAAGGAAATGGGCCTCGACCCTCATCCCTACGGCGTGCCCTTCGGCAGCGACGCGAGCAAGCTCTCCGCGGTAGGCATTCCGAGCATCATCCTGGGACCCGGCAGCATTGAGCAGGCCCACACGGCGGACGAATTTGTAGAAATCGAGCAGGTCGAGAAAGCCTTTGTGGTTTACCAACGGCTAATGAAAGCATTCGAATGAGAGGAAGTATGCACAAGAATCTATTTCCTACGGCCCAGCAAATGACTTATCTGGATACTGCAGCGGAAGGCTTGCCGCTCCCGCAATCTGAGGGTGCATTTTCCCAGTATTGCCGTGCCAAGGCCCGAGGCACGCCGGGGCGTCGGGAATTTCATGCGGTGGAAGCGGCGACCTTGGGTTTGGTCGCTCGGCTGCTGCGGACCGACACGGCGAACGTGGCGTTTCTAGGTTGCGCTTCCGATGCCTTGAACCTCCTCGCGCTCTCTCTCGATTGGAGTCCGGGTGACCGGCTGATCATCAGCGATTTGGAATTCCCTTCCAATGTTTTGCCATGGGTGCGTCTTAAGCAGATGGGAGTGGACGTAGTCGTGGTCCCCGGCAGCCACGGGGCGCTGCGCGAAGAGGACGTCATCGAGCGGATTACGCCCAAGACGCGGTTGGTTTCACTCAGCCTGGTAAGCTACAAGACCGGGGCGTACTTGCCGTGCGTCCAGAAGATTGTCGCGGAAGCCCACAAGGTGGGGGCGGTAATGTCAATCGATGCCACCCAGGCCCTGGGCCGCTGCCCCGTGAGCCTCGAGGGGGTGGATTACCTGATGTCGAGCAGCTTCAAATGGCTGCTCGGGGCGCATGGCCTTGGCATTGTTTATGTCGCTCCGGGATTTCGAAAGCAATTCAAACCCGCCAGCGTGGGCTGGTACTCTGTGAAGGACCTTTTTTCACCGAACCGCTTCGAAAGTTACGGCTTGAAAGAAGGCGCGGCGTGTTTGACTGCCGGCATGCCGAACTTTCCCTCCATTTATGTCCTGCGGCAAGCCGTTGAATTCTTGTTGCAAGTGGGGGTGGACCGTCTCAATCAGGAATTGAAACCTGTCGTCGAGCGGTTACGGCTAGGTCTCTCGGAGCAGGGAGTGGAATTATTGACTCCGGCTGGCGCAGAGTTCGCTTCTGGCATCGTTGCTTTTGCTCATCCGGAAGCCAACGAGATAGGCGCCAAGCTTGAGCGAGAAGGCGTTATTGTCTGGGCAGGTGATGGCCGTGTCCGCGCCTCGCTGCATTTGTACAACGACATGTCGGACGTAGACCGCTATTTGAAGGCCCTTGCGCCAATTCTCGCAGGGTAGGAACCGGAACATGTCCGAAGGCAGGGACGATGGATTGGAAACAGTAATTGGTTTCTTGTCAATACGTTGCTAGGTATTTGCAGTCCTATTCAGAAATTCCTCCAGCCTTCGGATGGGCAAAATCACATCCGCGCGGGGTTAATTTCGACAAAGGTTCGTATCCCAGCCCCCAAAACCAGTACGAAAGTTCTACGGCGACCGAAAAATTCGGCAGGTCGTTTATCTTGTGGTGTTATCCGGGCAAAGACGCAAGGTAATGTATAAACCGCCCCAAAACAGGGAGAAACCACTAAAAATTTTCCAATAAACCCCCCTGAAACTTGGAAATCTCCCTTGACAACTCCCAAGCCAAGCGTATAAGCGTAGAGATAAACGGTAGATGTAGTCGCTGTTTCGGTTCAAGTGCTAGTCCTCAAGCGCCATCGGGGAAAGAATTCAGTCGCGGGGTTGATCGCATGCCAGAAACCAGAGAGGTCATGGACATCCGGGAAGCGTCGGAATACTTGGGAGTATCCCGCGAAACACTTTACAAGTATGTCTACGAGGAAAAGATTCCTGCTTTTAAGTTGGGGAACCGGTGGAAGTTCAAGAAGACGCTCCTGGACCGTTGGATGGAAACACAAAGTACGCAATCTGAACATCGTTCCACGCGGAAGGAACGCCTGACCGCTCGGTAGGGAGCAACGCCGATGTTTGGGATAGGGAAGCGGAAAAGCTTGATAGGGCTGGATGTCGGATCAAGCGCCGTCAAAGCCGTCGAGCTCAAGAAGCGGGGAGATGGTTACGAACTGGTCAACTTCGGTTTGGAGCTGCTGGGACAAGATACGGTGGTCGACGGCGCGATCATGGATGCCCTCTCGGTTTCCGCCGCCATCGAGAGAATTTTCGCCGGGCACAAAATCAAAAATCGGAACGTCGCCACTTCGGTTTCCGGGCACTCCGTGATCGTCAAGAGGATTACGGTAAGCGCGGCGAACGACGATGAACTGGATTCGGCCATACCTTACGAGGCTCAGCAGCACATCCCCTTTGACCTCTCGGACGTCAACTTGAGCTACCAGTCGTTGGGCGATTCTCTCTCCGGGCAAGGCACGGACGTCATGCTGGTGGCGGTAAAGCGCGAAAAGATCCTCAACCATACGAGTGCCCTAACCCAGGCGAACAAAACGCCCCGGGTGGTGGACTACGACGGCTTCGCCATGTTTAATGCCTTCGAAGCCAACTACGACCTCTCTCCGGAGACCATCGTGGCGCTCCTCAACATCGGCGCCAGCATCACCAACATTGTGGTGGGGCGGGGAGCAACTCCGTTGTTTGCGCGGGATGTCTCCGTAGGGGGCAATCAGTACACCGACACTCTGCAGAAAGAACTCGACCTGAATTACGAGGAGGCGGAGCAACTGAAGCAGGGGCAGGAAGTGGGCAGCATAACACGGGAGCAGAAAATTCCTCACCTTCGCTCTGTCTCGGAAATCCTGATGTTGGAGGTTCAGAAGACCTTCGACTTTTTCCGGCAGACACCCTTGGCGGAAAACGCCCAGCAGATTTACCTGGCTGGGGGGACCGCGAAGATCGAAGGGCTGGTGGAGCAGTTGAAGGAGGAATTTCATGTTCCGGTGGAAATCATCGATCCTTTCCGGAAGGTGAAGGTTGATCCCCAGAAATTTGACGGGGCTTACCTGCAAGATATTGCCCCCTGCCTGTGCGTGGCAATGGGGCTGGCTCTGAGGAGCTTTGATTAGCCATGATCAAGATTAACCTGGTGGGAGTGGCCGCGTCGGAGCGCAAGGCAAGGGCTGTGACGGCGCTGAGCAAAGCGAAACAGTTGGCGACTCTCATTGCCTCGCTCGTGGTGAGTTTTGCGATCGTGGGCCTGTTCTACATGATTTGGAGCGGGTCGATTGCCAGCTTGAATATCGAGCTCAGCAAGCAGCAGGCCGAGCAGGCGCGCCTGGCCGCCATCAAGCAGGAAAACCTGAAATACGAACACGAGCGCGCGCTTCTCGAGCAGCGCATCAAAACCATTCAGATGCTCCAGGCTGGCCGTGTGGGACCGGAAGAGTTCATGAATGCCCTGGGCAATGTGGTGAACAAGACCACCAATGACCTCTTTCTGTTTTCCGTGGCTCCCCAGGGCGACCGTATAGTGATTCACGGGCAAGCGGGTTCTGCGACTTCTGTTGCCGCCTTGCTGTCTACCCTGAAGACTTCCGGGTATTTCGGTGATGTGCAACTCAGGCAATTCTACGAAGATGACATACAGAGTCTAATAAGCTACAAGTTTAATTTGGACTGTTCATATAAATCACCTTCGGCGGCAGGTTCCCCGGCGCAGGCCGGCGCGGCAGCGGGTGCGGCGACTCCCCCGTTGCGGCCACGATTGTAGGCGGAGAGTGTAATCACGATGCCCAAGCGCTTCAATGATCTCCCGGTGCCTGTGCAGATTGCGGTTTTTGTTCTGGCCGCACTGATTCTGGGAGGCGCGATTTTCTACTTCTACGATCTTCCACTTAAGGAAACGCGGGACAACCTGCGAATACAAGTAGAGACGCTCACAGCAGAAAACAAGCGCAACCAGAGTTTCGAACGAGAGCGGACGGAGTACCTGAAGCGGATTGCGCAACTGGAGAAGCAGCTTGAAGCGTTGCGCTCAATTGTTCCTGAAGAGCAGGCCACGGATGATTTCTTAAGGACGGTGTTTGCCGACGGGAGAGCCGCCGAGGTGAATATCCGCACGTTTATTCCGCAGGCCCTGGCGCCGAAGGATATTTACACCGAGATGCCTTTCAACCTGCGCCTCGACGGCACTTTCTATGGGTTGCTTGGTTTCTTCGATCGCTTGGCGCACGAACAGCGCATTGTCAGTGTTTCCGGCCTTTCGCTGGGTTCCCCTCAGGGGGGAGGCATGGGGACATACAAGATTCGTCCCGACGAAACGGTGGGGACGAGTTGCCAGTTGATAACTTACTTCAGTGGGGCCTCGACAGCGGCCCCGCCAACAGCTAAGAAATAGGGCAGGACGAAGGCCATGTTTAATGACAGGCTTCAGCCCGAACGCACGGTCCTTGCAGTCACTGGGCTTTTCATAGGGGTCGTCGCTCTCGGCTTGGCGGCGGGAGCAGGGCGGGCTGGACAGACCCCAGCTACCACGCCGGCCACGACCGACAAAGTGAAGGCCCTGATTCCTTCCCTGTCCCCCAAGGTCAACCCCGATCAGACCCAGGCCCGTGCGTCAACCAAGTCCTCAAGAAAAGAGCCGGCCGAAACCAAGGGCGCCGAGTTATCGCGGACGACCACGCCGAGCATGCAGTCTTCCGCCGCCGGGCGGAGAGATCCTTTCAGGCCCTTTGTGACGCCTGCCACGGGTGGCCACCCGGCGGCAGGTGGGATTTTCGGGTCTCTGCCGGCAGGCGTAAGAGGATTGGTAATTTCCGAACTGCGAGTCGAAGGGCTTGTACGCCTGGAATCAGCGAACGACATGATCGCGATGGTAACCAACTCTACCAAACGCGCTTACTTCCTGAGAGTGAATGACACGGTGTACAACGGCGTCGTCAGCAAGATCACGCCGGAGGCCGTCTATTTCAAGGAGAACACACTCAACTTGAGCGGTCGGGTCACCACCCACGAAGTGGAAATAAAACTGGGTGCGGCTCCTGGAGAAGGAAGATGAAACGATCAACCACCATTTGGCTGGTGATGACATGGCTTGTAACAGGGATGCCGCAAGCCCTTGCGGGCCACCCAGCAGCGATTCCGGCGCGCGCGACGCCCGAGTCATCTACTCCTAGCAAGACGGCAGGGGGGCCAGCGTTAGTTTCGGACGTCCTGATAAGACCCGGGTCTGATGGAGAAGTCACGATTGATGTGACCACGACAAAGTCCGCGACGTTCCATGTCTACCGGCTTGGCAGCCCGGACCGGCTTGTGCTGGACGTGGAGGGGATGAGGAATGCGGTTCGTCTGAAGCTGATTCCTGTTTCCTCCTCAGTGGTGAAGGACGTGCCGGTGGGCCAGTTCCGAGAGAAGGATCCGGAAGTGGTGCGCGTTGTGGCCGATTTGTCGGGCCATCCCGTGTTTGACACGCATGCCTACCCGGGCGGATTGCGCCTCGAGGTGAAACCGCGCACGGTGGCGGTCTCCCGGGCAGTTGCACCGCCGACAGCGTCAACAACCGTAACTGCTGCAAAGCGCGATGAACTGAAACCCGACTACCGCGACACCCTACCTGCCTCGGAAGGCAGCCGGGGTGTGGCGGCGGCCCCCCGGCCGGTACCTCAGGCTGCCACCCCGGAAGCTCTTAAGGCTGAAAGGGCTGCCCAAGTCCTTAACCCTGAGACCGCCTCCAACCTGCCTGCTGCCCAGAGCGCAGTTCCGACAAGTCTGGCGCCCCCCCGTAAGGAAAGACCGGCCTACACGGGTGAACTGATTTCGCTGGACCTGAAAGACGTAGATCTGAAAGATTTCTTCCGCCTCATTCACGAGATCAGCGGTTTGAACATTAATGTGGACCCGAATGTGGCGGGCTCGGTCACCACGGTTCTGGACAACGTGCCCTGGGATCAGGCTTTGGACATCGTTCTCAGAAACAATGGCCTGGGCAAGACCCTGGAGGGCAACGTTTTGCGCATCGCCAGGCTTGACGCTCTGGAGTCGGAGCAGGAGATGGCAAACAGGTTGGCTGCTACTCGTATTGACGCAGCCCCTATGGTGACGATTTTTCGGCCGGTGAATTACGCCAAGGCTTCCGCCATTGCTACTCTCTTTAAGACGTGGGCGGCGGGTAAAACGAGCGGCGGGGCACTGAGCAGGCGAGGGTCCGTCATGGTGGATGAGCGCACCAACACACTCATCATTTCGGATATCGCCTCGCAGATCCCGATTATCCAGGGGATTCTTACCAAACTGGATACCAAGACCAAGCAGGTGGCCATCGAGGCTCGGATTGTTCTAGCCAGTTCATCCTTTCAGAGGACCCTGTCGGCCGCGCTAGTGGGAGCGATCTCGAATCGTTCGGGTTCGACGATTGGCGCCGGGCAGACGGGATCGGGAGCCAGCGTGACCCCGAGCACGACGACCTCACCGCCAACCTTCACTCTTCCTTCGAACGCCACTGCCGGCTTGGGGGCAGTTGCGATTACCAACTTCTCAGAGCGTTACTTGATTGATGCGGCGATCTCGGCGGCAGAGATTCGCAGTCAAGCGAAGACCATCTCACGCCCGAGCATCATCACGCAGAATAACGTCGAGGGGATGGTCCAACAAGGCACGCAAATTCCCGTTCAGACCAGCATCAATAACACAATTTCGGTGACCTACGTGAACGCTACCTTGCAGCTCATGGTCACCCCGCAGGTCACCGACGACGGCCACATTTTCCTGAAGATTGTCGTCCAAAACGCTTCACCAGGCACCATCATAACCGGTGCCGCGGTGAGCATCAATATTCAACAAGCGAACACTCAGGTGCTTGTTCCGGATGGGGGACCGTCGTGTTTGGAGGTGTTACGGTAACCCAACGCTCGACCTCTTCTAGTGGTATTCCCGTGCTTGGAAACATCCCGATTCTCGGGAATCTCTTCAAGTCGACTAACGTCCAGGACTCCGACCAGGAGTTGCTGTTCTTTGTTTCCCCAGGTTGCTGACCACTTAGGATGAAACCAGATTCGTCGCTCGACCCACATGCTAAGAGGCAAGACTCTCTCCGGGCAGAGATGGAGGAGCAGAGGCTTCCTTGTTTACTGGTCACGAACCTGACGAACATCGCTTATTTGACCGGCTTTCGTGGGAGCGCGGGTGTTGCACTTTTCACCCCTCGGGAAGGAGTTCTCTGGGTGGACCCGCGTTACACGCTCCAGGCTCAGGGACAAGCTCGCGGTGTAGAGGTGATTGAGGAAAGGAAAGGACTTCACAAGGCGGCTGCGGAGTGGCTAAAGACTAACGCGATGCGGCGTGTTGGCTATGAGGATGCGCACCTTAGTTGCGCCGATTTTTCATGCATCGAGCAGGGCGCCGGCCGGCGAGTCAAGTTCGTCCCGGCCGCAGGCTTGGTGGAGCAGTTCCGGGCCGTAAAAGACGAGGAAGAAGTTGCGAAGATTCGTGGCGCGGGGAAAATTACGGTGGAGGTCTTTGAGAAAGTGTTAGGGGAAGTCAGGCCTGGAGTAAGTGAGTCCGAGCTGAGCGCCGAAATCGAATATCTGATGCGGAAGAAGGGTGCGGAGGGTGCGGCGTTCGAGACCATTGTCGCCTCCGGACCGCGCGCCGCGCTGCCCCACGCGCGCGCCTCCTGCAAGTTACTGAAAGAAAATGAATTTGTTATCTTCGACCTTGGTGCTATACTCAGCGATTACGCTGCTGACATGACTCGCACGGTGTACCTCGGGGAGCCATCCCGGCGTGTCCGCAGTCTCTATAACGCCGTCCTAGAAGCTCAGGAGAAAGCGCTTAGGTCTGTGCTCCCTGGAGTTCGAGCCGGGGATGTCGATGCGGTGGTGCGGCGTGCCTTGGCGAGCCGTGGTTTGGCCCGTTTCTTTACTCACAGCACAGGACACGGCGTGGGAATGAACACTCACGAGATGCCCCGGCTGGCCCGTGGTGAAAAGGCCCGGCTTCAAGTCGGCCATGTGGTGACAGTCGAGCCTGGGATTTACTTGGAAGGCTTGGGAGGAATCCGCATCGAAGATACCCTCTTAGTGGGGCCTGCTGGCCCGGAAGTGCTGACCCCCGCCCGCAAAGATCAATGGGTCGTGGAATAGCAGTCGGAGAGTGAAGCAGATGGCCGGAAAGAAACCGTCCCGCAACGTCGAAGGAACCGAAAAGGTTTGGGGGCTCAAGGAAATCGAACAGCTCATCGACGTTCTGATCGATCGTCAGGTGACTGAATTCGAGATGGAACAGAATGGCGCGAAGATTCGCGTCAAACGGGGAAACAACCCGGCTTCGAATCCGGGTGCGGGCGACGCTTACTTTGTGGATCCTGCTGCTTCTCCCCTGTCGCCGCCTGCTGCGGCCTTCGTGCCGGCCCCGGAACCACATCCGACGGGAGCGCCCCTAACTGCCGGAGCACCCGCAGAATCTACTGAAGATCTATACGTCATGAAGTCTCCTATTGTCGGGACCTTCTACGGGGCCCCGGCGCCCAACGCTCCGGCCTTCGTCCAGGTGGGTGATGTCGTGCAGTTGGGCCAAGTGCTCTGTATTATTGAAGCCATGAAGCTTATGAACGAATTGGAATCTGAAGCGGCTGGAGAAGTAGTTCGCGTCTATGTGGAAAGTGGCCAGCCGGTGGAGTACGGGCAATCCTTGTTTGCGATCAAGCCTTCACGGAAGATGTGAATCGAATTTCTGCTGTGCAAAATGTTTAAGAAGATCCTGATTGCCAATCGCGGTGAAATCGCCTTGCGGGTGATCTGCGCCTGCAAGGAGATGGGCATTCAGACGGTGGCCGTCTATTCCGAAGCCGACCGGTACTCGCTTCACGTGCGCTTTGCGGACGAGGCAGTGTGCATCGGTCCCCCGCGTAGCGCGGACAGTTACCTCAATGTAGCGAGCATCATTTCGGCTGCGGAAATCACCGGCGCCGAGGCGATTCATCCTGGATACGGGTTCCTGGCGGAAAGCGCTTACTTCGCCGAGGTTTGCCAGGCCTCCAACCTGACCTTCATAGGCCCCCGTCCAGAGGCCATGCGGATGATGGGCGATAAGAACCAGGCGCGCCGGGCTATGACGGAGTTGGGCCTGCCTGTTCTTCCCGGCTCAGAAGTCATTCGATCGGAAGTGATGGCGCTGGAGGAAGCCGAGCGCGCGGGATATCCGGTCATGGTGAAAGCTGTGGCGGGCGGGGGAGGACGCGGGATGCGCATTGTGCGGACCCCCCAGGAGTTACCGCATGCCATTCAAGCTGCCCAGAATGAGGCGGCGGCCTCCTTCGGCGCCCCGGATGTTTACTTGGAGAAGTACATCGAATCGCCTCGCCACATCGAGTTCCAAGTGCTGGGCGACCAGTACGGGAAGGTGGTCCATTTCGGCGAGCGGGAGTGTACGATTCAGCGCCGCCACCAGAAGCTGGTGGAGGAATCTCCTTCCACCCAACTTGACCAGGAAACAAGGGAGCGGGTGGGTTTGCAGGTTGTTCAGGCCCTCCAGAAGATTGGTTACACCAGTGCGGGCACGGTCGAGTTCTTGATGGACGAGAATCGCAACCTTTACTTCCTGGAGATGAATACCCGCATCCAGGTTGAACACGCGGTAACCGAAATGGTGACGGGGGTCGATCTCGTGAAGATGCAGATTCACATCGCGGGGGGCGGCCATCTGAACTTTGGCGGGAAGTCGATTGGATTGACCGGACATGCTATCGAGTGCCGGATTTGCGCCGAAAACCCGCTGACTTTTGCTCCTTCAGCAGGCAAGGTGACGGCCTTTCATCCTCCCGGTGGGACAGGCGTCCGGGTGGATACTGCCGTCTACGCCGAGTCCGTGATTCCCCCCTATTACGATTCTCTTATCGCCAAGTTGGTGGTGTGCGGAAACGACCGTGCGGAGGCCATAACCCGTATGGCCCGGGCCCTGGAGATGTTCATCATTGAGGGTATATCCACCAGCATCCCCGTTCACGAGAAGGTCATGGCTGATCCGGATTTTCGGGCAGGGAAGTTTGACACGCACTTCCTCAGGCGTTTCATCAAGAACAGTGATGATATCATTTAGAGTTCTTCCCAATAGTACCCATGGGTTTTTCGATCCCACGCCTCTATGCCATTGTCGACCCCGCGAGGGCGGGCGGCCGTCCGCCGGCGGTGGTAGCGAGGGAACTGCTTTCGGCGGGCGTCCGGTTGATACAACTTCGTGACAAGCATGCGTCGTCCCGGCAACTCTTCGAGACTTGCGCGGAACTGAAGGAAGTCCTGCGGGACTCCGGTTGCAGCCTGATTGTGAACGATCGGGCTGATGTGGCACGGGCCACGGATGCCGACGGGGTTCACTTGGGCCAGGATGACTTGCCCGTCGAGATGGCGCGCCGAGTTCTTGCAGCGGACAAATGGATTGGGTATTCCACTCACTCGCCAGGCCAAGTGGTTGAGGCGGATCGCTCGACGGCCGATTATGTTGCCTTTGGTCCCATCTTCCCAACAGCCAGCAAAGAGAACCCCGACCCTGTGGTTGGATTGGAGGGCTTGCGGGAGGCGCGCCGCGCTACTGGGAAGCCGTTAGTGGCGATCGGCGGGATAACTTTGCAGAACGCCCGGGAGGTTCTTGCAGCGGGCGCAGATTCCGTTGCGGTGATTGGTGACCTTTTGGAAGGACCTGACATCCGAGCGCGGGCTCGAGAGTTCTTGAGGGTCTTGAACGACTAACTGATAAGTCAAGGATTCGGGATTCAGGATTCAGGAGATAGAGGAAAGCGTGGCGCTTGTGTCACGCTGCTGGATTCACGATGCATAGAGGCTGAGAGCCGATGGCTGGTAGCTGAGCGCTGATGCCTGACGAGGGACTCCTGAAGGTAGGTGTTTTCAAGTGCAATGCCTGAACCCCGGCCCAACATGACAACTTCCGCTTCACAGAACGCAACTTCCCAGCCCCCTTCCTCCGAACTGGTCAAGGGCCTCCGCCTTTACGATTGCACCACGATCGTCATGGGCTCGATGATCGGTTCGGGGATTTTTATTGTAGCTGCTGAAATCGCGCGCGAGGTTCGGTCCCCAGGCCTTCTCTTGCTCTGCTGGGTGCTCAGCGGAGTTATGACCGTGGCGGCGGCGGTAGCTTACGGTGAATTGGCCGGAATGATGCCTGCCGCCGGAGGGCAATACGTTTACCTGCGAGAGGCCTTCGGACCGCTTTTTGGATTTCTTTACGGATGGACCCTTTTCCTGGTGATCCAGACCGGGACGCTGGCCGCGGTGGCGGTGGCTTTCGGGAAGTTCCTGGGCGTTATGGCGCCATGGGTTTCGACGCAGAATCTCTTGATTGACCTTGGACGGATTGGAGTTTTTCACCATTCGATTGCCCTGACACTTTCTTCGCAGCAACTGGTGGCGATTCTTTCTCTGCTCTTTCTCAGCGTTCTAAACATCTTTGGGTTGCGTCTCGGGGCATGGGTGCAGAACATTTTTACAACCCTCAAAGTTGCCGCATTGTTAGGGTTGGTGGCGTTTGGGTTCTGGTGGTGGCACTATCGCCCCTCCGCACAAATCCAAGGGCAAAGTATGTGGGGTGGAGTGCATTGGAACCTGGCGACGTTGACTATTATCTCCGTGGCCATGGTCGGGCCGCTGTTCTCCTCGGATGCCTGGAACAACCTCACCTTTACAGGCAGCGAAATCGTCAACCCCAAGCGCAACCTGCCGCTGGCACTGTTCCTGGGCACCTTCGCGGTGTGCGGTCTGTACGTGGCGTGTAACTGGACCTATCTCCATGTCCTGCCGTTTGCGGGGACTCCAATGGCTTCGGGACCGTTAGGGCGTGGCATCCAATACGCTGCGGAAGACAGGGTTGCGACCGCCGCGGTACAGGTCATGCTGGGGGGCAAAGGTGCGGTCTTGATGGCTGCGGCAATTATGATTTCAACCTTCGGCTGTATTAATGGAATGGTCCTGGCGGGAGCCCGGGTTTACTACGCCATGGCGAAGGATGGCCTATTCTTTCGTGCTGTGGGGAAGGTGGATAGCAAACATCACACCCCGGCGATTTCTCTCGTCGTACAAGCCGGGTGGGCGGCGCTGTTGACCTTGAGCGGGACCTACAGCGATTTGTTGGATTACGTGGTCTTCGCGGTGGTTTTGTTCTATGCTCTGACTATAGCTGGGGTTTTTCGGCTGAGGCGAACACGTCCCGAAGCGCCCAGGCCTTACCGGGCCTGGGGCTATCCGGTGTTGCCGGCACTCTACATCTTCCTTGCTTTGATTGTGGAGGGGGCGCTGCTCACCCACAAGACTGGACGCAGCCTGGCCGGGCTTAGTATTGTTGCCATTGGGGTACCGGTTTATTTCCTTTGGCGCCAAAGAGCAGTGACGAGGGGCAGGCAGAAGGCAGAAGTCTGAAATCAGAAATCAGAAATCAGAAGTCATAAGTCAGAAGACAGCAGATAGGAGGCCGAGGGCGGTCGGCAGTGGTCAGTTACCAGTAGGTAGTAGGTGGGGACGGGAAATAATCGCCAGCAGGCTCCCTCCTGATTTCTGACTCCTGTTTTCCGCATGCTGTTAGAGGAGATGCAATGCCGAGCCTCTGGATAAAGAAAAGCATCGTCGAGTTGAAAAAGGAGGCGGCCGACTCTGAACACGGCTTACGGCGCACGCTGGGGCCGCTCGCCCTGATGTCTCTGGGTATCGGAGCGATTGTAGGAGCAGGGATTTTCGTGCTGAGCGGGGTTGCGGCCCAGCACACCGGTCCGGCGCTAGTTGGTTCCGTGATCCTCTCCGGTGTGGGTTGCGCCTTTGCGGGCCTCTGCTACGCGGAGTTTTCCTCCATGATCCCGGTGGCCGGCAGCGCCTACACTTACGCTTACGCGACCGTGGGGGAATTCCTGGCCTGGATCATTGGCTGGGATCTGATCCTCGAGTATGCCGTGGGGGCCACGACCGTCTCGATCGGATGGTCAGGCTACCTCGTTTCCTTCTTGCAGAAGACGCTTCATTGGCCTTTTCCCGCCGAACTGAGTAAGAGCCCGTGGGAGACTTTGAGGCTGGCGGACGGAACGGTGGTTCATCCGATCTTTAACCTCCCCGCCGCTTTTATCGTCATCCTCATCACCACTTTGCTTATTATCGGGATACGTGAGTCCGCCAACTTCAACAGCATTATTGTCTTGATAAAGGTTGGGGTGGTTTTGCTCTTTATTTTCTTCGGAGCGATGTATGTCCATCGGGCCAACTGGCATCCGTTTCTCCCCGCAAACCAGGGGACATTCGGGGAATTTGGTCTTACTGGTGTATTGCGTGGGGCGGGCATCATTTTCTTCGCTTATATCGGTTTTGACGCTGTATCCACGGCAGCCCAGGAGGCTCGCAATCCGGAAAGGGACATGCCGATTGGCATCCTGGGGTCGCTGGCGATTTGCACGGTGCTCTACATCGCCGTGGTCCTGGTTCTTACGGGGATCATGCCTTTTCGACAGCTCAATGTCCCGGATCCATTGGCGTTGGCGATAGATTCCACCGCGGCTCGCTGGTGGCTTTCGCCCATCGTCAAGATCGGTGCATTGCTGGGAACCACGGCCGTAATCCTGGTAATGATGCTGGGCCAAACACGCGTTTTCTACTCGATGGCGCACGATGGCTTGCTGCCAAGGCCCTTCGGCAAAATCCATCCCAGGTTTCGTACCCCTTATATCAGCACAGCGTTGACGGGAGTATGCGTCGCCTTGGCAGGGGGGCTCTTGCCCCTGAGGATTGTGGGCGAGTTGGTCAGCATCGGGACGCTGCTGGCTTTTGTTATTGTGTCGGGATCGGTGATGGGAATGCGCAGGTTGCATCCCGAGATTCGCCGGCCTTTCCGCACACCCTTCGTGTGGTTCGTTGGGCCCATGGGGATGATTGTTTGCGCGGCACAAATGGCGGGACTTCCCGGCGATACGTGGTTGCGCTTGATCATTTGGATGGCTATTGGATTTTGTGTTTACTTTGGTTACGGTCGCCGGCGCAGTGTCCTGCAAAATCAGGAAAGGCGGCGCGTGCTGTAGCGCTGACCCCGCCCTGCGGGGTCAGCATGGGCCGGCCTAAAGGTCGGCGCTACGATTTTATCAACTTCTTATAGGGCCATTTCCGGCGTGTTCTTATGCTTACTGCCCTGCTCAAAGTTCTTCTGCGGGAATATCGTACGCGCCGCATGGCGCGTTTCACCGTCTGGGTGTTGGCTTACGGGGCGGCTTTGTGGAGTGTGGACCAGCTCTCGGGCGGCGCTCCGGCGGCGCTTTGGGTCTTGTTCTGGCTGGCGGCCATAACCTCCGGCGTCTACTATCTGGGGCGGCTCGGGGCATTTATCCGGCGCCGCTTGCTCTGGCGGCTCCGGCGGCGGCTGATTGTTACTTATGTGTTTATTGCTATTGTCCCCATCGTCTTGATTGTGTTTCTGGTGGGGCTGGGCATTTACATTGTGAACGGTCAATTCGCTGCATTTCTTGTGGCGAGGAATCTGCGCGAGCACTTTGATGAACTTCAGCAAGTTAATCGTGCGGTGGCTCACGAAGCCCATATGGATGGCTCCTTGGCGTCAGAGAAGACGTTGGACGGGCTGCAGAACTTCTACGTCAAGGAACTTCATCAGCACGCCATCAGCTATCCGGGCCTGGAAATAGTCATTCGGATTGGATCGCAAGTTCGGGCGTTTCGCTTGGACGGAACCAAAATCCAATCCCCTTTGACGATTCCCGCTTGGTTTAAGCAGGAGGAGTTCGCAGGGTTTGTAATGGATAGGGGTCATCTCGCGTTGCGTTCCATCGAGCGCGGCCCTACGGCCGCGGGCAGTTTGGTTGTTATCCTGTCCCAACCCATCACGCAGGAACTGCTGGATATGGTGGGAGAGGGCATCGGGCCGGTCGGTGTGGTGCCTACGGGGACTGTACAAACGGAACCGAGTCAGCGAAGCTCGCAATCTTACTTGCATCGCAGCACCCCTGAGGGAGAATTCGACCTCTCGGAGAGCATCTTCTCGAAGAATCTAAAGCTTCCGGAACCTGTAAGTCGGTTTGACTTCATTGTGAGGGGGGCTTCGTCATTGGACCCGGTTTTCTGGGAGGGCGAAAAGCAAGAGGTGTTGACCGCGCCGGCTTTCGTTTATGTCACCTCGAGGGTCATACCCCTGAATCGGCGCCTTCTCGAGACGGCGGGAGAATTTTCCCAGATTTATGTATTTGCGTTCGAGGCTGTTGCTGTCATTTTCCTGATCATCGAGGGCATCGCGCTTGTCATCGGAGTCCGCTTGACACGTTCGATCACTTATACCGTGGACAAGCTTTACGGCGCTACGGAGCGAGTGAAGAAGGGTGATTTCTCATACCGAATCCGGGTTCCTTCAAATGACCAGATCAGCGCGCTGGGGGAGGCCTTTGACGGCATGACCGCCTCGGTGGAGCGCCTTCTGCTGGAATCCGAGGAGAAACTCCGACTCGAAAGCGAGCTCGAGATTGCGCGGGAAGTCCAGGCACAGTTGTTTCCCCGCTCTGCGCCGGAGGTTCCAGGCCTGGTGCTTTATGGAGTCTGCAAGGCCGCGCGCTTGGTCAGCGGCGATTATTACGATTTCCTCAAGCTGGACGAAAACAGGGTTTGTTTGGTCCTCGGGGATGTCAGTGGGAAAGGGATTTCAGCAGCCCTGCTCATGGCAGCCATGCAATCTGCTCTTCGCGCTCAGTTCTACGACGGCTACGCGCCCAGCAGCGATTCCCACGCATTGCCTCTTTCGACCGCGGCGGTGGTCAGCAGGCTGAATCTCCAACTTTATGAGAACACTCCCCGGGAAAAATACGTGACCTTCTTTTTTGGTGTGTACGACGCGGCAACCCGCACCTTGACATACACGAATGCAGGTCACCTGCCTCCTGTATTGCTGCGGCAAGGGAAGGTGGAGCGGCTTAGGGAGGGCGGTACGGTGGTCGGCCTTTTCTCTCCGATTACCTACGACCAGGCGGAGATACAAATTCAACCCGGGGACCTGCTTCTGGCCTTCACCGATGGGATTACTGAACCCGAGAATATTTACGGCGAGGAGTTCGGGGAAGACCGCATGCTCGAGGTGGTTCGCCGCGCCCTGAGTGGTTCGCCACAGATCCTTGTGGAAGAAATCTATCGCAGTGTGAATGATTGGACCGGAAGCCCTGAACTCCAGGATGATATGACGCTGGTCGTCGCGAAGGCTTCGGAGTGAGCCCGGGATACGGTATTTGCTACTGGTGTCATTTGCCAGACATGAGCGTCGCAAATCGAAGTCATTCCCGCGAAAGCGGGAATCTGCTCCGCAAACCTCCGCAAATGCGCTGTCGACGGACTGGATTCCCGCTTTCGCGTGAATGACGGGCGTTTCGAATGTAGGGGCAGGCCTTGTGCCTGCCCTGGGCGATCATCTGTCAGCCGACGGAGTCGCCCCTACTTTGATTCAAGGAGTTGTAGGTTGTCTCTGCGGAACCGTGTGGCCTTGGTAACCGGCGCCTCGCGAGGCATCGGGAAGGAGATTGCCCTCGCTTTGGGCCGGGTGGGAGTTCGTGTAGCCATCAGCTATCGAACGAATAAACTGGGCGCCCAAAAAGTTGTGGACGAATTGCGAAGGGTGGGAGCTGAGGGAGTGGTTTTCCCGACTGACGTTACCGAATCCGCGCGCGTGGCGGAATTGATTGAGGCGATCGTCAACCGATTTGGGCATCTTGATATTCTGGTCAACAATGTGGGTGTGTTCGAATGGAGACCGGTTGTGGATTCGACCTCGGAGGAATGGCGCTCCGTGGTCGCCTCAAACCTCTTCAGTGTCTTTTACACCACCAAGTTCTCCGTGCCTGTAATGCGGCAGAAGCGCTGGGGGCGAATTATCAACCTGGGGGCTGTGGGAGCGGAGCGGGCCTTCGGACAAGCCAAGATCTCAGCCTACTCGGCGGCCAAAGCCGGGCTGGTAGCCTTTTCGCGCTCCGTCGCGCTGGAAGAGGCACGCAACGGAATTACCGTAAACGTTGTAAACCCTCCGGTCATTGATGAAAAGGCATTATCCCTGGAGGAAGCAGAGAAATTGATCGACGCCAGGTTCCCGGTGGGCCGTCCTGCCACCGGCCGCGACGTCGCGGAAGCGGTCAAGTTTTTTGCTTCGGACGAGGCCTCTTTCATTACCGGTCAGGTTCTTAACGTGAGCGGCGGGTGGATGCTTTAGGATGAAAATCCTCACTGCGGCACAAATGCAACGCATCGACCGGCTGACCACCGAGCGCTACGGTGTTCCGAGCCTGACGTTAATGGAGAACGCCGCACGCGGTGTGGTGGAGTTTCTCGGGGAGCGGTTTGCCCCACTGGGGCAGCAACGAATCGTTATTCTGTGCGGGCGGGGAAATAACGGCGGCGACGGCTTCGTGGTGGCTCGTTTGCTGGGCGATCAAGGGTTGAAGCCAAGGGTTCTCCTGTTTGCGGAACCCCGGAAAGTGCAAGGCGATGCCGCCGTCAACCTCGAGCGGCTGGCAATTTCCGGGATGCCCGAGGTCGTTGAAAGTTCCGAAGCCTGGCAACGCATCAAGTTGAGCCTGAAAGGAACGACCTTGTTGGTGGACGCGCTTCTGGGAACGGGGCTCACGAAGCCGCTGGGAGGGTTGCTGCTGGAAGTGGTTCGGAACGTGAACACGGAATTGGCCGGCGCTCAGGTGGTGGCGGTGGATTTACCTTCCGGCATCTCCGCCGACTCGGGCGAGGTGATCGGCGAGCACGTGCGCGCGGACTTCTCAGTGACGTTCACAGCGCCGAAGATCGCGCATATTTTTCCCCCGGCGTGTGAACGCGTGGAGGAATGGGCGCTCCGGCAAATTGGAACACCGCCGGAGGCACTCGAAAGCGATTCGGAACTCTTCTTGAATTTGGCCTGTCGTGAGGACTTTGCCTGGATGGCGCGGCCTCGAAAGCCCGACGCTCACAAAGGCAGTTTTGGCCACGTCCTGATTCTCGCAGGCTCGGTAGGGAAGACCGGCGCAGCCGCGCTGGCGGCCACGGCCGCTCTGCGAGCGGGCGCGGGACTGGTGACCGTGGCCACCGCGGCAAGCGCTTTGCCCATTGTCGCTTCACTGGGAATGGAGTACATGACGGAGCCGCTCCCGCAAACGGAGGCCGGCACGATTTCGCTGCGCGCGCTCGACTATGGACGGTTGGATAAATTGCTCGAGGGCAAGTCGGTGCTGGCCATAGGACCGGGGATGGGCAATGTCCCCGAAACGGCCGAGTTGGTACGCACCCTGGTAAACCGTCGTCGCCTCCCCGTCGTCTTGGACGCGGATGGCCTGAACGCCTTTGCCGGTTGCATGGATATATTCCGTTCCGGGGGTGATTTGGCGGAGATTGTATTAACGCCCCACCCCGGTGAAATGAGTCGCCTTGCGGGCTTGGGAACTGCGGAAATCCAGGCGCGCCGTGTCGAGAAGGCGCGTGCGTTCGCCCGGAAGTACCACGTCAACCTGGTGTTGAAAGGCTTTCGCACACTTACGGCCGCGCCCGACGGGAAGGTTTGGGTGAACCCAACCGGCAATCCCGGTATGGCCACCGGTGGGACAGGTGACGTTCTCACGGGCTTGCTTGCGGGGCTTGTGGCACAATATCATGATCGTCCGATCAACGAGGTGGCGGCGGCAGCAGTATACCTGCACGGCTTGGCGGGCGACTTGGCCGCAAAAGAAATGGGGCAGGCTTCACTTATCGCAGGTGATTTGATCGGTGCGTTGCCGAGGGCGTACAAGCTAGTGGCGAGTGATGAGTGACGAGTGATGAGCAAACAACGCAAGTCAATTGTTTCTTGCTCGTCACTTGTCACTCGTCACTGAGGTTTGGTCTATGCCACTCGCTTCGACATTTCTTGACCAACGGGTTACCCATTCGCCTGAGGAGACGGTGAACTTCGGACGCGAGTTGGCTAAGGAACTCCAGCCTCCTTGCATGGTATTGTTAGAAGGAGAACTGGGAAGCGGCAAGACGACGCTCGTGAAGGGGATCTTGGCCAGCCTGGCTTCCATCCCCGAAGATGAAGTGACCAGCCCCTCCTACACGCTGGTGCACGAGTATGGTCCCGAAGGCAAGATTTATCACGCGGATCTTTACCGTGTCGAGGGGGCGCGTGACTTGGCAACGCTCGGGCTGGACGATTTGGAGGGCCAGGACGCAACCGTCCTCATCGAGTGGGGTGAAAAGTTAGGTGAGGAGCTTCCGCGCCCGTGCGTCCGAATTCGCTTCCAGCACCTGGGGCGTAATGAACGTCGGATCACTGTCGAGCGCCTGGAAGGGTAGCATTGCTGATTGTCGATTGAAAAAGGGGCGGCGAACTGCTCCGCTGTCAATCGGTCCCGCGAAGCGGGATCAATCGAAGATCGGCAATTCTGTGACTAGCGCTACAGCGCCTGTCAAGCACGATTTGCAGGCCAGTTAAGGGCAAACTCAGTCGCGGAGAAGAACATATATGACGGAAACAGGACCCACGCCCTGGGGGTTAGTTCTCGGTTCATCCAGCGGTTTCGGCGCTGCCACAAGTCTCGAGCTCGCTCGCGCCGGGCTGAACATTTTCGGTGTGCATTTTGATCGGCGCTCCAATATGCCTCAGGTGGAGCAGGTTATAGGCAGCATTCAGGACGCGGGGCGGGAAGTCCTGTTCTTCAATATCAATGCTGCGGACCCGGACAAACGCGCGGAAGCCTTGAACCAAATGCAGGAATACTGGTCCACGAAAGGCGGTAGCCACTTCATCAAGGTCTTTCTTCATTCCGTCGCTTTCGGGTCGCTGAAAGCCTACGTCGCGGATTCGCCCGAGGATGAATTGACTCAAATGCAAATGGACATGACGGTGGACGTTATGGGGAACAACCTCGTTTACTGGGTCCAGGATTTATTTCGCCGCAAAATGCTGGGGCGTGGCAGCCGCATTTTCGCCATGACGAGCGCGGGCGGGCACAGTGTGATCCCGAAGTATGGCGCCGTCTCCGCGGCCAAGGCGGTCCTGGAGTCTCATATCCGCCAACTGGCCTTCGAACTGATGCCTCACGGCATCACGGCCAACGCCATTCAGGCAGGTGTGACCATGACCCCTGGTTCGGGCAAGATCCCCGGAATCGATAAGCTGGCCGAGTTTGCCCGAATGCGCAACCCGGGAGGACGATTGACTGCGCCTGAGGACGTGGCCTCTGCCATCGTTGCTCTGATGGACGACCGCACCCATTGGATAACGGGTAATGTCATCCGCGTGGATGGCGGCGAGGATATTGTAACTTGACGGCGTCCGCGGTTCGTCGCGCTTTTGCGAAACGCCGGTCATTCCCGCGAAAGCGGGAATCTCGAGTTTCTACACTATTCCCCCTTTCGCGTGAATGACTGCAAATCGCAACGCCCACGTCTCGCAAATGACACCATTACCTGCTTTTGACGCGCAACGGGGCTTCTGCTAGCATAATAATTGGTGAAGGATTGCTCCCCCGTAAGAGGGCAAAGAGGCAAGTGGGAATGAAACTGAGGAAGCTTTTGCTCGCCAAGCCGCGCGGATTCTGCGCGGGTGTGGATCGAGCTATTGACGTGGTTCAGATGGCCCTCGAGCTTTTCCCGGCCCCCGTCTACGTGCGCCGTGAGATTGTCCATAACAAGCACGTGATCCAGTCTCTCGCCGCCAAGGGAGTTGTCTTTGTGGATGAGATCGACGAGGTCCCGGCGGAGGCAGTGGTTGTTTTCAGCGCCCACGGTGTTTCCCCGGAAGTCCGAGCCCGGGCTGAGGCTAAACATCTGAGCGTCATTGATGCCACCTGTCCTCTGGTTACAAAAGTTCATATGGAGGTTCTCCGATTTGCAAGAGAGGGCCGCTCCATCATTCTCGTGGGGCACGCCGGGCATGACGAGATTGCCGGGACCCTAGGCGAAGCTCCGGAGTGCACCCAGTTGGTGGGCAGCGTGGAAGAGGCGGAAAAAATTCAGGTTTCGGATCCCGATCGTGTTGCCGTCACCACTCAAACGACACTCGGGGTTGACGACACTCGAGAGATCATTGACGCTCTGCGGCGGCGCTTCCCGAAGCTGGTCACCCCCACCAGTGACGATATCTGTTACGCCACTCAGAACCGGCAATGGGCGGCGAAGCTTCTGGCCAAAGAAGCGGAGGTGATCCTCGTTCTCGGTTCCGAGAATAGCTCGAATTCCAGGCGGCTTCGAGAAGTCGCCGAGATGGCGGGAGCGCGCGCTTACCTTATTGAAGACGCGTCGAAGATTGACCCGGCCTGGCTCGACAACGTTCAGTGTGTGGGCATCACCGCCGGCGCCTCGGCGCCGGAGCACCTCGTTCAAGACGTGCTGGCCTACTTCAACAGTAGGGGAGTGGAACAGGTCGAGGAAATTGAGCCGGTGGAAGAAAAGGTGACCTTCACTCCTCCACCCGAACTTGCCCGCGAAATGGCGCGGCGTGGTGTGGCAAGTTAATCAAACTGTTTTCTCACCTGAGTCGCAAATGGACTCGAGCGGGCACTCCGCGCACCTAGGCTTGCGTGCCTGGCAGACCTTCCTTCCAAACCAAATCACTTGGTGGCCGAACGCTATCCAGCGCTCGCGGGGGACGAGCTTGATCAGATCCTGCTCGACTTTCTCAGGAGTCTCTTGATTGGAGAGCCTCAGCCGATGCGCGATGCGGAACACGTGGGTGTCCACGACAACCCCCGTGGGGATGCCAAAGGCGGTCCCCAGCACGACGTTGGCTGTCTTTCGCGCCACCCCGGGCAGCGTCAGCATTTCCTCCATGGTGCGGGGGACCTGACCGCCAAAATCCGTCACTAGCTTCTTGGCCATTCCAATAATGTTCCTGGCCTTGTTGCGGAAGAACCCCGTGGAGCGGATATCCACTTCCAGAACCATCTGCGGCAATGCGGCAAAGTCTTGCGGGGTGGGGTATTTCTGGAACAGCCCGGGCGTGACCTTGTTCACTCTCTCGTCGGTGCACTGGGCGGAGAGTATCGTGGCCACGAGGAGCTGGAAGGCATTCTCGTGCCCCAGGGCGCACTGGGCTTGGGGGAAGAGTTCGTCCAGCGCTGAAAAGATCTTCTGCAGACGTTCTGGCGAAGCATAGTTTGTCTTGGCTCTGGCTTTACGTCGTAGCGCGGGCGTCTCGCCCGCTGTCGCGCGGGCATCCTGCCCGCGCTCGCTTGCGGGAGCGGGACGCTCCTGCGACAGCGGGCGAGACGCCCGCGCTACATCAGCCGGCTTTTTGATCGGCTTGGCTTTGCTGGGCATGGTCCGTCCGCCTACCCTCCAAGGAGGTCCAAAACCTCCGGCAGTTCACGATGGATACAGGTGAACGTGGGCGTGTCACGCACGGTATAACTGGTGGCTTCGCTGTGGCGAAGTTCCATCACCAGTTCCACAAAGTGCTCGGGCTTGTCGCTTTCAAACGCCAGGACGAATTCCTGGTCGTCAAGCCCGAAGGAATAAGTGGTGTTGAGCCGCACCGTCGGATACTTGTGGCCGATTTCGATGTGTTCGTCCATCATCCCCTGGCGGGCATGTTTGGTGAGCCGGTACCAGGCTTTGCTTTTCACGAACGGGTAAATGAACAGGTACCTGAACTGGCCGGGGACGAGCTTCAGGCGAGTCCCTTCCTGGCCTTCGTGCGTGTGCTTATCCACATAAATCGAGCGCTTGGTTATCGACAAGTAGGAATAGGGGGTGGCCAGGTACTTGCCGAGCTCCGTGGCCAAAAGTTGTGCGCTCATCTCCTGGAGCTTCAGTGGGTCGTAGCCAATGCGCCAGAGCATGAAGTCGCAATCACCGCGGATGCCCACCAGCGAATACGGCGTCACCAGCACATCTTGTTCGTAGCTCCGCACAACCTCAACAAGCTCACACTTCCCCTTCTTGCGCTCTTCTGAAGGCAGCCGCCGCCACAGCGGGTCGACTTTGTAGAAGGCGAAGTTGACGTACTGACGGCGGTCGTTGTCGCTCGCCCGTTTGTCCTTCTGTTCCATTAAACCTCCGGATCCTTCTCGGAGTTACTGGTGGTTTCTAACCCCAAACATACTCTCAATATAGCATGAAACGCAGGCAGCGCAGCGCGGCGGAGCCGCAACCGAGCGTCTTTTGTGGGTCCGAGTTCGATGTGGGCGCACTCCAAGGCGCTTGGCGCAAGCTCAGGCCATGACTTGTCATAAATGGACAGGAGATGTCGCCCCGCTCAAGTCGCAAAATGTTTCCTAGAAAAAAAGAAATTACGACCTTGCATTGCAGGGTCTCGCTCCCCAGAGCCTCTGCGGCCTTTCCGTGCGCCACCCGCGTCCCCAAAAAAAGCAGATCCCGCAGGCGCGGAAAAGCAGGTCTGTGCTTGCCTTTTGACGCACTTGCTTTATGTCTCTTGACCTGCGAGGCAAGATAGGCTAGGCTACTACGGTGAAGACACGCAAGAGGTACGGCCTCCCGGGGACGCTATGCGGCAAGGGTAGTCTGCCTGCCTTGACCGACTTCCGGGAATATGGCAGGGGGGACGAAAAGCCCCCAATTGGCTCCCCACGCCGAAGAAAACAAGTCTGTCGTTCCAGGGGAAGCAATAAAGAATTCTTTAGAATTGACGGAACGACGCGGGAATGTCGATGAAAACAAAGGACCGTAACTCAGCAGCCGGGAACGAAGCGGGAATGTTAATGAACACAAAGGCACTTAAATGGTAAAGGCGGGAATAGTACTGAAAAAAAACAAGTTACATCACGCGTTGACCTAGATAGTCCTCGCCTCTACGACCATGCAGGCTTTGAGGCGCACTAACGCCAAGCTTCGGCCCGGCACAGCCGTAAAATGCCGACCCACGTTGCGGGGTCGGCGCTACGCCAAACTGAGCCACTGCCCAGTCTGACGATTCCTTGACATCCTGCGCGCAAATCCTCAACAATGACGGATTCTGGAGAGCAGTCGTCAATTATCAGTTTTCAGTGGTCAGTCAACTTCCCTGGGGGCTTCTTAACTGACAACTGAAAACTGAGAACTGACGTCTAATCACGAAAGGTCAAAGTTATGCGTTGGAGCCAAACATTCATACCCACTTTGCGCGAAGACCCTGCGGAAGCGGAGGTTCCGAGTCATCGTCTGCTATTGCGAGCCGGTTACGTTCGCCAAGTGGCGGCGGGAGTCTATGCCTATCTCTTCCTGGCGCAGAAATCCCTTCTCAAGGTGATGAAAATCATCCGCGAAGAGATGAACGCCATTGGGGCGCAGGAGTTTTATTTGCCGGCTTTGAATCCGGCGGAGCTTTGGAAAGAGTCCGGCCGATACGAGTCTTACGGCGAGACGTTGTTCAAGTTCATGGACCGCAACCAGCATGAAATGTGCCTGGGGGTGACGCACGAAGAGGAGATGACGAACATCGCGCGCAATGAGCTGCGATCGTACAAGCAACTGCCTCAGATCTGGTATCAGATCCAGGAGAAATTCCGCGACGAGCCGCGGCCCAAGTCGGGGTTGTTGCGCCTGCGTCAGTTCTGGATGAAGGACGCCTATTCCTTCGACCTTGACGATGCCGGACTGGAGATCAGCTACCAGAAGCATTACGGCGCCTACGCGCGTATTTTCGACCGCTGCGGGCTGAAGTACGTCATTGTGGAAGCGTATTCAGGGACTATGGGAGGGACGCACTCCCATGAGTTCGCCGCGCCGACTGACGCGGGCGAGGATTCGGTGGCCATTTCTGAGTGCGGCTACGCGGCCAACCTGGAGAAAGCCGAAGCCAACGCGCCTCGAGTCGAGGACCTACCCGGCGACGCGCTTCCCGAGCCGTTCCCCACTCCCGGCCAGAAGACCATTGAAAATTTAGCAAAGTTCACGGGCGAAAGTCCGGCGCGGCTGATGAAAACGCTGGTTTACATGGTGGAAAGCAAGCCTTTGGTTCTCTTGCTGCGTGGCGATCACTCGCTCAGCGAGACGAAGTTGGCCGCCGCGTTGGGCACGGACGTATTCCGGCCAGCCACACCCGAGGAGGCATTGGCCCTGCACGGCGCGCACGTGGGCTCGCTGGGGCCGGTGGGGCTTAAGGGAGTGAGGATATTGGCGGACCGGGCGTTGGAGGGGCGAAAGAACCTCATCACGGGCGCCAACCGTGATGATACGCACCTCCGCAACGTCACGCCGGGGCGTGATTTCCAGGCCGAGTATCATGATATGCGGGTGGTGACGGCGGGCGACATCTGCCTACGCTGCGGCAAGCCCATCCAAATTCGCATTGCGGTGGAATTGGGACACATCTTCAAACTGGGAAGACGGTATTCCAAAACGATGCATGCCACGGTATTGGACGAGAACGGCAAAGAAACGCCGCTGGTCATGGGGTCGTATGGAATTGGCGTGGAGCGCATCTTAAGCGCCGCCGTGGAACAGAACCACGACCAGGATGGCATGTTTCTGCCGCGGGCGATTGCTCCTTTCGACGTCATCCTGACGGCGGCCAACATGGATGATGCCCGGCTGCGCACGGCGGCGGAGGCGCTCTACGAAGAAATGCTCGCCAACTCTCTGGACGTGTTGTTTGATGACCGCGCGGAAAGGCCGGGCGTCAAGTTCAAGGATGCGGACCTGATTGGCGTGCCTTACCGGGTCACTTTGGGCAAGCGGAAGTTCGAGCAGGGGTTGGCGGAAATCTTCCAGCGCTCGACAAAGAAAGTTCGCGATGTTAAGCTCTCAGAGGTCGTGAATTGCCTGCAAACGGAGTATCTTGTATAAGGGGCAAAGGCCCAATTGGGTATCGGTATGCGACGATCGGAAGAGGCATCTGGACGGGCCAAGGCTCTGTTGTCTCTAGCATTCCTGGCGGCCCTCATCTTCGTTGCTATAAAGACCTTCCCCGTTTACATCAACAATTTTCAGATTCAAGACCACATCCAGCGCCTTTCCACTCAGTTGGCAGTTCGTGCCAGGCCCGTCACGCCGGATGCGATACGGGATGAGGTGGTGGCGTACGCACAAGATCACGGAGTTCCGCTTGCCGCCGATAATGTCAAGGTCACGATCTCAAGTCGCGTATCGATCAACTTGGACTACACGGTGCCGGTGGACCTGATCGTTTATACCCTTAAGCTTCACTTTACGCCATCGGCGGAGAACCAGTCGCTATAACCCGTGGTTCGAAATGCGCCAGTATCACGCTCGAATCCCCGCCCGTTTCGGAAGCAGGGGCGGTCACGCCTTGCCGGCGTGGCAGGAGGGAAGAGAACTCTAGTCGCCGCCTGCTTGTTGGGTCTGCTCGGCTTCGCCGGCCTATTCGTCTACTACTACGTCCGATTCTCCCGCCTCATTGACGCCCGTCTGAGTGGCGACATCTTCAACAATGCTTCCCTGGTCTTCGCCGCACCCACACCGGTTTCCGTAGGTCAGGCGGGCACGCCGGAGGAGGTCGCCAGACGTCTACGCAGAGCCCTTTATGCCGAAAGCAGCAGGGCGTCTTCCGTCGGCGTCTATAGGCTGACGAAAGACGGGATTGAAATCACTCCCGGCCCCATTTCTTTCTTCACCGGCGAAGTCGCCAAAGAAGGCCCGGCCATCTTGACCTTCCGGGATGGCCGCATTGCTTCCATCACCTCGCCTGACGGCGGCACGAAATTGGCGAGTTATGATCTCGAGCCCGAGGTAATCACCACGTTGTTTGACGACAACCGCTCCAAGCGGCGGTTGGTGCGTTACCAGGACCTCCCGAAAGTGCTGCGGGATGCGGTGCTGGCAGCGGAAGATCATCGCTTCTTCTCCCACCACGGGGTGGATATTTTCCGCATTCCGGGAGCGGCGGTGGCCGACATCCGGGCGGATCGGAACGTGCAAGGCAGCAGTACGTTAACCATGCAGTTGGCGCGCGGCTTTTTCTTGACGCCCGCGCGCGTCTGGCGACGAAAACTGGAGGAGACCTTCCTGGCTTTCTTGCTGGAACAACGCCTCACCAAGGAACAGATTTTCGAGCTTTATGCGAACCAGATCTACCTTGGCCAGCGGGGCAGTTTTTCCATTTATGGCTTCGGCGAAGCGGCCAACTCTTACTTCAATAAGGACGTGGCCAGCCTGACGTTACCGGAAGCGGCCTTTTTGGCGGGCTTGATCCGCGGTCCGAATTTGTATTCACCTTACCGGCGGGCGGCGAGGACCCTGGAACGGCGCAACTTTGTGATCAGGCAAATGCTGAACCTGGGAATGATCACCTCCGGGCAGGCCGAGAGAGCCTCGGGAGCGGCGTTGGGGGTGATGAATCAGAACGTGGAAGGTCTCGAGGCGCCGTACTTCGTGGACATGGTGCGCGACCAGTTGCTCATCCAGTTTTCCGAGCGGGATTTGATTTCGCAAAGCTATCGCATCTATACCACCCTCGATCTGGATTTGCAGAAGGCGGCCTCCGAGGGGGCGCGGCAGGGCATCAGCGAAGTGGACCAGGAGTTAAGAAAATCAAGGCATGCCAGGTCCGGCGGGATGGAGGCTTCTAATCAGCCCCAATTGGCCCTGGTGTCGCTGGACGCGCACACTGGGGAGATCAAAGCTCTGGTGGGAGGGCGAGACTACGCCAATAGCCAGCTTAATCATGTTCTGGCAAAGCGACAACCAGGATCATCCTTTAAACCCTTTGTCTACGCCGCCGCTCTCAGCACGGCTGTGGATGGCTCGCAGCCGCTGATCACGCCGGCCACCGTGCTCAACGACGAGCCAACCACCTTCCATTTCGGCGACCTCAATTACGAACCCGAGAATTACAAGCAGGAATACCACGGGATCGTAACCCTGCGCGAGGCCCTCACCCACTCCCTGAATGTGGCGACAGTCCGCTTGGCGGAAATGGTTGGGTACGACAAAGTGAGGGACCTGGCGATTGCCGCAGGAATCAACAAAGACCTGCTGGCGACGCCCGCCATTGCCTTGGGCTCCTATGTGGCGACGCCCTTGGAGATTTCCGGGGCCTATACAATTTTTTCGAATGGCGGCCAGTACGTTGAACCGAGGTTTATCCTTGCGGTCAACGACTCCACGGGGAAGACTCTCTGGCGGAATTCCGTAGTAAGCCGGCAAGTGCTCGACCCACGCGTCTCCTATTTGATGGTGGACTTGATGGAAAGCGTGGTCAACAACGGCACGGGCGCCGGTGTGCGCACTCGAGGTTTCACGCTCCCTGCGGCGGGGAAGACGGGGACTTCGCACGACGGTTGGTTCGCGGGGTTCACCTCCGATCTACTGGCGGTCGTTTGGGTGGGCTACGATGACGACCGCGAACTGAGGCTGGCAGGGTCGGCTTCCGCCTTGCCCATCTGGACGGAGTTTATGAAACGCGCCGCAGAGGTTCCCGGTTACGCCGACCCAAAGCCTTTTACCATGCCGGAGGGCGTGGTTTCCGTTCCGCTGGAAACAAACTCCACCACCAGTGACGCAAGAATCGTCCGAAATGAAGTCTTCATTGCGGGGACAGAACCCCAGGCGACTCAGGTCTCGCAGGGAATTCTGGGGAGGCTCTTTCATCCCCAGGGTCAACCCAACCTGCCTGCCGCGGCTGCCATTCCCACAGGATCCACGGACGTGCTGCCGCCAGGTACGGTCAAGCCGCCGGAGGGTTCGTCAACTGAGGACAGGCATGGGATCATAAAAAAGTTCTTATCGATTTTCAAAGGCAAGGATTCAAAACCTGCGGCGCCTTCGCAAACTGAGAATGAGACGACGCCTCAGAAATAGGATCCGGGTCCGCCGGCCAGTGATTGTCTCTCTCCATTGCGAGGGTTTGGACATGAAAGTTGATAAGTGGGCTCAACCCGTGATGAAGGGGTTCATCGCTTTACTCCTTTTCCTCAGCCTCTGCCTCCCCATTGGGCGCGCACTCCTCGGCGCTCAAGACGGCCAGACTGCGCCGCCTCCCGCCACGGCTGGCCAAACGTACGAAACCCCCGCCAATCCGCGCCCGCTCAGCTTCGAGGAGCGTGCGGACATCTTTATGGCTCGCAAGTCTTACGAGGATGCAGTGGATTACTATTACCGGGCTCTGAAAGAGGTCCACTTTGCAAACGCCACGTTGTGGAACAAGCTCGGGATCGCCTATCAGCAGCTCCAGAATTACCAGGCGTCACGCAAGGCATACAACCAGGCGATTCGCCATCAGAAGAACTACGCTGAGGCTTCGAACAATATTGGCACCACTTATTTCATGCAGAACAAGTACGGGAAGTCTGTTAAGTATTACCTGCGAGCGATCAAACTGAATCCCAATGGAGCGTCTTACCACGTGAACATGGGAACGTCTTATTTCCACATGAAGAAATACGTGGAGTCTGAAGAGGAATACCGGGCGGCCTTGAACCTTGACCCCGATATCTTTTCGAAACGCTCCGCGTTCGGGACGACAGTGCAGGCACGTGAGAACGATCCCGAGTACTACTTCTACCTTGCAAAGGTTTTTACTTTTCTCGGCCGTCCTGAGGAGGCCGTGCGCAACCTTCGCCGGGCTCTTGAGGATGGATTCAAAGATCGAAAGAAAATCCTCAACGATCCCGACTTCATGAAGATCAGCCAAGACCCTGCTTACGTCAAACTGATGAACAACCCACCGGTTGGGATCAAGGATTGAATCCGAATTACAGACGGTCGTCAGGGGTGGGGAACGGAAGGGGCGCAATGCGTCAATATCTCCGCCCTCCGACGGAAGGAGACGCAACGATGGTGGGACAGTCCGGAGGGAAGGGAAAGAACCACTTTAAATGTGCAAAGACTGAGGACGCCATCGTGAGGTTTTTGGCTCTTGTAATGTTGTTTTTCTTACCCTTTAGCCTCTCGGCGACTGCTGAGGGATCAATGGGGTTTCTTGTTTCGCAAGGCCGAGCGCGGGCCGCTATCGTGGCCGGAAATGGCGAGTCTTACGATTCCGTGGGGAAGGAACTGCAGCGCTATTTCGAAGCATTCAGCGGCGCCAAGCTGGAAATTCTCACCCCGGAGGAAGCACGTAAGAGACCGAAGGATCTGGGGTGGATTCTGGTGGGTGGGCCTCAAGCCAACGAACTGGTGCGAGAGGCGGTCTCGCGGAGACTTGTGAACTTCGAGGGACTGAAGCCGGAGGGGTTCATTCTCCGGACCACACGGCTGGAGGGTCGCCGGGTATTGGTAGTGGGCGGGAATGAGGAAGCGGCAAGCATGTACGCGGCATACGACCTTCTGGAACGCTACGGAGCGGTGTTTCTGCTCACCGGGGACATCCTGCCGGAGAAGAAGGCGGACCTGGAGTTTCGGGATTTCGACGTGCGCAGCGATCCGGCCTTTCGGAGGCGAGGCTTCCTCGTTTCCTTCATCTATCCCAATCGCTCGATCATGTCGATGCAGGACGAGCGGGAGTTCTTGGACCAGATGGCGAAGATGAAGATGAACTATCTGCAAATCTTCTGGTTTCCGTACGAGCCTTGGCTGAAATACGAATACCGGGGAGAAGTGAAATGGATGGGGGACGTAGCACGGAAGGAAACCGGCTATGTCCTTTGGGCGCGAGACTTCGGCTCATTCATGACCAGCGAGATGAAAGTAGGCCGGGAACACTTCAAAAAGGTGGGCGTTTATCCCCGCCTGGCGCCGCCGGAGTTCCAGCAGATTGAGAACAACGAGCAGGCCTTCGAGGCGGCGCAGAAATACTTACACGAAGTGATCGCCTATGCGGCAAGCCGGAAGATCAAGGTATGGCTCGACGTTGATGCAACTTCAGTGGTTCCGAATCTGGCACGATATACGACGCGCACGCTGACTTTGCCCTTTCATCCTATATTTGGCACGTTCATGTGTCCGGATAACCCGGTTTCGCTGGAGCTGAATGAGAACCGGCTGAACAGCCTGGTGCAGACCTATCCGGATGCTGAGGGTTTTTTCCTGTATCTGCCGGAGGCCTACCCGGTCTGCAATCAGGACGGGAAGGATCGGCAGTTTTATCTGAACTTGCGGTCTCAATATCCGGGTGAGGCCGAGGCGCGAGCCGCCTTTACGGGAGACATCGCCCAGGACAATGCTACCGTGATCGATTCCAACAGCGGATCGGTTTACTTCGTACAGAAATTTATGGAAGCACGGGACCGCATGGCGCCCAGGGTGAAGCTGGGCATAGGAGGTTTGGGGCGCCTTTATCTGTGGCCCAATCTGCATAAGATGTTCCCAGCCAGCGTGCCGTTCACCGATATGGAGTCACGCGCCATCTGGACGCCGACGAGTGTACCGATGGAGATGTTCGGAGGGATGGGGGAGCGAGAGAACACGCTCCTTAATCGCATCGATGATGACTCCGACATGCTGGGCATGCAATTCAATGTCAACCTTTATTACAAGGATCGGGTGCTCGAGGGGGGTCTGAAATATGGCTTGGCGGGATTCGCCTCGCAAATGAACCGGGCGCGTGGGACCGAAACAAATACGAAATATATGGCCGACGGCGAGTGGAACCCGCACTTGACACCGCAGGAGTTCTACCGTGATTACGCAAGCCGGATCTTTGGAGAGCGCGCCTTGCCACGGGTGTTGAAAGCCTTCGAGACGCTGGAGAAGAACGAGGAGTATTTGGGTTGGACCGGGCGAGGGAATTTTAGCTGTTGCGGCCCGCCTGAGGAGTTAAGTGTCGCCTACCAGTATTCAAAGCAGCCCAACCCGTTCGATGGTCCGAGGTTGGGAGGATGGCGGCCCTATATAACTAGGCTACATACCCAGATCGCTGCCTACACGGGAAGCATCGAGATGCTACAGGAAGCACTCGCCGGCCTGCAAAGCGCCCGCTCCGACGTCGCGCCGAGCGCGCGGGCGTACTTGGCTTTCCTGACCAACCGGACGGAGGCTTACATCCTGCACTTGCAAACCCTGATCACCTGGGAACAGGCTTATATTGACCTGGACAGCGCGTTTGTAGCCTACCGGCCGGGAGCCGAGCGGAAGGAGTTTCTGGCACGGCTGGACAAAAGCCTGAAGGAATTCGAGGATGCGCGGTCAAAGGCGGTAACGATGGGGGAGAAATGGTCGGAGATAGTGGATCATCCTTCCGACCTGGGGGTGTTGTATCGGATCAATGTTTTTATGGTTGAGGGGACGGAATTGACCGCGAAATTGATGGAGAACATTGATAATTTTCACCACGGGCGGGACTATGCCAAGCCTGTAGATTTTGGAAAGATATATGTATCGTGGCCGGCGCTTGAACCGCCTTGGGAGGCATCGGATTATGTTGCGCCGCAATGAGGGAAGAGAGAAGTGAAGAGCCAATCCTTGGTCAGGCCGCAATTATTTTCAGGGGCGGCTCCCGCGCCTGGCTAATGTCCAAGGGCAGGCGCCCGCCGCGGGGCTGCACCCACATCCGACACGCCGTTTCAGAAGATCAACAATTCTTTGTCGATGTATCGCGGGAAGCGCCTATAATGTAAGGTTTGGATCGAGTCTTGATGCGAAAAGCGCTCGGATCACTCTTACTTTTGCTGATCCCTTGGGGAATCGGGGGCGCCTCCGAGGTGCATGCCGTCCTGGTTTTCCCCTTTGAAAACCAAAGTAGCCGGGCAGATCTGAATTGGATCTCTGAAAGTTTTGCGGAGACTCTCTCCTCTCGTCTTTCCGGGCCCGGTTATTACGTATTGGGCCGGGAGGAGCGGAATGCGGCCTATGACCAGTTGGGCATCCCGGTGGATACGCCCCTGACTGTTGCCAGTGAATACGAGGCGGCTGAAACCCTGGGTGTAGATTGGGCTGTCTTGGGGAAATTCGAGGTGGAGGGACACCTCCTCACCGCAAGCGCCCGGTTGCTTAACCTCCGCCAGTTGAAGCTTTCCCCCGCCATCGAGGTGAACGGTGAACTAGCCGATCTGGTGGATCTTCAGACGCGATTAGCATGGCGGCTGGTGGCCACTCACGATCCCAGTTTTACGGTCGGGGCTGAAGAGGATTTTGACCGCAAGTTCCCCGATGTGCGACTGGATGCATTCGAGAACTATATCCGGGGCATCCTAGCCACGGACGACCCCACCCGTATCCGCTTCTTCCTGGAGTCTGACCGGTTGGATCCCGCTGATCACCGGGCGGCATTTGCCCTTGGCCAATTCTATTTTGGTCAGAAAGACTATGCCAACTCGGCGAAGTGGCTTAGGAAACTGGCCCCCGACGACCCTCACTACCTTGAATCGCTGTTCCTCTTCGGGGTGGATGAATTCTTCCTCGGCCATTACCCATCGTCGGAGAGGGCGTTTGCAAGCATCGGCAAGGAAATCCCGCTGGGCGAGGTGGCGAATAATGCGGGTGTATTGGCGGCCCGGGGTGGACGGTATGCGGAAGCCCTGGATGAATTCGAGCGGGCCTTTAAGACCGATCCGACCGACGGCGATTTTTGTTTTAACCGCGGCGTCACGCTGTGGGACCTCCGCCGATACAAGGAGGCGGCACAATCGCTGGAAGAGGCGATTCGGCTAAATGATAACGATTCTGAGGCCCACACCCTTCTGGCCGTTGCGTTGGGGAAGCTGGGCGATGCGGCGGGGGAGCGGATTCAGCTCGAGTGGCTGGGCCAGCACGAAGTGGGATCGGAAGCCGGACTGTCACGGGACGTCTTGCCGCAGCCGCGCCTCAAGAAGAATTTCGACGAACGAGCCTTCCGCTTGCTCTCCCTGGCCGTGCACAACGCGCTCGAAGAGCGGTTCGCAGGTATGCCGGCTGCTGAACACGCCGCAGTGCACAAGTCTCGGGGGGCGAGGTTCGTCAACGAGGGGCGCTTGTCCGAAGCTGAGCGCGAACTGGAGGAAGCGACCTCGCTAGTGCCTGGCGACAGGGATGCGCGCATGAGCTTGGCGCAAGTTTTCGAAGCGGAGGGCAAGCACCAGGAGGCGGCCGGGGAATACCAAACCGCGCTGAAGCTTCAGGACAGCTTTGCGGGGCGCATCGGTCTGGCCCGGGTTTATATTTCCCTCGGTCGACCGGAGCAGGCGCGCCAGGAGGTCGAGGCGGCTTTGAAGCTCGACCCGGGAAGCCGAGAGGCCAAGGAACTGCTCCTCAAAATCCCCTCGCATCCCTCGGCAGCAAAGAAGGAACCTTGAGATTGCGACATTTCCAACGGTTGGCTGTTTTTGCTGTTCTTTTAATGGGCGCCGGGGGTGGTTCGCCCGCGGAGGTGGCCCAGACTCGCCCTCGGGTGGTTGAAATTCGCCTGGACATGATGATTCACCATGTGAGCGCCGAATTCGTGATGCGCGGCATAAAATTTGCCAACGACAGCCATGCGGATGCGGTCCTGCTGGAGTTGAACACCCCGGGCGGCCTCGAGAGCTCGATGCGCGATATCGTCTCCGCCATCCTCAATTCGGGCGTGCCGGTCATCACCTATGTGGCGCCCAGCGGGGCGAGTGCAGCCTCCGCGGGCTTCTTCATCCTGGAAGCTGGTGACGTGGCAGTGATGGCCCCAGGGACGAATTCTGGCGCGGCTCATCCTGTGGTGCTGGGCGGGGCCGACGTAGGCAAGACGATGGAGGCCAAAATCGAAAACGACGCGGCGGCTTACATGCGCTCTATCACGGGCAAGCGCGGGCGCAATTCGACCCTGGCCGAGGACGCGGTCCGCAAGAGCTCGTCCTACTCGGATAAGGAAGCCTTGGATGGGAAGTTGATTGACGCGGTGCTCAGCACCCCCTCCGATATCTTTGCGAAATACGACGGCCAGACTATCAAGAGGTTCAATGACACGACCACAACCCTACATTTGAAAAATGCGGAGATCGTGTCTTTTGACATGCCCACCCTCGAGAAATTCTTTGCTTGGGTGGCGGACCCGAACATAGCCTTTATCTTGGGTGCGATTGGGCTGGCCTGCCTTTATATTGAGTTTACCCATCCCGGTTTGGTGGCGCCGGGGGTGGTCGGGGCGGTCGCCCTGGTCCTGGCGATGTATGCCTTTAATCTACTGCCCATCAATTCTATGGGTGTGCTTCTGATTCTCGTCGGACTGGGGCTGCTCGTCCTGGAAGTCAAGGTGACATCGCATGGTGTATTGGCGGCGGGTGGCATCCTCGCCTTGGTGCTGGGCGCGCTCATCCTTGTGAAATCCCCCTGGCCACAGGCTCGAATTCACCTCTCCACAGCGCTCAGCGTTGCCCTGCCGCTGGGTGTAATCATGGTCGTTCTGCTGCGATTTGCCATCGCGGCAAAGAGGCGCAAGGCAGTGACGGGCGAGGCCGGGATGGTCGATTCCCTCGGTGTGGCGAAGACCGACCTCGATCCTCTGGGCACGGTTCTAGTCCACGGTGAACTGTGGGAGGCGCGCGCTGTGCAGCAGATTGCCAAGGGCACGCGGGTACGGGTTCGGGAAGTGGAGGGATTGACTCTGCTGGTTGAGCCTGTCCCGGAACGCAGATAGACTTGCAAGCAAGCTGGTGCTAAGGTGCAGAAGTTAGCGGCACTAATTATCGGGGGTGGAGGGCGGGGCTACACCACCCGGACACCGGATAAAGAGAACGCTTCGGGTCATCGCCCGGGATTCCGTGGTCGATCATTCGGAAACCGGCATTTTAAGCGCGTCTGGAACGTGGAAAGGAGCATAACATGAACATGGGAGTCATCGTTGTTGTTGTCATTGTTTTCCTGTGGATTTCAGCTTGTTTGAATGTATTGAGGGAATGGGAGCGGGCGGTCACTTTTCGTTTGGGCAGGGTTTTGGCAACGGATAAAGGGCCTGGGCTGATCTTCATCCTCTGGCCTATCGACAAGATAATTAGAGTCTCGCTTCGCGAGGTGGCTTGGGAGATGCCGCCGCAGGATGTGATCACGCGGGACAACGTTTCGGTGAAAGTGAATGCCGTGGTTTTCTTCCGAGTGATGAACGCCCAAAAGGCGATTGTGCAAGTTCAGGACTACCGTAACATACTTGAGCAACTGGCGCAAACCAGCCTTCGTTCGGTGCTGGGTGAAGTGGAATTGGACGATTTGCTTTCCCAGCGCGAAAAGCTCAATTCGCGTACGCAAACCATTCTTGATGTACATACTGAGCCCTGGGGCATTAAGGTGACGAAGGTGGAAGTGAAACAGGTTGACTTGCCCCAGGACATGCAGCGGGCGATTGCGCGCCAAGCCGAGGCGGAGCGGGAGCGCCGGGCCAAGATCATCAACGCCGACGCGGAGTATCAGGCTTCCGAAAAGCTGTCCGAGGCCGCCAGCATTCTGGCCAAGGAGCCCATCACCATCACGCTCCGTTATCTTCAGACCCTGGCCCAAATCGGAACCGAGAAGAATACGACCATTGTCTTTCCGATCCCGATTGAGCTACTGAGTGCTTTGTTGACGAAAGGCGCCGCCCACGCTGCCCCTGGATGCGAAACTAAGTAAGACGGAGGAGACGTCAAAGGTCCGAGGCAACGTATCAAGAGGTTGACCATGGTCAAGAATGCAGATTTTCTTCGTGGCGAAAAAGGGCTTTCCACGCGGCACCTTATTCTGGTTTTTTTGGCGGGAGTAGCCGTTTGCGGGGTTTTCTTTTCGCTGGGTTTCCTGGTGGGATATAACGAAAGGTCATCGCGGACGTCGCTGGCCACGGAGCGTGTTTCAACTCCTGCCACGATTCCGCCGGCAATCAATCCTCCCCTCGAGACGACTCCGGTAGTGCCGAGTGGTGGCGCGTCATCCACAAACTCTGTTCCCCCGCCACTCGCATCCCTGCAAGCCAGCGACCAGGCTGCACCACCCGGCGAGCAGAAACCTGCAATGGCCCCCGGCACTGCGCCACCGCCGGCGACGCCTCTCCCATCGCCCGGAAAGGCCGAAGATAAATCTGAGCCTGCCGTGGCCTCAACCCTGCCTGCTGCGGCTGGGGTGGTCGGCGTCGGGATTACCGTCCAGGTGGTGGCCTCGAGGACAAAAGCGGACGCCGAAGCACTTGTGAAGATCCTGGAGGGCCGCGGCTACCCGGTATTCCTCGTTACGCCCGAATATGCCCACGCCAACGACAACCTGTTCCGCGTTCAGGTTGGGCCATTTGCCTCCAGGAATGATGCGGAAAAGGTGCGGGCGAAGCTCACGCAGGAAGGCTTCAAGCCCTTCATCAAACACTGAGCTCTTTAAAGAGATTCCGGTTCGGCGGGTCGCCCGCGCTTCAACGAATGAACGAACCGGTGAATCAACGAAGCAATGAATCAGTTCAAAAAGACTCCGGTCCGGTGGGTCGCCGGGGCCCTCAGCGGTTTCTTTCTTGTCGCTTGTTTCCCGAAGCTTGATCTTCATCCCTTGGTCTGGATCGCTGTCCTCCCGCTGTTAATTGTGGTGGCTAGCGAGTCGAGTCCCTGGCGCGCTTTTGGCTGGGCCTGCGTCAGCGGGGCCATGTTTTTTGCGGGGAATTGCTATTGGTTTATCGAGGTCATCCGGCAATACGGTGGACTGCGTCTGAGCATTATCATGCCATTGATGGTGCTCTTCGTCGCGGTTTTCTCAGTTTTTCTGGGGGCTTTCGGCTTGGTCGTCGGGTGGGTGGCTCGTAAGTCTCCGAACCGCGCCCTGTTGCTAAGTCCATTCCTATGGGTGGCGATGGAGATGGCCCGCACGTACCTGATTACGGGTTTCCCCTGGAACCTCCTCGGCTACGCTGTGCAATCTGCCGGCTTAAGGCAAATCGCCTGCGTGACCGGGGTTTACGGGCTGTCGTTCCTGGCGGTTACGACGAGCGCGCTGGGGGCATGGGCATTTCTGCACTGGAATACGAGATTGCCCAGCCTGTTGCTGGTTGGGTGGGCCGTGCTCCTGCTCATTGGGAATTGGGCGTTCGCCCCGCCCGCCCCCACTAAAGGCACGAATCTCGCGCTTTTGGTGCAACCCAATGTGCCGCTCGATGAGGCGTCAGCCACCTCCTGGGCGCCCTGGCTTAATCCCACAAAGCTGAATCAGCTTGTGAATATGTCCTTGAATGCGCTTTCAACCGAAGAACGGAGGGAAAACACCGCCTTGGACGAGAAAGGACAGCCGCACATCGGAGCGTCGCCCCTTATCATCTGGGCGGAAAACCCTGCGCCCTTCTATTTCACCCGCGATCCGGTTTTCCGCAATGCCGTGGAGGGGATGGCGCGCCTAGGCCGGGCGTATGTGGTGGTGAACACGGTTGTGCCGCTCGGTTTAGGACCCTCGGCGATCACGAACAGCGCCGTGGTTGTAGACCCGGAGGGACACGAAATCCTGCAATATGATAAAATGCATTTGGTGCCGTTTGGTGAGTACGTTCCGGCCTGGGCCTTTCCGGAGAAGATCGGAAAGCTTACCGCCGAAGTGGGGAATTTCGTTCCTGGGACCAGCTACCGCGTGGCGCCAACGCCAGAGGGCGCAATCGGCGTCTTCATTTGCTACGAGGACATCTTCCCTCAACTAGTCAGAAGGATTGCTTTGGCGGGCGCCCAGGTGCTGGTGAATATTTCGAACGATGCCTGGTATGGCGACTCAGCCGCCGCGTATCAACACCTGGAGATGGCGCGCTTCCGGGCGATAGAGAATCGCCGCTACTTGTTGCGCGCCACGAACGACGGCATTACCGTTTCGATCGATCCCTACGGGCGGGTGGAGAAACGAGTCGCGCGCTATCGAACGACGGTCCTGCCTGCTAACTTTAGCTATCGTCGCGGCCAGACCTTCTATACCAAACATGGCGATGCCTTCGCGTGGCTGTGCACGGTGCTGGCCGGGGTGATGGTCCTTGTAGCGGCGACTTTACATCGTTAGCGGAGCGTGTTTCCAAACGCCAGTCATTCCCGCGAAAGCGGGAATCCACTGCGTCGGAAGCGTATTTCCAAGGACTTGCAGGCTGGATTCCTCCCGCCATGGCGGGACGGAAATGCCTGCGAATGCCGGCGGCGGCATAACTCCACTACGGAATCAGGAGCAAACGTGATCGACGAACTGCAAAGAGAATATGGCGACTGGAAGCGACGCGCCACTGAACTGCGGAGCTTTCTTTGACGCCCCTCAACGCCGCAAAGAATTTGGGACCTTCGACAAACAAATAGCCCAGCCCAATTTCTGGCAAGAGCAGGAAGCTTCCCAGAAAATCCTGACCGCGCGGAAGCGTTTGAGCGAGAAGATCGAAAAAGACGACCAACTCGCTCAGCGGCTGGCCGATGTTGATGCCTACTTCGAGTTGGCGCGCGAGGGCGAGCCGGTTGAGGGTGAAATAAGGACTGAACTTGATGCGCTTCGGCAGGAGGTGGAGCGCATTGAGACGGAGACCATTCTTGCCGGTGAAAACGACCACCTGAACGCCATCGTCGCGATTCACCCGGGAGCGGGCGGGACCGAGTCGCAAGACTGGGCCGAGATGTTGCTCCGCATGTACAAGCGATGGACGGAACGTCACGGCTTCGCCTTTACCCTGAATGATTATCAGTCTGGGGAGGAGGCGGGGCTTAAATCCGCCACTTTTACGGTGGCCGGCGATTACGCTTACGGCTGGTTGAGCGGAGAGACTGGTGTCCACCGGCTGGTGCGGATCTCGCCCTTTGACCAAGCCGCTCGCCGGCACACCTCTTTCGCGTCTGCATTTGTCAGCCCGGAGATCGATGACACGATCAATATTGAAATCAAGCCGGATGATCTCAGGGTTGAAACCTATCGCTCAAGTGGCAAGGGCGGGCAGCACGTCAACACAACGGACTCCGCCGTGCGAATCACCCACATCCTGACGGGAACTGTCGCCCAGTGTCAGAACGAGCGCTCGCAGCACCGCAATCGGGAAATGGCGATGAAATTCCTGCGTTCCAGACTCTACGAGTTGGAACTGCGCAAACGGCGGGAAACGGCTGACAAGCTCGAGGCCACAAAGGCAGATATCGATTTTGGCAGCCAGATCCGGTCCTACGTTTTGCACCCCTATCGGCTCATTAAGGACCACCGAACGAAATTTGAAATGGGAGATACTGACCGCATCCTCGACGGAGACATCGATCCCTTTCTGAAAGCCTACCTGTTGTCCCGCCGGGGCCTGGTAAAGCCGGGGTAGGGACGGTCAACAGGTAGTAGGTGGTATGTGGTAGGTGGGGAAGAGCTTCAATTTCGACGTTCCGGCTTCTATCCAATGTGGCCAGCGCGTGGGGGGCAAGACATAATCACCACATACCGCATACCACAAACCACCCACCGTTTTCTGCCACTCAGTGCGCCTTTTGCGCGGGCGGATTGAAAGCGTTGACACCTTTCCGCAGCTTATGCTACGGTCAGATGGTTGCGCTGGCGGTCATATTCTTAGTAGATACGAAGGAGGCTCTGCGTGTCTGGGCCGAAGCAACACTATCTTTTTACGTCTGAATCCGTCACTGAGGGGCATCCCGACAAGCTCTGTGACCAGATTTCCGATGCGGTCCTGGATGCCGTCCTGACCGAGGACCCGTTGGGCCGTGTCGCATGTGAGGTCGTCGCCAAGGACCAGGACGTTTACGTGGTCGGCGAGGTAACGACAAAGGCAAAGCTCGAGATCGATCCACTGGTTCGGGAGACTATTCGCGAGATTGGGTATACCCAACCGGATGCCGGGTTCACGGCCGATACGTGCAGAGTAATCTCAAATGTGACTAGGCAAAGCGCGGATATTGCCATGGGCGTGGACACGGGCGGAGCCGGCGACCAAGGGCTGATGTTCGGTTACGCATGCGACGAGACCGAAGAGTTGATGCCGTTCCCCATCATGATGGCGCATAAGCTTTGCATGCGTCTGGCGGAAGCCCGGCGGAAGGGAATTCTCGATTTTCTCCGTCCCGACGGCAAGTCCCAGGTCACGGTGGAGTACGAGGGAGCCAAGCCCGTGCGCGTGGAAGCCGTCGTCGTTTCCACCCAGCATTCTGACAAGGTGGCGATTGAGACGTTGCGCGAGGGCGTGTTCGAGTGCATCATCAAGCCGGTCATTCCCGCCCACATGCTCGATCCGAATACTAAGTACCACATTAATCCTACCGGGCGTTTTGTAACCGGCGGGCCGGTGGGTGACTCCGGACTTACCGGGCGAAAAATCATCGTGGACACTTACGGAGGCACGGCGCACCACGGGGGCGGGTGTTTTTCCGGCAAGGACCCCACTAAGGTGGACCGTTCCGCCACCTACATGGCCCGCTACATCGCCAAGAACATCGTTGCCTCCGGACTTGCCAGCCGCGCGGAGGTCCAATTGGCCTATGCCATCGGAGTCGCGGAACCCGTCTCCGTAATGGTGGATACCTTCGGGACCGGCAAAGTCGATAACTGCAAGCTGGAAGCATTGATTCGTGAACACTTCAGGTTGACTCCCAAGGGAATCATTGAATCCCTGGACCTGTTGCGCCCGATCTATAAGAAAACCGCCGCCTACGGCCACTTTGGCCGATCGGAGGCGGAGTTTACATGGGAGCGAACCGATAAAGCAGGGGTTTTGCGAAAGGAGTCTGGAACCTAGATGCCGACCACCCAAAAACTGGCTTGTGACGTGAGAGACCTGGGCTTGGCCGCCAAGGGCAAGATCCGGATCGAGTGGGCCCATCAATGGATGCCCGTCCTAGGGCTTATTCGGAAGCGGTTCATCGAAGAACGGCCGTTGGAAGGCATAAGAATCTCTGCCTGTCTTCATGTGACCACGGAAACCGCAAATCTGGCTACGACACTGCGGGATGGCGGCGCGGACGTAGTGGTCTGCGCGTCGAATCCGTTGAGCACGCAGGATGACGTTGCGGCCTCCCTGGTACAGGATTCTCACATTCCAGTCTTTGCCATCAAGGGCGAAGATAAAGACACTTACTATTCGCACATCGCGTCGGCGTTGGATCACAGACCGCAGATTACCATGGACGACGGCGCTGACCTTGTCACCACTATCCTGAGCAAGCGGCAGGAACTGGTTGCGGGCGTCCTGGGCGGGACGGAAGAGACCACCACAGGCGTGATCCGTTTGCGCAGTATGGCGAAAGACGGCGTGCTCAAGTATCCCATCGTTGCTGTGAACGATGCTGACACCAAACACCTCTTTGATAACCGCTATGGCACGGGGCAATCCACAATTGACGGCGTGATCCGCGCCACAAACCTCTTGTTCGCCGGCTTGCACTTGGTAGTGTGCGGTTACGGCTGGTGCGGGCGCGGCGTGGCGATGCGTGCCAAGGGATTAGGAGCCCACGTCACCGTCACCGAGATCAACCCCACACGGGCGATTGAGGCTGTTATGGACGGCCTGCAGGTGATGCCGATGGCGGAAGCTGCTCAGTGGGGAGACGTTTTCATCACCGTCACTGGAAACAAATCGGTCATCCGGGGTGAGCATTTCCAGGTGATGAAGGATGGCGCGGTGGTAGCGAACTCCGGCCATTTCAATGTTGAATTGGACCTTCCTGCGATTGAGGCAATGTCCATCGGCAAGCGCCAGTCTCGCGAGTTCGTGGATGAGTATACTCTGCCCGACAAGCGCAAAATCTACATCCTCGGCGAAGGCAGGTTGATCAATCTGGTGGCGGCTGAGGGGCATCCCGCGGTCGTGATGGACATGAGCTTCTCCGATCAGGCGCTTTGCGTGGAGTACATCGTCAAGCATGCCCGACAACTCACGCCTAAGGTCTATCCGGTCCCGACGGATATTGACCAGACCGTGGCGCGGCTCAAGCTTGAATCGTTGGGTGTGACCATAGATAAGCTTACCCCTGAACAAGAGGAATACCTGGCCTCCTGGTCGGAGGGAACCTAGAGAAATTGAGTCATTGACTCATTGAGCCATAATTCGAGCGCGCGAATGAACAATGAACCAATGATTCAATGAATCAGCGGATCAGTAGTTTCTGAGGATAGTGAGAGAATGAAGGAGTTCGCCGGATGGGCGCTGGACACCGCCAAGGCACAAGGCGCCAGTTATGCTGATGTCCGCGTGGTGAACCTGCGGCAGCGTTATCTTTCTACCAAGAACGGCCAGCCCGCACAAGTGAGGGAATCCGAATCCATGGGCGTGGGGGTCCGTGTGGTGGCGGAGGGGGGCTGGGGCTTTGCCGCCACCGACGATCTCTCTCGCGCCAGCATCGACCGCGTGGCGGGTTACGCGGTCGAAATTGCGCGTGCCAGCGCCACCGTGAAGAAGCGCGGCGTTCGGTTGGCCACGCAGCCCAAGGTCATCGACCGCTGGGAAGCCCCCTGCCGGATTGATCCCTTTTCGATTCCCGTTTCAACGGTCCTGGAATTGATGCTCGATGTGGATCGAGAGCTCCGGCGGGTGAAGGGTGTGACCCTTGCCGAAGTCTGCATGGATTTTCGCCGCATCGAACAACTCTTCCTCTCCACCGCCGGTTCTGAGATTGCCCAAGTGAAGACCCAGACCGGAGCAGGATTCGTCGCCACCTCCTTTGCCGAGGGTGAAATTCAACGGCGTTCCTATCCGAATTCCTTCGGAGGCCAGTACCAGACGCGGGGATATGAGCTGGTGGGGGAGTTGGACCTGCTGGCGCACGCGCCCCGCATTGCCGAAGAAGCGGTGGCGCTCCACAAAGCCGACCAGTGCCCCACGGGCGTGAAGGACATCATCCTCGAGGGGTCGCAAGTGGCCCTCCAGGTCCACGAGTCGATTGGTCATCCCATCGAGCTCGACCGGGTGTTGGGAACTGAGGCGAATTTTGCCGGCATGAGTTTCTTGACGCTGGAAAAGCTCGGGAGTCTTAAGTACGCCTCCGACATCGTGAACGTGGTTGCGGATGCTACGCCCGCTCACGGACCAGGGCTGGGGACTTTTGCCTACGACGATGAAGGTGTGCCGGCTCAGTCTACGCCCATTATCAAGGATGGATTGTTCGTGGGCTACCTGACCTCGCGGGAGACCGCAGCCGCCATTCGGCAGGCCCGCTCGGGCGGCGCCATGCGCGCCGAAGGTTGGAATCGTATTCCCCTCATCCGCATGACCAACGTCAGCCTGCTCCCCGGCGCCGGGAAGTTGGCGGACTTGATTGCCGATACGGATGACGGCATCTACATGGAAACCAACCGCAGTTGGTCGATCGACGACCGGCGTTACAACTTCCAGTTCGGGACCGAAATTGGCTGGGAAATCCGCGCTGGCAAGAAGACGCGTATGCTCAAGAACCCGAGTTATGGCGGGATGACCACCGAATTCTGGAATTCCTGCGATGCCATCTGCGGCCCCGAGCACTGGACGTTGTGGGGCGTGCCCAATTGCGGCAAAGGGCAGCCCATGCAGACTATGGGGACCGGCCACGGCGCATCCCCCGCGCGCTTTCGCAAAGTGCAGGTCGGCGTCGCTTATGCGGGGAATTGAATCATTGATTCATTGAATAGACCCTAAAATGACTTTGTCGCGTCAGCAAGCGGAACAGATTTTTGATAGAGTCCTCAAGTATTCCACTGCCGAAGAGACGGAGGTTATGGTCTCCTCCTCTGCCTTCGCGCTAACTCGGTTCGCCAACAACGCCATTCATCAGAATGTTTCGGAAGAGAGTACCACGCTCTCGGTGCGCGTGGTCACGGATGGCCGGATGGCGCGCGCCAGCACGAACAAGCTCGACGAGGGGTCCATCCGGGAGATATGCGAGGGCGTCCTTGCGCTGGCGCGCCTGCAACCGCCTGACCCGGAGCTTCTGCGGATGCCGGGACCGCAGACTTACCGGGCCGTCGACCGCTTCGTCAGCGAGACGGCAGAGTTGAGCCCCGCCACTCGCGCTGCGACCGTAGCGAGTGTCATCAAGCGCGCGGAGAAGAGCCGGCTGACCGCGGCGGGCATCTTTTCCAGCGGGGGCAGCGCCTATGGACTCTTTAATTCCCGCGGCCTTGCCGCGTTCCATGAGGAAACACTGGCGGAATTCTCCGTCACCATGTTGGGACGGGAAGGCTCGGGCTGGGCCAAGAAGACATCTCCTTACTGGCCGGAGCTGGAACCGGAGGAATTGGCCGAGCGGGCAGCTCAAAAGGCGCTCCACAGCAAGAAGCCGCAGGATATATCGCCGGGAAAATACACGGTCATCCTCGAGCCGGCGGCGGTTCTCGACCTTCTGTTTTTTTTGGTCCTCGATTTTAGCGGGCTGGCGGTGCATGAGCAGCGGAGTTGCCTCACCGGCAGGGTAGGGGAAAAGGTCTTTGGCGACAACATCAGTCTCCGCGATGATGTTTTTCACCCCTCCCAGATGGGAGCCCCGTTTGACGGCGAGGGCATTCCACGCCAGCGAGTCACCATCGTGGAACACGGCGTGGCGAGGAATCTGGTTTACTCGCGACAGACCGCCCACAAAATGGGGACGCAGCCCACGGGGCATGGTTTTCCCCTTCCCAACGAGATTGGCGAAGCTCCCTTAAACATCGTCATGGCGGGCGGGCGCTCGAGTCTCGATGACATGGTGAAGTCCACTCCCAAGGGTTTGCTCGTCACCCGCTTCTGGTATATCCGCGAGGTGGACCCGTATCGGAAAATACTCACGGGGATGACGCGCGACGGGACCTTCTGGATCGAGGATGGCAAGGCGCGGCACGGCGTGAAGAACCTGCGATTCAATCAAAGCGTCATAGAAATGCTCCGTCAAGTGGAAATGCTGGGCCAGCCTCAGAGGACGGCGGGGGAAGAGTCCTTCGAAATGGTGGTTCCGGCCATGAAGATTCGCGAGTTCAATTTTTCGTCCCTGACCAAGTACTAGCCGAAGATAATTGAAATTTGCGCCTGCCCGGCAAGTCGAGAGTCAAAAGTCCAAAGTCAGAAGAAGCAAGTGGGAAGCGACAGGTGAGGAGGATAGGCGCTATGACCGGACTCATCGAAGCTGAAATTCAGACAGGCTCTTGCGGGCGCAGGGAATTCCTGCGAACCCTGGCATGCCTGAGTGTCGCGCCAGGGGCCCTCGCGAGGCTGCGAGCCGGCGCCAGGGATGTCTTGCCGAACCCCGTCGGATACGCCACCATCGCGTGGCCTCAAGAGGAGTTTGCCCATGCGCTCGACACCATCTCGCGTTTGGGCTACCGGGGCGTGCAGTTGTTGGGTTGGGTTCGCGAGGCTTACCCGGCAACAAAAGTGCAGCAACTCGGGGAACAGCTTGCCTCTCTGAAGTTGAAACCCGTAGCTCTCTCCTGTTCGGCCTTGCGATTGCCTCCGGAGCGGCAAGGAAATGAGAACGCCGAGTTGCGCAGCTATGCCGAGTTCTTCTCTCACCTCGGTGGGACTTTCCTTCAGGTAACCGACGGGGGTGATCCCTCCAAAGACTATTCAGCGGAGGATATAAGAAACCTCGGGTCACGAATGAATACACTCGGGAAGATGGCGCAAGACTTCGGATTGACTCTGGGCTACCACCCGCACTTCGGAACCATCGGCGAGACGCGCAAGGGGTTAGGGCGCGTGCTCGAAGCCACAGACCCGCGATACGTGAAGTTGATTGCCGATGTCGCCCATATGGCCCTGGGCGGTTCGGACCCTGCCGAAGTCATACGGACATACGGGGAACGGTTGTGCTTTCTCCACCTCAAGGACGTGCGCAAAGAAATCGCGGCCATCGCCCGGCAAAATCGCATTTTGGTTCGTGGGAAGGGCCCTCCCTTTTGTGAAATCGGGCTGGGCGTGGTGAATTTTGCTGCGCTGGTGCAGGCATTGCGCGCGGTCCGATTCTCGGGCTGGGTGGTGGTCGAATTGGATGGCGGGAATTCAACGCTGGGCGGCCCGGATGCCAGCGCCGAAAAGAACCGAGACGAGTTGCGAAAGATTGGATTCGACGTTTAGAATGAAGCTTGCGACTTCCGATATTTCTTCTGAGGTGACCTTTCGGTGCCTATCGCAGTACGCCTGAACGCCCGGCTCGAGGAACGGCTGGAAAGGTTAGCCAAGCGCACGGGCAGATCAAAGTCCCTGTACATTCGGCGTGCGCTTGAAGAGTACCTTGATGAGCAGGAAGACTACTTGATCGCCCTCCAGCGACTGGAAGAGAACCTTCCTCTAATTCCTTGGGAAGCCGCACTCAATGAACTCAACGTACGAAATAGGGTTCGATCCAAAGGCTCTCGCTGAGCTGAAGAAGCTCGACCGGACCTCACAGGAACGTATCACCAGTTTTCTCTCCGAGCATATACAACGCACGGACAAACCGCGTCGGTTGGGTAAGGCCCTCACCGGCGGGAAGATCAAACTGTGGCGGTACCGGACAGGCGCTTTCCGCGTTGTCTGTTAGATCGACGATGTGGAGAAGATAGTCCGGGTTCTTCGAGTCGGGCACCGCAAGGATGTCTACCGCTGAGCGCTTGACAAGCCTTCCCAGCCGGTGCTAGAAATTTTAGTTGCCTTTTTGGCGCTATCGTCTAGGGGTTAGGACGTCAGATTCTCAATCTGAAAACCCGGGTTCGATTCCCGGTAGCGCTACCAAATCCACTCCTTAGGAGTTTTTCCGCATAAACAAAGGCAGCAATCGTGACCATGGAGCCGTTCTTTCTTGTCTCTGGGCGCGAGTTCTGCCCGCAGGACCGCACGCGCAAGCAAGACGAAGTTTGCCGCGCTGAACAGCAAAGCTCCGAGCAGCGCAATGAGGAGGACGCGAACGAAACCTACTTCGTGCACGTGGGCCAACATTCCCTCCAAACCCTTTCACGCGCCGGCAGTGTCCTAAATTGACGGAGTGGTTTCAAAATAGAGATTCGCACCTCTCAGCCCCGAAGGGGCGAACTACCTCAGCCCAGGCCAAATGGCCTGGGCTGGAGATCCCATTCCCGTCTGGCCGCAAGCCCTGAAAGGGCGAAAAAGCGTTCTGGGATGCACGCGGACGGTCGTCGAGGCGGGGGGGGCTTTATCACGCCCTTTCAGGGCTTGAGAACCGGAAATTGGGTGACCTTTCTGACCCAGGCCGTATGGCCTGGTCCCGCAGGGCGGGATAGGCCGCCCCGTTGGGGCTGAATGCACCCGGCCCCCGGTGTTCAGCAAGAGATATAGGGTAAAGATCAGCCATGGAAGGGGGTGCACAACACAGATGTGAGTAGGCTCACACTTCCAGCTCACGCCTTGACTTCCCTCTTGACGAGGACGCGGCGCATTTCCTTGATGTCCGACATTAACCCTTCGATTAGGTTCTCCCAATCGGCTTTGTCGACAGGACTGAACTCCCTTCCGTAGCCCTTCATCCTTTCGGGTCGTGCGTTCTCGAGTACGACCCAAAGTGTGGAAAGCTCCGCCGCGAGTATTTGCCGGGGCTCAGGCCTTCGAAGCTGAACGGAAAAACGATTCAGAGATTCCGACAGACGAGTCCGAATCGTTCGCATTTTTTCCCGCGCCAGACCAATATGGCCGGCCTCGAACGGCGGGGGCCCGTCTCCGTATGGGGACTCGAGCGATTTCAGCACTAATTCCACCCGGTCCAATGCACTCTCGAATACGCTCGCGACCGTGGCCAGGCGGCGAGCGTGGAGTTCATCTAATGCCATAGCGGTACTCCTGCGTAGAGGCGGCTTTACGCCGCCGTTGGCGAGGTAAACTCGCCGCTACTTCGCTTGTGTCCCCCGTATCTCACGTTCCAGGCGCTCCAGCCGTGCGCGTGCTGCCTGGACCGCTGATGCTCCCTCGGCCCGCGCCGCTCGGGCACGCGTCAGGGCCTGTTCAGCGATGCGTCGGATTTCGTGCAGGAGCTTGCGGATCTCCACCTCCAAGCGGCCGCGGCTTTCCTGAACTCGGTTGAGGATGTCGCTTTGCACCCGAGTGCAGTTGGTTTCCAGCAGGTGTGCAAGAAACTCCCGGGCGTCATCTTCGATCGCGCCATGGGCTCGAGCGAGGCCGAGAATCAAATCGCCCACCCAGCGCAGCGGTGAGGCCGGCTGCGCGACCTCGATCAGGTCGTAAAACGTGAACTGCGATCGAATCCGAAATCCTGCTTCCGGGTCGAGGGCGTGGGGCATGCGCGCGATCTCCCAAATGCCCGCCTCGGCGAGCTTCTTCAAAAAGTCGTTGCCCATCTGCACAAATCGGCGGGCCACTTGCCGATACTCCGTCTCCGCTTTCACCTGCTCGGTCCTCAGCCACGGCAGGACGTGCCGGCGCGCAACTTCCTGAGCCTCGCGCATCACTCGATGGCGGTAGGAAGGTCCCATGCCGCGCGAGACCGATTGGAGAGCCTGCTCGAATTCCCGGCTCGCCTGAGGCGACAGGGAAGCGAGAAAGGTTTTGTGCCGGTCGAGGAGTGTATCAGAGAGGTGCTGCTGCTCAGCCATAAAGAGGAAACCCAGTTCGCGCATGGAACGTTCTGCCCCGGCGAGCGTTTCCTTCATGGTGGCAATTCGCCGCTCCGATTCTTCGATGGGTCGCTCCAGCGCCTCCCGCTCTTCGCTGATGATGGCCAGCAACTGTTCGCTCAGCCGCTCCAGACCCCGTTCGCAAGCCGCGCGGATCAATTGCCGGCCAGATCCTTCAACGAGCTGGCGAAGCGCCTCCACCAGTCTTCCCCAGTCTCGCTCCAGCCCGCGGTTTTCCAGCCGTTCCGCTGCGCTCACTTCAAAGACGGGTCCAGCGGGCCGTTGCAACCGCTTTTCCAGCAGCTTTCGCGTGAACCCCACCGCCGCCGCTCTTTCTTCGTCCGTGGTCCGGTCCGCCTTGTTGATGACGAGGATCAAATCCTCGACGTGCCGCGCCACAGCCTCGACGAGGGCCAACTCCTCGCCCGCCAGCGGCGGGTCCGCGCCCACCACTACGAGCGCCGCATCGATGTGGGGTAGGAAAGCCTCGGTGGCAGCGGTATTTCCCGTAAACACCGATCCCAGCCCGGGCGTATCCACCAGGCACATGCCTGCTGCAAGCAGGGGGCTGGGCACAAACACTTCCACGCCCACGACGCCCTTGGCATTCTCCGGATTGTGCTCTTCGGATACGTACTCGTCCAGCTCCAGGACGGCGATTTCCCGCCACGAGTCATCCCGAGCCCGGACTCGTGCTCTCTGCTGTTCTCCAAACCGGATCACGGTGGGCACGGCGGTGACCGGAATAAAGCCCACAGGAAGAACTGGCGCGCCGATGAGCGCGTTGATCAGCGTTGACTTGCCCCGTTTGAACTGGCCGATACATGCGACGTAGAAGCGGCCCTCCGAGACGCGGGTGGCGAGCTCGCGGGCCTCTTCAGCAACCCGATTCGTGCCCAGCTCTTCCCCCAAGGTTGCCAGGCGGAGGAGTCTGGCTGCGCCATCGACGTCATTCGCCGCGGCGAGTCCGGCAGCAATGCCGTCTCCCGGCGCCGTGTTCACGGTCAGAGGCATAGTGTGTTTAGATGCGGTCATAGGCGATACCTGATCATAGTCCTTGCGGCTGCAAGTTGTTCAAAGCTGCGCGCCGCTCATCAAACAATCAATGTGAATCAATCTTGTCTTGAGGCGCGAACCGATTCGATATTTCGGCGCCTGGGCCAATTGGCACATCCTTACGATTGCGCCGGGCACTAAGCCGCTGAACCGTAGGACATCCTCACGAAAGCCTTGGAGGCCGAGCTTTTCGAGCCCCAGCGTCTGGATGCACCGCTCCAGCAGTTCGCTGCCCGCCGGCTCGGGAAGGGAACCCAGCGAGAGTTGCTGTCGGCTACCCCAGTAGATATTGCCCACACGCCCGATGTCCCTTTCCGTAGGCCCCCTGGCCAGAAGAAAAACCGGCGTCTTCCGCATCCAGACGAGTTCGCGAACGATTTTAGCCTCCGCATGGGTCAGGGGAGGCAAGTGGTCGAGGAAGACCCAATATTTACCCTTTTCCATGGACCGGTAAACGGCCCCTTTGAGCCGGCTCGTAGGCTGGTGCTTCAGCCAACTCTTGAAGGTGTTCTGCCGAATGCCCTCGACATGAAGTTGACGCCGCAGAGTCGCATCGCCCAACTTATAAAGCCGCTGAAGCAGCCAGCGCAACAAGGGCTGCACTCCCTCCACCCCGCTCAGGTAAAAACAATGACGAGCCATCGCGGAGGGCAGTTCACCCAGGACCTTCAAGATCAGAGCGCTTTTCCCGATTCCTGCCGGCCCGCTGATCAACAAGCTCTCGCGCTTTAAAATGGCATCATGCAATCGAAGAGCTTCACTTTCGCGGTCCACGAGGGGGATATCCGCTAACAGTTCGGTCCGAGAAGATACGCTTGGCGTCAGGCCGTTCATGCAATTTTTCCCGCGATAGCGAGCCGTCGCTTCGGACCCACGGGCGTGTTCTCACCGCGAAGCGGTGGGCTGTGAGTAGCCGTGGGCGCAAGCCCACGGACGGTGATCCCCCTGAAAGGCGCCCCAACCCCGCAAGGGGTTGTCCAAGGCGGTTCGGCCCCTTCAGGGCCGGATGTCGATTGATGCCTTCCCATCCGTGGGTTTCACCCACGGCTACTCAATGTGCTCCCCTTCGGGGAGCAAAGCGAGGAATGGAAAGCCTGGCTCATTTACACCAAGTCCTCGACTCCTAGGTTTCTACGTTCTAACAGGCTACTCATAATGCCTACTTCGAGGCCTCTTCCCTCTCCCCCTCAGTCTTCGCCTCCCCAAGCGCTTCACGCAGACGAGCAAGGAGATCCAGGATTCCATCCAGGCGCGGATCCAGGTACTCCTTCAACTTCTCGGGCACCGCCCCGTAACCGCGCAGGCTTTGGGACTTGCTTTCGTGCAAGGTGACCCAGATGTGAGAAAGGCGTGATTCGATCAGCTTGTCCAGGTCAACCGTCTGCTTCGGAAGGCCCAGGTCCAATTTAATTGATGTGACCTTATCCAGAACCTCAAGGAGAATCGTGCGAATCTGTTCTTTACTGGTTTCGGGAATCTGCCCCGCGTATTCATAGAAAATCCCGTGGAACCCGTCCAGGTTGTGCTCGATTTCCCGGCAATCCTCTTCGAGAGTGAGCATGCGGGCCGCGAGGGCGCCAGCATGAGCAGGTGAAATGGAAAGCGTTGCTTCAAAATCCATCTTGCTATCCTCCGCCATCAGGTCCCCTGATGTAGCGCGGGCGTCTCGCCCGCTGGGGCGCGGGCATCCTGCCCGCGCTCTCTTGCACCTCGTCGGCGGTTGCGATGGACCTCATTGGCCAAGGCTGGTTAGCCCTCCTGCGTGCGGGAGCGGGACGCTCCCGGCACAGCGGGCGAGACGCCCGCGCTACGAGATTCCCCGCCAGCCTCCAAAAGGCCAGAGCTTTCCACTTTTATGCCGTGCGCCTCCCCGACTGCGTTCCTTGTCTTTTACTTCACGACCAGGACCGAACAGGGTGAGGTCTTAGCCAGGTTCTGCGATGTGCCACCCCAAATTCGCCCGAAGGCCCGGCTGTGCCCCATGAAGCCGACCACCAACAAATCGAAGCAGCCATCCCGCGCAAAGCGAACGATGGTTTCCACTTCATGGCCAGGCAGGACGGTGCACTTCAAATCCACCCCCTCCTGCGTCGCTATGGCCTTTGCCTCGGCGTTGACGCGAGTGTAGAATCTGTCGGCCTCTTCCTGATCTTCCATCACCTCACCGACGGTCTCCGCGTAATGGCTGGGTCTCTCTTTGATGGAGATGGATTGGATCTCGGCGCCGAACGTCTTCGCCAGAGCGAGGGCGGCGCGAAGGGCTTTCCTTGCGCCTTCCGAGCCATCATTGGCGATCAGAATTTTCTTGAACATGTTTCATACCTCGCTTTCCAAGCTCGCGGCGCTTGGCAGGACGGGTTGTTGGCCCTTTGCGGCTTCAGACTCGATCTCAGGACGAAAGAATCGTTCCGCGATCAGCGTGGGCGCCACCGCACTGAGTATGACCACGGTTACAAGGATGCTGTATTGAGACTGGTCGATGTACCCGTGGGTGAGGCCAAAGAGCGCGGAGATTGATCCGAAGGTCAGCCCCGTAGCCATAAGGAGCGTGGTGTAGATACCGCGTTGCTTTCCGAAACCAAAGTGTAGAGTGAACGGCAGGACGCCACAGACTTTGGTGATCATCTTCATGACGAAAAACGCTGCGATCAGCCCCAGGCCGGCAACGAGTGCCTTGAAAGATACGTAGGAGCCTGCCTTGATGAAGTAAAAGGGGGTCAAGATCGAGAAGGCAATGGCTCGCATCCGGTGCATCAGAATTCGATTGCGCAGGAACTGGCGAGCCATGACCAACCCGATAAGGTAGGCTGGAAGCACCGCTTCGCTCCTTGCCGCCGTTGCCAGTCCACCCAGCACGAAAAGAAGGAAAAGGATGAACTTGACCTCCGGTTCGCTGACCCGGTTGCCCACTTTTCGAAAGTACCAACCCGTGAAGGCGTGTAATTTCCAGAGGATCACAGCCGTCAGCACGACAAATATCAGCAGCCATCGGTTGTAGTTGGCAAAGATCAGGCCCAATGCCACAACGGTTCCGAGGTCCGTTACGAAGCAGGAAGCCAGAATAACTTTTCCCAGCTCCGTTTCGTTTAAACCGGACTCGATCATTACAGCATAAACCACCGCAACGGATGTGGTTGAAAGGGCAATCCCGGCAATCTCGGCGCCGTGCAGATTCCACTTGAAGATCCAGAAGGCGACCGCGAAAGCCCCTAAGGCGGGCGCCAGAAAGGAAGAGAATCCAATCAGCAGGCTTTCTTTCAGGTTGGCCCGAAGCGCGTCCGGGTCAATTTCCGCGCCCGCCAGGAACGTCAACAGAACACTTCCAATGCCCGCCAGGAAATTGACCCAGTCATTGGGAGTGAGATGAAGGAAATTGCCGGCCAAAACGCCGACGCCGATCTCGACCAGGGCGACCGAGATGCCAACTCGAATCGAGATCATGGCCGCGATCAGGGCCAAACCAACCCAAAGAGAAGCAGTCAGCCAGATATTCACAGGCACCTCATAGTTTACGGATCAGGCGGGGACAAAACAAAAACCCCTACCACGACCCGGAGTCATGATAGGGGTTATCAGTCCCAAAACTATGAGACGGTTGGCTGGGCGAACCCCATCGCCAAGTTATCTAGTTTACAAAAAGACGCTTGACCCTGTCAATCAATTTCATGAAACCGGTGGTGGTGTCATTTGAAATATCATCCGTTACGAAACTCCGGTCATTCCCGCGAAAGCGGGAATCCAGCTCGTGGACAGCGCATTTCCGTAAGTTTGCGGAGTGGATTCCCGCTTTCGCGGGAATGACTGCGGTCTGGACCGCCAGTGTCTCGCAAATGACACCACTACCCATGAAACCCGTCCCAGGGAACCACCCTCGCAGGACGACGCTTTCACGTGCGTTGATAGCCGGATCGGACTGCTTGGGGAAAACCCCGCCCAGCGTTGGCCTTCCTGTTGCCCATAGCCCGGATTTCTCACCGTACTCTCCCGTTTTGAGCCGGGCGGCCGGAAGGACGGGGCTTTAACCCCGCCGCAACGCGAGTCCCATCCTCCTGTTCGTCTCCCGCCCATCGCAGTCCCGCGCCTGCGGGACTGCGATGGGCGGGAGACGGGGGAACAATTTGAAGCGGCAGTAACGGCGGGGTTAAAACCCCGCCCTTCCCCTAAGCCTTCCAGCGGGCATAAGCTTCGCGACCTGCGTACTTCGCCCCATTCCCAAGTTCTTTCTCGATTTCCAACAGCCGGTTGTACTTCGCCACCCGTTCCCCGCGGCAAGCTGAGCCAGACTTGATTTGGCCCGTACCCGCAGCGACTGTCAGATCCGCGATGGTCGTGTCATCCGTCTCGCCGGACCGATGCGAGACAACTGCCGTATAGCCATTCCGACGCGCATATTCGATGCACTTTAGAGTTTCCGTTAAGGTCCCGATCTGATTGAGCTTGATGAGCACTGAGTTTGCAACGCCCTCGCGAATGCCTTTCTCCAGAATGGCGGGGTTGGTGACGAAAATGTCGTCTCCGACAAGCTGAACTTTGGCGCCGAGTCGCCGGGTTGCTTCTTTCCAGCCATCCCAATCGTCTTCTGCGAATCCGTCTTCGAGAGAATAGAGCATGGGGTAGCGTTCCAGCCAGTCTGACCAGAGATCCACCATGTTTGTGGGAGTGTGTTTCGACTTGTCGGATTTCTTAAAGAAATACGCCCCGTCTTCGTAGAACTCACTGGCGGCGGGATCGAGGTTAATCGCTATGTCAGGTCCCGGCTTGTATCCTGCCTTTTCAATCGCGGCGACAAGAAGCTCCATCGGCTCCTCGTTAGAGCGCAGCCTGGGCGCGAAACCACCCTCATCCCCGACACTCGTTTCGTAGCCCTTTTGATGCAGGATGCTCTTCAAGGCCTGAAACGTTTCGGCGGCTGCGCGCAACGCTTCGGCAAAGCTGGGCGCCCCGACCGGCGCGATCATGAACTCCTGAAAATCGACGTTGTTGTCTGCATGCCTGCCCCCATTCAAGACGTTCAGCATGGGCACAGGGAGAATATAGGTCTCCTGGTCGGAAAGGTGACGGTAGAGTGGAACCCCGCGTTCCGTAGCCCAAGCTCTAGCGGCGGCGACGGAAACTCCGAGAATGGCGTTGGCCCCCAGCCGAGCCTTGTTCGGCGTGCCGTCCAGCGCGATCAACTTCTCATCCAGGGCGGCTTGGTCGCCTTCGAAACCGACGATAGCTTTTTGGATTTCCCCCAGTACATTGGCCACGGCCTTTCGCACGCCCTTGCCGCCATAACGGCTTTTGTCACCGTCGCGAAGTTCGACGGCTTCGCGTTTTCCAGTGGAGGCGCCTGAGGGTACCTTGGCGACTCCAAGCGTGCCACTTTCCAATTGCACCGTAACCTGCACGGTTGGATTCCCTCGAGAATCCAGGATTTCCAGCGCGTCTAGCTGTTTGATTTTTGACAATGAGTTCATCTATTCTCCTTATCTTTATCTAGCGGGCGGATTACCGCCCGTTCTAAGAATTGTGCTCAGTTCGTTGCGTAAGTGCTCTGCAATGGGTAGGGCCTGGACCTTGTCCACCGCTGACTCGACCGCGTAGGGACAGGACTTCAGCTCCACCTTCCCATCTTCCCAAATCGCATAGCAAGATTCAGGACCGCCGGTCTTTGGTTGCCCAAGGCTGCCTGGGTTTACCACAAGGCATCGGCCCACGGACCGCACGAATGGAACGTGTGTATGACCTACAAGCAGGATGTCGGCCGCGAGACTCTCAACCTCTGTCGCCCAGCGGTCAGACTCTGCCTCGCAATAGCCAAAGAGAGGGTCCGAGGGGACGGCATGACAAAGGTAGAAACGGGTATCACCGCACCTTGTTTCTTCGAAAAGAGGCAGGCTGCGGAGGAAGTGCTTGTGGCCCGAGTCCAGTACCGAGTCTGTGAAACGCCGCGTCGCTTCTGCCATGTCTTTGAACGGCGCCGAGCAGCGCGGATCCTGGTTAAAGCCAATGGAGTTGTCGTGGTTGCCGCGCACCACCAGGGTGGCTTTGGACTTGACGTAGTCAACCACCGGCGACGGCTCGGGGCCATAATTTACCAGGTCTCCCAAGACCCACAGCTCGTCGTAGCTTTCCCGCAGCTCCGACAGGGCGTCAAAGTTGCCGTGGATGTCTGACACGATGAGAATCTTCATGTGAAAGCATCACCTTGAAGGCGCGGTCCGATACCAAAGCAGCTCGAATGCACCGTTCATGATTCTGTGGCTGCCGGGTCACCTGTCCCGGGTCGGAGCCCAAAAGTAAAAAAACTCCTGAGCGCCCACCGGAGGCCAGGAGTTATCAGTCCGCTTTGCACGGACGGTTGAGGCGAACTCCATCGCCTTCTGGAACACTATCTTATAACAGAACACGGTAAGTATTACCACCCCAACAGTTCATTCGGTATTGGCTCAGTTAGGCGTAGCACCGACCGCGCAAGGCGGGGTCGGCAGGCGCCGGTCCCGCCTTGCGCGAGACCGGCGCTACGTCGAGCGCGCTTCTGAATACGACGATCCATTAGTTGAGCGACTTGCCTCTATCTCCGCTGGCAAGCGGGAGCGATCTGGGGACGAATGAATACCGAGCCATAAAGGGCAGCTCGCGATACAATTGAACGGGACCCCCGAAAGAGGACATGGTTTTGTCGCAGTAGTCCTCCCAATTCAATCCCGGAGGACATCGAGCAACTTGGCCCCCATCATTAACGCCCAGGGACTATCGAAGCAATACGGAATCACCCCGCTATTCCAAAATCTCTCCTTCACCGTGTCGGAAGGCGACCGGATCGGCCTGATTGGGCCGAACGGTTCTGGCAAATCCACGCTGCTGGAGATTCTTTACGGTCGAGTGAAGCCGGACAGCGGCGAGGTTGCGACGCGCAAACGCAGCAGGCTCAGCTATGTCGCACAGGTGTCCGAATTTGCACCTGGGGAGACTGTCAGATCGGTAGTCGAGAAGGCACTCGAACGGGTGGCAGTACCCCAGGCGGAGCGGGCGTCGCGGACAGCCGAGGCGCTTGGTCGCGCCGGTTTTATCGACTTTGAAACGCCCACCACAGCCTTGTCGGGTGGTTGGCGCAAACGCCTCATCATCACCGAGGGGCTGGTACAGCGGGCAGACATCCTGCTTCTCGACGAGCCGACGAACCATTTGGACTTTGCCGGAATTCAGTGGCTCGAATCCCTGCTCCAGAACGCGGCATTCGCGTGCGTGGTGGTCAGCCACGATCGTTACTTCCTCGAAAACGTCGCGAGCGAGGTGGTGGAGCTTAATCGCATTTATGGGGATGGCGTGTTTCGCGTCAAAGGAAACTACAGCACGTTTCTCGAGAAGAAAGAAGCGTACCTCGAGGCGCAGGGAAGGCGGCAGGATGCCCTCACCAATCGCGTGCACACGGAACTGGAATGGCTGCGCAAGGGTCCCAGGGCCCGCCGGACCAAGGCCAAGGCGCGCATCGATAAGGCTCACGAAATGATCGGCGAGTTGGCGGACCTGAAGGCCCGGAGCCGCACCGCCACCGCCAAGATTGACTTCTCCGCGACGGGCCGGCAAACCAAACAGCTTATCGCGCTGGAGGGCGTCACCTACGCCATCGGTAATCGCATTCTGTTCCAAGGCCTGAATTTCATCGTGAGGTCGGGAATGCGAGTGGGGCTGGTTGGACAAAATGGGAGTGGCAAAACCACGCTACTCCGTCTGCTGCGGGGCGAAATCCAAGCTACCCGCGGGGAGATTCACCGGGCCGACGCGTTGCGCATTGTCTACTTCGACCAAAATCGCGAGCTTGACCCTGACCTCACTTTACGCCGCGCCCTGGCGCCGGATAGCGATTCGGTTATTTATCAAGAGAGAGTGATTCACGTCGCCTCCTGGGCGGCAAGATTCCTCTTTGACCCGGACGACCTGAATCAGCCAGTAGGCCGGCTCTCCGGAGGCGAACGGGCCCGCGTGTTAATCGCGCAGCTCATGCTCCAACCGGCGGACGTCTTGTTGCTGGACGAACCCACTAACGACTTGGATATCCCGACTCTGGAAATCCTGGAAGAGAGCCTGCTGGAATATCGTGGAGCCTTGGTGCTGGTCACCCACGATCGCTTCATGCTGGACCGGGTCTCGACCGTCGTTCTCGGCCTGGATGGTCTGGGCGGAGCGGAACGGTTTGGCGATTACTTACAATGGGACGTTTGGCAGCGCGCGCAGCAGGCCAAGGTTGCGCGAAGCGTCCCGGCTGAAGCCCCGCGATCGCCTTCCTCACCTGACGTCACGCCGCCAACCGCGCCAAGAAAGAAGCTCTCCTACCTGGAGGCGCGCGAGTTTGCCGCCCTGGAAACGAGAATCGCCGAGGCCGAACAGGAGCTTAGCGTTTTACGTGCGACGCTGGAAGATCCCGCGATAACGAGCGACGCCCCGCGGCTTCAGGTCATTTGCGCGCAGATGGAAGAGACCCGGAAGAATGTGGATAAGCTCTATGCTCGATGGGCCGAACTCGAACAAAAGCAGGGCTGAGCAACATCCGTGTTTGCGGCGTTGCGATAGGTGGACGCACCGATATCCTGACCGGGTTCAGGCTCTGTTTCACGCTGAAACATGGAGAATTTTCGAGAGCAATAAATCCATGCGCTCGTTGGTGGCAAATCCGAGGCGCGGAAACGTCCAGCGCGCAAACCTGCTCCAGCGCAAGCTGCGTGCGGCCAAGGTTATCTCCTCGATGGTGCAGCCGCTGGCGAACGCCGCCGCAGCGATACTTCCGGAGCTGTTCCCTGCCAGAGCGTCAATGGCAATTTGATTTTCGACGAGAACCTTCAGGACTCCGACGTGAGCCACGCCGCGCGCGAACCCGCCGCCTAGCGCCAAACCCTGGCGCGGCCATCTTCGCTTCATGCGCCACCGTTGTAAGCGCCCGTCGTGTTTATCAAGTTACGTGGCGCCGGCGCAGTACTGTACCCGCGTGTCCTCGGCCTGGGGGCGCGCAAAGGTATCCCATAGCGCTCTGTTGACGTCTGCGGGAGGACGAAGAGTCTCTCCTTACTTCTTCTTAGGTTCCTTCTGCTTGAGCTTGATCTCCTTCAGCTTTAGCTCGAGCGCCTTCACCCTTAGCTGGAGGTCATTCATCTCCACTTCCGAAACCATTATGGGCTCTCCCGCGCCGACTCTTGTTCTGACAGCCATTGCAACGTTCCTCCTCTACTATGAGTTGACATTTCTGATATCGATTGGCCCTGGTCATGCTTTTGCGTCAGTTCCAGGAAGAGTTCAGTCTCCGCTACAGCCACGGGCGCGAACCAGCCGTCCACAATCACGGCGAGCTTCTCTTGCAAAGCCCACGCCTCCAGTGTGGTTCCGGAATAAGGTCTGGCCGTGAGCAGACTGGAAGCCTCCCTTTCACCCAGCAAGTACGATTTCTTCTTCGCCCACAGATCACGGGTATCAACCAGTTCGAAAGACCCGCGCTTTGGGAAGAACCTCAAGTCTTCTTTGGGTGCGCCACCGGCGTGCTTCCATACAGCCCGCCACCGGGCCGTCTCTTGCCACAATCTGCGAATCACCTCAACGTGCTCATGCGCCCCGCATTGGTACTCCGCCGTAAAGAAGCTGGCAATGCGTTCAACATCGGCCCCCGCAGGCAGAAAATCGTAATACCCCTTCAGCGGCTTCATGTTTCGCACGCCGAATTCAGCCGGCGTGGAAAAATACGGACTGAAGCGGTCGATGCTCAAGTGCACCATGCCGCATGGGGGTTGAAGATGGTGGAGCAAAGGGAGGATCGTCAGAGTCTCCTCATACGCTTTCGCGTCGTCACCGGGGAACCCCCAAATAAGATTCCACTGGAGATCTATACCCGCTGACCGGGCATACCGCAACAGCAGCAGGTTCTGGCGCGCCTGCACACCTTTCTTGATCAGGCGGAGCAGGCGAGATGACAGCGACTCAATCCCCGGCTGGATGGACGTGATTCCCGCCCGCTTGAGGGCGAGGATCTGCGGGAACGAAAGGTTGGCCCTCTGCTCGTAAAATACTGTGACCCCAGGAAATTCACCGGCAAGGCGGGGGAGAAGAGTCTTGAAGTATGTGTACGGCATGATGCTGTCCGTCATGCTGACTTTCCTCGTGGGGTGGGTGCCTAGGAGACTGTGCAGATCCTGGATAATCCGCTCGGGAGACTTTTGACGGAACCCGATGGTCTCCTCATTGAACCCGCAAAATGTGCAATGGTGTTTCTCGCCCCACCAGCAACCCCGGCTCGTCTCGTAAGGAATTTCCGTGTGCTCCCCATGCAGCTTGCTCGCGGGAAGAAAGCGTTTGCGTTGCTCGTAGAACTCCACGTACGTAGGCGTGGGCAGGGCATCCATGTCTCCGCACGGCTCGCCGTCGAGAATTCGGCATTGGGGTCGCGAGCCCGCCAGGCTATCTCGAACGAACTTGACAAATGTAGCTTCACTCTCCCCGGAGAAGATGTAGTCAATGCTCGACGACAGCGAGGCAATCCCGCGCGCCATCTCCCCCTCGCAGTTGGCGCCCCCGAGAATGGTGATGATGTCTTTGCGTTGAGCCTTGATCCGGTTCAACAGGGCCACGCTGGCGGCCGTTTGTTCGAAGCTCGTGCTGCAACCGACGATCCTGTAACGTCTTTCGCTCACCGCCATTGCGATGCCCCGGAGGTAACGCTCAGCGTGCCGCTCCAAATGCCGTAACTGCTCAGGCGTGATTGGTTCCTGGCAATCGAAGCAGCTAAAGTCGTGCCTGATTTTCCAATTCTTATCCGGACCGATCACCCAATCCGGGTCGAATATCTGGCTTGCCCGATGGCCCAAGCGTGGAAGGCCGAAAGCACACCGGGCGAAGAAGCGTTCCCCGGCAAAGCATCCTTCAGGTACATCGCAAATCTCCGCGTATGCTTCTTCCCCAATGACCGAGGCCAGCAAAATGTTCGCATAGAGGACCTGCACGCGAAATCCAGCCTCCCTGGCACAAGCCTGGAGAAGATGGACGGCCAAGGAGGGGTAGTTCACTGGGTGGAACGGAGGGACAATCAAGATCACATCGGCGTCGGGGAGCGTCGCAGAAAGGCCCCTCATTTTGGAATGCGAGGCCACGCGCCCCCGGTTTTTCCCCTCACCTCCTGCCTTCACAACTGATTCCTTCTTTCGGGATTCAATGGTCTGCTCGCCCTCCGTAGTGGCAGCCTTGCTCAACCCAGTCAAGCCAAGCCTCTAAGTTGGAAGATTCATACGGCGCAGCAAGTCATGAAAACGGGGGTCCGAACGCAAGGGGTCGAACATGGGCTCCACCCCCACTCCAGGGAGCTCGCTATCCCGCTGCTCATAAGCCTTTCCAAGCCATTCAAATGCTTCTCCCTTCTTGTCCAAGGCCACACACACCAACGCAATAAGTCGCGGTGACACATATTTTCTCCTTGACTGCTCCTTCAGCTCGTCGAGGGCCGCCTGTGCCTCGCGTTTCCTGCCGGACAGCGCATACGCATAACCTAGTGTTGCCTTCGTCTCGTCGTCTCCCGGGGAGAGCGTGGCCGCCGCTTGAAGTTCTGCGATGCTTTCTTCAAACTTTCGATCCTGCAAGTCAACGACTCCCAAGAGTTCTCGGGCGAAAAAGAAGTCCGGTGAAACTTCGAAAGTTCTCTGGAGCGCTCCTTTCGCTTCTCTGTATCGACGGGCGAAGTAAAAAGCTTGTGCCAGGCGCAGGCTTATCACGGGCGAGAGTGGGTCCAGTTCCGCAGCGCGCATTGCCTCCTGAATTGCCATCTCGCGTCGCCCCATATTTGATAGAAAAGCAGAGAACCACTGATGAGCGGTCGCATAGCCAGGATTTAGGGCAAGGGCCTGTTTGTACTCCCTCTCCGCTCCTTCCCAGTCCCAATCCAGTTCCATGGCCTGTGCAAGCGAAGTATGCGCCTCAGAGATCGAGTCATCAATTTCCACCGCCCTCAGCGCCGCGGCCTTCGCCGCGGGGAAGGCCTCACGGGGGGAGAGCCAATAATTGCCACCGAGTACGAGGTACGAGTCAGATATGCCAGCGTAGGCGAGGGCGTAGTTCGGCTCCAGCTCGACCGCCTGCTGGAAGTATTGCAGGCCCTTCGTCACTCCCTCGCGGTCCCTCCTGTTCCAAAAGTATCGGCCTTTGAGGTAGGCCTCGTAGGCATCCGGCTTCACGGAGCGCGCCGCCCGCAAGCGGGTCGCTTCCTGCGGACTCAGCTTAACCCGGATTTCATCCACGATGGCCTGGGCGACCTCGCTCTGTAACGCCAGCACGTCGCGGACATCGCGTTCGTACATGCTCGCCCACAGATTCCGGTCCGTCGCCGCTTGGACCAATTGGGCTGTGATTCGCACCCGGCCACCCGAGCGCAGGACTGAACCTTCCACCACCGCGTCAACTTTCAATTCCCGAGCAATCACTTGGATCGGCTTGCTCGAGGCCTTGTAACGCATGGCGGAATTCCGTGAGATCACCCGGAGCCCCGCGACCGAGGCCAGGTCGGTAATCAGCGCCTCGGTCATGCCATCCGCGAAGTAACCTTGCTCCGGATCACGGGACAGGTTCTCGAGCGGCAGCACTGCCAGTGATTCGATGCGAGGCGCGGGGGCTCGCCCCAACAGGCGATCGCGCCAGTTGTCCACATTCAGCCCCACTAGCAGCAGCGCGATCACAACCATGCCGAGGGGAGCGATGCCGGCGGCCACCCACCCACGGCGCTTCCAAACCGAACCATGATCGGCGACCACCGGCAGCACCCTTCCTTGCTCTGACTCTAAATCGCGTTTCAAGCGTTGGAGGTCGGCCCGCATGTCTGAGGCCGTCTGGTAACGCAGCGTGCGGTCCTTCTCTATTGCCTTCGAGATGATCTCTTCGAATTTCGGAGGCAGGTCCGGGTTAAAAAGCCGGGGCGAAGGCGGAATTCGGTGCAGGATGGCGTTGACGACCGCTCCCAGCGAGTCGCCGCTGAAAGCCTGCTGCCCGGCCGCCATTTCGTAGAGCACCAGGCCAAGACTAAACAGATCCGTGCGCCCGTCGAGTTCCTCGGACCGCACTTGCTCCGGGGACATATACTCGACCGTGCCCACCACCTCACCGCTACACGTCAGCGGCCCGTCCGAGGTGGGCGAGTCGCCGGTGGGTTCCTCACTTGCCTCGCGCCCCGTCACCAGCTTCGCCAGCCCGAAGTCCAGCAGCTTGGCTTGGCCGCGCTCCGTGATGAAGATGTTCGCGGGCTTGATGTCACGATGCAAGATGCCCTTGGAATGTGCTGCATCGAGTGCGTCGGCGACCTGAATTGCCAGGTCGAGTATTTCGCTGGTCTTTAGGGGTTTGGCCGCCCCTTCGTACTCTCCCGAATCCCGAGGTAATTGGGCGCCCTTTTCCCGGCGCTCGAAGGAGGAGGTCCGGGGACGGCGCCGGCCCAGCTTCTGCTTTAGCGACTGCCCCGCAAAGTACTGCATGACAATAAACGGCTCGCCTTCGTACTCCCCAATCTCAAAGACGCTGCAAATGTTAGGGTGGTCAAGAGCGGAGGCGGCGTAGGCTTCGCGCTGGAAACGCTCGATTGATTTAGGTCCCTGCGCCGATTCCTTCGGCAGGAACTTCAGCGCTACCATGCGGCCCAAGCGCGTGTCCTCGGCCTTATAGACCACACCCATGCCTCCGCCACCGAGCTTCTCCAGGACGCGGTAGTGAGAAACGGTCTGCCCGATCATGAGGCGATTGCCTGACAGTAGGATGCGGTGAACTTCAATAGGCACCAGCATACGCTACGTGTACCAGCGAGTCAACGCATGGACATGGGCATGGACATTGGTACTGGTGTCATTTGCAAGACACGGTCGACCCCAGGTGCAGTCACTCCCGTGCCGCCCTGCGGGAGGAATCTACTCGGCAAGCCATTGGAAATGCGCCGCCGACGAAGTGGATTCCTCCCGCCATTGCGGGACGGGAATGACCGGAGTTTCGTAACGGATGATATTTCAAATGACACCACCACCCGGACATGGCGCAGCGGACGTGGCGTAGCGGGCATGGGAGCCGTCAGCGACTGCCGAAACTGACTCCTTGAGGCGCAGCTTGAAAGAGCAAACAACAACAGCAATTAGAGAGGCCCGCCATCATGTCTTGAATCAGGCAATGCTGACCCTGATCGGTAGTTTCCTTTGCAAGTATTTCTCTGATCCTTCCGATTGTTTCTGGATTCCCGATGCTCGCGACATCACGCCCCAGCAATCTGGCGCCTGCACCTACGTAATCGAACCCTTCAACTCCCACCATATCTAGGTGCTCTTCGTAGAGTCGGTCAAGGTTTCCAGCGTCGAGGTAGTTCTCAAGGATGCGCGTCAAATCTACCGCATCTCTGGACCTGCCCTCAGGGCGATCCGCCCATGAGACAAGTTTCAAGATCGTCAAACCGGCAGTAGACGCCACTAAGATGTCGAGAGGCGGAATGGCTCTCACCCTCACTTCACGTGCCGCCCGGTAGGCGTCCTCAAATCCGGCCACACTCATCGCCACATCCTCATCTGGTGGCCAGCGAATCTCTCCTTTGGCGTCGGCAATTCCTCCGAATGGCAAGATATCGACGAGTAATTCGTCTCGGAACAGTAGCCGCTGGACCTGCTTGGTTCGTTTGAAGAGCCCATTGGTCAAAAGTAATTCCTTTAACTTCTCAAACTCACCCCAACTGGCGACACGAACGCCGAAATCTTTGTCGTTTGTGGCACGCCTGCTTGGCAGTTCGTAGCCTAACTCAAAGATCAGGTCCCTTGCGGTTGCGCCCACCACGAAGAACGGGATCCCTAGCAGGCTGCGGAAAAACTCTTCGAAACTGTCATTCTGAGCGAAGCCCCGTACCGTACGGTGCAGGGCGAAGCGAAGAATCTGGCCCTGTGCATTTTCAAGAAGATACGCAGAGCGAGATC
>Ga0182027_10000397_pt1 | contig 74960 bp, 55 predicted proteins | sample 712E1DmetaG_FD_121300 | JGI IMG/M metagenome (GOLD analysis project Ga0182027, IMG submission 121300) | Permafrost microbial communities from Stordalen Mire, Sweden - 712E1D metaG (Illumina Assembly) | ecosystem: Environmental > Terrestrial > Soil > Wetlands > Permafrost | place: Sweden...
GGAGGCCATACTGTTGAATTCAACGGAGCAAATCTTGCCAGCGGTTTGTATCTGTACCGACTTGTCTCGGGATCTTTTGCAGAAACAAAACGGATGATACTGCAGAAATAATCCGACGCGATCCGCAAGCTTGTCAACCGCAAAGCAGGCAATGGTTTCCATTGCCTGTTTTATTTGAATATTCGGACCACCGCTCACCAGAGTGGTTCATGGAGTTGTGAAAAACTGCTCGGACCACCACTCGCCAGAGCAGTTGGTAGAGTTAGAAGAATTACTTGTACCGCCGCTCGCTAGAGCGGTTCGTGGAGTTATTAAAAAATCTTTGGGCTGTCGCTCGCCTCAGTGGCTCCATGAACAACATAGAACCACTATGATTGCAGAGAGTTAGAAAAAAACCAATCGATTCATCCTTCTTAACCACCACTCTGGCGAGCGGCGCTCCGCTTGCAATAGCCTCTCCGATGACGTACGGTACATATTTACTGATTATGAACGAATTTGATGGAAGCGTGATGCTCTTGCCTCCTTTTGCTCCGTGGCCATTTTTGTTTGAATGTCGCGGCATAAATAGTTATATTTTTGTAAGAAGTATTGTTTCAATCACTTACAGGGATTTCCAGTCACGTGCTCACTCAATCTCGCGTCGCCGAACTGCTCAAAAACTGTAAAAATAAGCGGATAGCCGTCGTCGGAGATCTGATGATAGATAAATACGTCTGGGGCACTGTTGCGCGTATTTCTCCCGAAGCGCCGGTTCCGGTTGTGGAAGTAGACACGGAGACAGATCGGCTCGGCGGAGCCGCAAATGTTGCGAACAATATTCAATCGCTTGGCGGAATTCCGGTGTTGCTAGGAGTTGCCGGAAATGATGCCAACGGGGCCCGGCTTCTCCAACTCGTTGAGCAGCAGGGATGTACCACGGAAGGAATTGTGACAGACGAAAGCCGTCCAACGACCATCAAGACGCGCGTCATCGCCCATAACCAGCATGTCGTCCGCATTGATAGTGAGCAGAAGAAAGAAATTTCTCCGGCGATTCAGGAAAAAATTCTCGCCGTGCTGCGACACATAATCGGCGGATTGGACGCGATCATCTTCGAAGACTACAATAAGGGAGTAATTGCCGCGCCGCTCATCACGCAAATGATTGAACTTGCCAAGAAGAATAATACAATTGTGACGGTCGATCCCAAATTCAATAATTTTTTCTCCTACCAGAATGTTACTGTCTTTAAGCCGAACAAAAAGGAGGCTGAAGAGGCTCTGGGGCGCAAACTGCTCACCGATGCAGATGTGAATCTGGCGGGAAAGGAATTGCTGGAACGATTGCATGCCGGGAACGTCTTAATAACAAGGGGCGAGAAGGGTATGTCGCTCTTTGACCGATCGGGCTCTGTGGTTACCGTGCCGACGCAGGCGCAAAAAGTGACAGACGTGTCGGGCGCCGGTGATACGGTCATCGCGACATTGACTCTTGCGCTTGCCGGCGGAGCGACCTTGCATGAAGCTGCACTTCTCGCAAATCATGCCGCAGGCGTGGTTGTTGCAGAAGTCGGCATCGTGCCAATCGAACCCGCAGCACTTTTGCACTCCATTGCTGGATAACGTATGGGAAAAGTATACCAATTGGAGGAACTGATGCGGCAGCGGGCTGCGTGGAAGGCAGAGCGCAAAACCGTTGTCTTTACCAATGGAGTGTTTGATATTCTTCACCGCGGTCACGCGGAATATCTCGCGGCATCACGAACACTTGGTGATGTGTTGATTCTCGGAATGAATACGGATGCGTCGGTCCGGCGGATTAAAGGCCATCTCCGTCCGGTGATTCCCGAAAGCGACCGTGCCTATCTCGTGTCTCAATTAGTCTCGGTGGATGCCGTCTGCTTGTTTGATCAGGACACGCCGATCGATATCATTTCTGCTCTGGTGCCGGACGTTCTCGTCAAAGGTGCAGATTGGAACGTCGATGCCGTCGTCGGCAAGGATGTCGTTGAATCCGCCGGTGGGCGCGTGCTGACCATCCCGCTCATCCCGAATCGCTCCACCACCAATATCATAGCTGTCATTCAAGAGCGTTTCTCCGCAACATAATCGGACTGCATGGCTCGCACAGCCTCAAAAATTGTCTACTACGTCAGCGTAGTCGTGCTGGGTATTCTTCTCGTCGTTGTCGGCTACACGCAGACCGTGTCTTTCAAGAAAACGCTGCGGTCCGCCGCATTTACCTACGCGGAAAAATATCTGAGTGCAACCGTATATCTCGGTGAGATCAAGGGAAATCTCTTCACCGGATTTAGCGTGGATACCGTTGCGGTCTATGTGGACGGATCTCTCTGTGCCCTGGTGCATCACGTTAGCCTGCAGTACGATCCGCTTAGCCTCTGGTACAAGCACATCGCCCTCACCTCCATCACACTCGAGCGGCCGGATTTTTCTCTGGTTCGATATCGTGACGGGACTTGGAACGTCGATCATATCGTAAAAGTGAAATCGGAACCCGACACAGCTCCTTCACCCTGGACGATTGTGGTGAAGCGATTGCGTATTGCCGACGGTCATTTCAGGCTGTTCGATTCAACGGCATCATCAGCTTCGGATCTTGCCGATTCACTGATGCGGAGGAAAATAGACTTTTCCCACCTCGATCTTCGCGGGGTCAACCTGGATCTTTCCGCCGAAGTGTCGTCTGCCGAGCAGCATCTGACCATCCACAAGCTTGCGTGTTCCTCGCCGCGGGAAGGATTCGATATCCAATCGCTAGCAGCCGATATCAGGCATAATAAGGCCGCGACATCCGTCGATTATTTCCACCTCAAGACCGGTGCATCGTACATTGAACTCTCGGCAAAAACCGTGGGTGTTGACGTCTTTGCCATCAAGGATCTCGCGGCGCTCAAGCATGTGCCGGTGAAGGCCGAACTCCGGCACTCCACAATCGCCACGTCGGAACTCCAGCAGTTCCTGCCGGAACTCTATTTTCTTCACGGATCGGTTGGCGCAAATCTCTCCGTTTCCGGTGAGTTTGGCGATTTGGCCATCGAAGATCTTCGGACGGATTTTGGCAGAACGCATCTGAATCTCCACGGTTCGCTCACGAAGCTGGACACGCCAAAAGATTTGACGCTGGATGTCGAATCCCGGGGATCCGTATTGCATCCCACCGATGCTCCGGAGTTGCTCCCGTATTTTCACATTCCGTCCTTTCCGGATATCGGCGATGTGGAAGTCAATTTTCATTACACCGGCAAGCCTCTCGATTTTTCCGTTACGATGTCCGCGCGGACGGACGCAGGGCATTTTGCGGTGAATGGGAGCATGGATCTCACGGGTCGCCCCATGAAGTATAAAGCGGAGTATTCATGCCGGGGAGTGGATGTAGAACACTTTTTCGGCAGCCCGTCACTTCGATCCTATATTAATTGCTCCGGTTCAATCGAAGGCCGCGGCACATCATTGGAAGAACTTGCCACCGGTGTCACTTTCAGGGCGGATTCGTCGCTCTGGAATAATGTTCCCATTACACACCTCCAGGCAACGCTGACGGTAGAGCAAAAAACCATCGCGGCAACGTTCGGCATTCATTCGCCGCGTGGGGAAGGATCGTTTAATTCCAATCTGACATTTCTTGGGTCCGTGCCGGCCTATTCGATCTCCGGGACTGTCTCCAATCTCGATCTGGCGGCGCTGTTCCACGATGAGTACTATACATCGGCACTCTCATTCGATTTTGCGGGCCATGCGAGCGACACAGATCCGGAGAAGATGAGGGGCATGGCGCAATTCGACTTCCGCGAATCGCGTTTCCGCACCTTTGTCTTTGACAGCGTTCATGCGTCCGCAGCCGTCACAACGGATTCTCTGAATAATAGAGTCATCACACTCTCCTCGCCGATTGCCGATGTGTCGCTCTCGGGATCTTTTTCCTACGCATCTCTGGCGAGGAAGATCGAAGATCAGCTGGATGCCGTGAAGGCTGCGTATGAATCACAGCGCGCGATTTTCGATACCATTCGTTCATCTGCCCACGCAGTTGTACACCTTCCAGCCGCAGGAGAATCGGCAGCGCAGGATGCGTCTCTTCGCTTCACGCTGCAGTTGAAGAATTTGGAGCCCCTTGCCATCTTCTTGGGCCAGCGCCCGTTCAACGCCGCCGGAAGAATTGACGGCGTCATTAATGTTGTGAATGATATTCTCTCAGCACATGGAACTGTGGACTTACATGCCGGGCGTTATATGCTGAGCAATGGTGACTTGGCGCTGGAGAACACAAAGCTGGTTTTTGGCGTCAACAATATCGCCGACAGAAATATGCTGTCAGTACACGGAGGCCCGGCGCTGACTGCCTCACTCTCCAGTGCAACAATCTTTCTCGATGGCGCTGAGTTTCGGAACGTTGCTGTGGAATACGACTACCGGCTCCAGCAGGCGGCATTTTCATTCCATGGTGAACTCGATACCACATTCATGGCGGAGTGCAACGGCAGCATCGCGTTTTCGGACAGCGAGTATGCTATCCGGTGCAAGCGGCTGTCTATGGTATTCGGGGGATATGATATTGCATCAACGTCTCCCTTTGGCGTTCGGCTGGGCGCGCGCGAAGTTGCAATCGATTCCATGACCCTCCGGCACGGCGATGAAGAGATCGGCCTATGGGGATCGATAGGATTTCAGGGCGCAATGTCTGCGCATTCGGTATTGAAGAATTTTTCGCTGACGGATCTTTCCCATTTTGGGCGAGGAGCGGATTTTCGTGAGAGTGCACTCCAACTGGAGGGGCGGGTGCAGATGGAATTGAGTGTCGCCGGCACGATGGAAAAACCAACGATGAACGGTACCCTTGCTGTCAACGGCCTGGGATTCCGTGGAACGCCGTTCGGCAATGTGAGCGGCATGCTCCGGTATGAGGAACGGATGGCAAATATCAGCATTCAGCAGGCCCGTCCAAACATGTCCGACAGCGTGTCTGAGTTTCTCGTTGTCGGAAGTCTCCCGATGGATCTCGCCTTTACGTCTGTTGACCATCGGTTTGATCGTGACGGCATGGATCTCTATTTCCGTGCGAAGGCATTTCAGATGAGTATCATTGATCCCTTCATCGCAGAGGTTGACGAAATGCGCGGTGAATTACAAAGTGCAATCCATTGTACCGGATCGCTTGAAAAGCCGTTATTTTCAGGAACGGCGACACTGCAGAATGGTGAATTTTTACTCGTTGCAAACGGAATGAAATACCGTGCAGAGGGATTGTTGGAATTTCAGGACACTACAGTTACCCTGTCTCCGTTAACTCTCCGCAATCTTGCCTCTGAATTTGCCGACGGCAAAATGGATATTACAGGCAGAATCCTCATGCATGGGTTTGCGCCTCACGAATATCACTTGGAGGCCCGCGGCGAGCTGAAAGTACTGCAGAAGACGAACTATTCCGTCACAGAAGAGATGAACGGCGACTTGATTGTTGGGATGGGAACTGATCCGTTCCGGTTCGAGGGAACGATGGAACACTCACTGCTTGCAGGAACAATCCTCCTGCGGCAGGCGGATCTGACATTCCCATCGAGCAAAGAGTCGCAGGCGACACTGGCGTCACGCTACGTCACAGTTGGTATCGTCGATGATACATCGAAACCGTCCCATGATACGCTCGTGGCGCCGCTGCTGCAGCTCCGCAAGAAACAGGCGGTGCAACTCGCCGCGGCCCAGAAATCGACCTTTCTCGATGGTCTCAGCTACGATCTGACGATTCAGACGCAGGGTGTCATCAAAGTGCGGATGATGTTCAACCAAGCGACCAGCGAAGAATTGTTCGCTGATCTGAATGGAAAATTGACCTTGAGCAGGGAACGGGACGATACGAGGCTCATCGGTTCCATCAATGTTTCGGAGCGATCGTACTACACATTTTACAAAAAATTTGACGCATCGGGCACTCTAACATTTACCGGAAAGCCGGACAATCCGCAGCTCGATATCAAAGCAAAATATTCGGGAACGCATCTAGTGGCCGATACAGGCACGACAACTGAAAAAGTGACGGTCTCTTTGAATATCACCGGAACACGGTATGAACCGAAACTCAAACTCGGCCTGACGACCACTGATCAGTCCACGAATGTGGAAACGGAACGGCTCGGTGATGTGGAAGGAGATGCCATCTCATTTCTACTCACCTCGTCGCCGGGTGGTCCGGGTAAATTTCGTGATGACCTGACGTCGAAAGATAAACAGAACATTGCCAGCACACTGGGCGGTCCCATCGGCAGTGCTCTTATTTCCGGATATGCAAATACACTGCTCTCCGGAATCATGCTTGACTTTCTTCGCGCCAATAGTATCACATTTGTCTCGAATGCAGAATTGCGTTATGTCGGCAACCAACCCGATTTACGCCTCAGTGGTGAAGTCTACAATGCCTACTGGAGTTTCGGCGGACGGATCTTCAATGATATTAATAATGCCAACATGAGTCTGCAGCTGCCTCTGGGCTCCCTGGTCGGCAATGAGAAACTCAGGAATTTTATGGTGGAACTCGAGCGAAAAAATGATGTGCTCGATGTCGCCGACACGCGGCGGACGTCCATTACCGGTGCCCGCGTGTATTACAGAATAATTTTTTAGCGGGTGGCTACGCATGTTAATCACACGATTACGCGGAACGAACCAGTTCCGGTGCGGCTTCCCGTTTCACAGAAGAAATGTTGACATATCATGAACAATTTTGAAGAACGCATTCGCGAGTTTTTTGACAAACACCCGCGTGAATCGTTCAAATCACGACAAGTAGCTCATCGCCTGAATATTAAAACCGAAAAAGAATTTCAATTTCTGCGTGACGCATTGCACGCTCTGGTGGAACAGCGCATGCTCTCCTATGCCCGGCGCGAGGGCTATCACCGCCAGACTCCATCGCGGGGACTTACGGGCACCATTGCCATCGGCAAACGCGGTGCGGCAATTGTATCAATGGCGGGCGAAGAAACCGGCAATGTCCAGATTGCGCCGAAATATCTTGGCACGGCGCTCGATGGTGATACTGTCGAAGTGGCGCTGTTTGCGCTTCCCCAAAAGAAGAATCTTCTCGCCGACCAGCGGGAGGGGGAAGTCGTCCGCATCGTTAAACGCGCGCACACAGAATTTGTCGGCAACCTTCAGCAAAGCAGAAGTTTTTATTTTGTCGTCTGTGACAATGCGACGATGTCTCGGGACATCTATGTGCCGCAGGAGGCATTGAATGGTGCGCGGCCCGGCGACAAAGTGGTGGTGTCGCTGGAAGAGTGGAAGTCGGATCTCCAAAATCCGGAAGGACGCATTCTCGAAGTGCTGGGTCGTACGGGCAATGCGCGCATCGAGGTGACTGCTGTCATGAAGGCGCATCGGCTGCCGCTGCACTTCCCCAAAGAAGTGGAGGAGGCCGCACGGGCTATCTCTGATTCCATTCCGGAAGCACTGCTGGCGGGAAGGTTGGATCTCCGGAAAGAAATCTGTTTCACCATTGATCCCGAAGACGCGAAAGATTTTGACGACGCCGTTTCGTTTGACGTAGTCGATAGCGACACGTTGCGGCTAGGCGTGCACATAGCCGATGTGAGTGCCTATGTGCACGAAGGTTCGGTGATCGACAAGGAAGCGCGTCTGCGCGGCACCAGCGTCTATCTCGCCAATCAGGTGGTGCCGATGTTGCCGGAGAAACTCTCGAACAATCTGTGCAGCCTTATGCCGAAAACGGACCGGCTCGCATTTTCCTGCATTATGGATCTCACGCCGAAAGGCGTTGTCAAAGACTATCGGATCGTGCATTCGATCATTCGGTCGAAACACCGGTTTTCGTATGAGGAAGTGGAAAAAATACTGGATGGGAAACCGGGCGATCATGCGGATATTCTGCATCGCATCTGGGATATTGCATCTGTGCTGCGGAAGGCACGCATTGCGAAGGGAAGTGTCGATTTCAATTCTCCGGAAGCGAAATTTCACTATGATGAATCCGGCTTGCCGGATGAGATTATCGTGAAGAAGCAATTGAAGAGCCATCAACTGGTGGAAGAGTGCATGCTTCTTGCCAACCAGACGGTGGCAAAGCACATCGGAAAAAAGAAGGAACGTCAATCGCTCCATCCGTTTGTGTACAGAATTCACGCCGATCCCAATCGCGAAAAACTGGAAGAACTTGCCGCCTTCGCCAAGAATTTCGGCCATTCCCTAAACGTATCGGCATCGGTGACGTCAAAAGCATTGCAGAAACTCCTGCGCGATGTGGAAGGCACACCGGAGCAGAATGTGATCACCGAAGTCGCACTTCGTTCCATGGCCAAGGCAGTGTACTCCGTGGATAATATCGGACACTTTGGACTTGCGTTCGATCATTACACGCATTTTACATCTCCCATCCGCCGCTATCCGGATCTTATCGTTCATCGACTGCTCGATGAATATGAAAAAGGAATGACGTTACAGCGTGTGAAATTCTTGACGGATGAGCTTCCGAAAATTTGTCTGCAGTCATCGGAACGCGAACGGGTTGCGATGAACGCAGAGCGGGAGTCCGTGCGTGTTATGCAGGCCGAATATATGAAACGGCATCTGGGTGATGAATTTGACGGAATGGTTTCCGGCGTTGCTTCCTTCGGACTCTTCATCGAAATCAATGATTTGCTCGTGGAAGGCATGTTACATGTGCGATCGCTCGGGGATGACTATTACATGTATGATGACCGGCGCTATTCCCTTGTCGGACAGCGGTCCGGGCGGGTCTTCCGGTTGGGAGATCCAATCCGCGTAAAGGTAATCCGGGTCAATCCGGAACGGCGCGAAATCGATTTCGAATTTGTTGATACGGAACCACCGATACGGGGCAAAAAGAAAAATAAGCGTAACTCCTCAGCTAGAAAGAAATAAAACGCTGATTAGGCAGAAAAGGCGTATTTTCACAGAAATCATTGTCTTAGTCTCTTAGAAGTAGAATCTTTGCAAAAAAAGCACAAATGTTTTGCCATTGCAGACATAAAAATCAAAATTATAACGCAGAGACGCAAGGGACGCAAAGGCCGCTATGCAATTTCTTTGTCTCTTTCTTGGCGTCTTTTGCGACTTTGCGTTGAGTTTTTTCGAGTCATGCATTCACTCATTCGGTTGCGGCTATGCCGCGTTAGGTACTTGCTCGACGCGATTGCTGTCAGGTCCCGGTTCAAGTGGTCTGTCATGCCCGAATGTTTTTGGCGGGCATCCAAAGAAAAAACATGGATTCCCGCCAGAAGCATGCGGGAATGACGCGTTCACAGTGCACAGGTCGGTCGTTAAAAGATAGTGGCACTCGCAAGGCCAATTTGTTGTCTTGAAAATGGGTAGAGGACGGGGTGGACGTAATTTTGAGGTGTATATGAAAAAGCTCATTGTGTTTGGAATTCTTGCTGTTGCGCTTGCAGCACAGACTGTTTCCGCACAGGAAGGCAATTTTGGAAAAAATAAGGTCCAGTACAAGAAATTCAGCTGGTCTTTCATCCAAACACGCCATTTCGATATCTACTTCAGCGATGGCGGTGAATACCTCGCCAATTTCACGGCCGCGGCTGCGGAATCTGCGTACACGATGATCAGCCGGAGTTTCCGGTATCATATCAACAACCGGATTCCGATCATGGTGTACAATTCGCACAACGATTTTCAGCAGACGAATGTTATCAGCGAGTACATGGAGGAGGGGATAGGCGGCGTCACGGAGTTGTTCAAGAATCGCGTCGTGCTGCCGTTCGAAGGAAGTTACCGGATGTTCCGCCATGTGATTCATCACGAACTCGTGCATGCGGTCCTCAACGACATGTTCTACGGCGGATCGATTCAGTCCATCATCTCCAACAATGTCCGCATTCAACTTCCGCTCTGGTTCAATGAAGGATTGGCGGAATATGAGTCTCTTGGGTGGGATACGAATTCCGACATGTTCATGCGCGATGCGGCCCTTCATACATATTTGCCTCCGATTGATTATCTCAGCGGATATTTCGCATATCGCGGCGGCCAATCGGTCTGGAGCTATATCGCCAACAAATATGGTGAACAAAAAATTGCCGAGATTCTCAACAGGATTAAGGGCGCTCACAGTGTGGAGCAGGGATTCAAGAGTACACTCGGCTTGAGTGTCGAAGAACTGAATGAGCGCTGGCAGAAGGAACAAAAAGTCCTCTATTGGCCCGATATCGCGAAACGGGAAGATCCGGCAGATTTTGCCACGCAGTTGACCAAACATATAAAGGATGGAAATTTCTATAACACGAGCCCGGCCATCTCGCCGCAAGGGGACAAGATCGCTTTCATCTCGGATCGGGACGATTACTTCGATGTTTTTGTCATGTCGACCATTGATCGCAAGGTTAAAAAAATTGTCGATGGCCAGCGATCGAAGAATTTCGAAGAACTGCATTTGCTGACACCTGGAATTTCGTGGTCTCCGGACGGAAAGAAAGTTGCGCTTGCTGTAAAGAGCGGCGATCGGGATGCAATTTTCCTCGTGGATGTTGCCTCGGGTGACGAGGAGAGGCTTGAGTTTGAATTAGACGGCATTTTTTCTGTCGTTTGGTCACCGACCGGCAACAAACTCGCTTTTGTCGGCAACAAAGAGGAACGCTCCGATATTTACGTGTACGATCTGGACACCAAAAATCTGGACAATCTTACCGACGATTGCTTCAGTGATGCCGATCCGACCTGGGCGCCCGATGGGAAGTCTATTTACTTTTCTTCTGACCGAAGGGCATTTATTGACCGTGCCGACATTCCACGGAACTTCAAGATGTCCCGCTATGACTTCTCGCAACAGGATTTGTACAACGTGACTCTTGTGACGCGTGCCCTCAAACGCATCACGGACTATCCCGGGAGTGACGAGACGTCATCCGCAATCTCTCCCGACGGAAAGAAGATGCTGTATATCTCCGATCGGAATGGAATTTCGAATATCTATGAGCGAAATCTGGAAACCAATGAGGACCGGCCGGTGACAAATTCCGTAACGGGCGTGATGCAGTTGTCGCTCTCGTCTGACGGCAACAAGCTCGCCTTTTCTGCTCTGAATGAAGCCGGCTTCGATATTTATCTCATGAAAACCCCATTCCAGAAAAAGCTGGCGGTGACGGAACTGGAGCCGACCGAGTATTTAAAACGGAAACAGCGGTCGATGCAGAAGGCTATTCCGATCGCGGCAAAAGCCGCCGATTCATCCGCCGCCGCGCGCAGCGAGAAGGATACGCTCAGCGTGTATGGAGATAATGTCAGGATCGATTTTCACAATTACGTCTTTAATGAGTCTCCGCAAGCATCTCCCGTCCAGCAGGAACCGGTCTACAGCGAACCTGGGTTTGACATTGCAGATTCCGTGGATGAGAACGGAAATTTGAGGTCGAACAAATACAAGCTCAATTTCTCACCCGATATCGTCTATGGGAATGCGGAATTCAGTACGTTCTATGGTGTGCAGGGAACCACCATGATGGCATTCTCCGATATGCTCGGCGACCATCAGATCTATTTCTTAACGAATCTATTGCTCGATTTAAAGAACAGCGACTATGTGCTTGCGTACTACTATCTGCCGCTCAAGATTGACTACGGATTTCAGGCATTTCACAGCGCGCGTTTCCTTTATCTGACCGACTCGTATGGCGACTACGCGCTCTATCGATTCAGAGACTGGGGAATGTCGCTCAGCGCCTCATATCCGTGGGACAAATTCAATCGTACCGAACTCGGCGTAATGTGGCTGAACCTTTCCCGTGAGAACATTGATTATACAGCGGAAGTCACACAGCAACGATCGATGATTGTGCCGCAAATCAGTTATGTACATGACAATACGATGTGGGGCTACACGGCTCCGAACAATGGTACGCGTTACAATATTACAGCGATGGTGAGTCCGAAAGTGGGGAGCGATGCGCTCGATTTTCAGACGGTGACGTTTGATTATCGGACGTACATGCGTTTCTGGCATGATAACTCTTTTGTGATCCGCTGGTCCGGCGGCGTAAGCATGGGACCGAATGCACAGAAATTCTTTATCGGCGGAACGGATGGCTGGATTAACCGGGAGTTCGATTCCGGCGGCATTCCCATTGAAAATGTTGAGGACTATGCATTCCTCACGCCGGTACTGCCGCTTCGCGGTTACAATTACAATGTAAGAATGGGAACGAAATACGGATTGATGAATTACGAAGTTCGCTATCCGTTGATCAAGTACTTGGTCACCGGCGGCCTGCCAATTGCACTGCAGAATATTACCGGGGCCGCATTTGTGGACGCCGGTTCCTGCTGGTCCAGCGACAAAGCGTACAAAGCATTTGCCAAAGACACGAGCGGGGATGTGGTGACGCAGGATCTTTTGATCGGTACCGGATTTGGGGTGCGCATGTTTTTGTTTGGGCTTCCATTCAAGTTCGATGTCGCCTGGTCCTACACGGTGAATAATTTTTCCATACCGAAATACTATCTCTCATTGGGAGGAGATTTCTAGTTCATCGTGTGCTCGGCGCGTCACTGCGCTCCAGCGTGGTCGGAAGAGTGGATGTCCCCACGCAGGTTGGTGCTGAGGTGATGGGGTTGGAAGGAGAATGCAATATGCGAAGGTGATTGTTGTAACGCCGTTCATCTCGGAGATAAAGCAGTTGTCAATAATGGGCCACCAGGCCATTTATCAATTTACTGGGCTATAACAAGAGATTGCGGGAACCACACCTCTTGACTTTTATTCGCTAGTATTGTATTATGCGACCGCATTGTTGTACAGTCTGCCGTTCGTAGCAGGGACTCCTGTCCGGCTGGTAAGAACCTCGATGCGACCACATGAAGCCTCTGTTGGCGAACGCCGGCTGAGGCTTTTGCACGTACTGCGCGTAGGTCCAACTCATGTTTCCAACCAAACCACTGTGCCGGATTTCTTGATTCATGGAGAATTCCATCATGCAGCGCCTCTGCTTGCAGGACATTAAACCCGATGCATGATCGTCCTCTTTCCATCGACCGTCGCATGATAGTGCCTGCATCTGTTTTTCTACGACGGACGATGGATTCCTCTCGGTCAAGCCGTCAGCATTGCCCCCATGCGGGCGAAGGAGGTTTTCATGAAAAGCTTCTTCTCTTTTGTTTGTATGATTGCTCTGAGCATTCTCCCGGCAACATCTGAAGCTCAGTGGATTCATGCCAACACGGGTTTAACGGATAACTACGTCAGTACCATTGTCGTTTCCGGCACCAATCTCTTCGCGGCAACCAATGCCGGTGGAGTTCACCTTTCGACCAACCAGGGTGCAAGCTGGACTCCCGTGAATAGCGGCATGTCCGAAAATTCCGTGAGAGCTCTTTGCGTGTCGGGCAGCGATATATTTGCAGGGACCATACACGGCGGTGTGTTTCTCTCGACCAACAATGGTGCTAGCTGGACCTCCCGCAATATTCCGTGGTACGTGGATGTTGAAGTCCTTATGTTCTCGTGTACGACGCTGTTTGCCGGTACAGGATACTCGTATGGCGGCGTTCTCAAGTCGACCGACAACGGCCAGTCTTGGTCAGTGGCAAGCAACGGGCTGTCGTCCGCATATGTTCGTGCCTTTGCGCTTCACGGTCCGTACGTGTTCACAGGAACGGAAGACGGCGTCTATCGTTCAAGCGACAACGGGGATAGCTGGAGCGCGGTGAATACAGGCTTGACAAATACAAAGATCATGGCTCTTGCCGCTGCCGACACCAATCTCTACTGTGGCACGTTTGGCGGTGTCTTTGTCTCTACGAACAACGGCACAACGTGGTCCCCGATAAATGCAGGTTTGCCCAGCATTCCCGTCTGGGCACTTGCGTTCTGTGGAACGACGCTTTACGCCGGGATGTATCCGGGCGGTGTTTTCGCCTCTTCCAACGCAGGCTCATCCTGGGCTCCGCTCGATACAAATCAATTGGACGGCTATATCAATTACCTGACTCCGAGCGGTACGAATATATATGCTTCCATCGGGGGGTCATATCCGGACGGAGTGTATCGTCGTGATACCAAGTACCTGTCAGCGCCGTCGATTGTCTCGGTCTGCGATATCCCATCCGATCAAGGCGGCAAAGTGCGCGTCATTTGGAATCGAAGCTGCTATGATGCGGGCATCGTTTCATCGCCAATTGTTTCCTATGGAATCTGGCGAAGTGTTCCACCGGGTGAAGCACCTTCGCCAAGTCCTTCCCGGCGTCTGATGAAGACACTGAGTTCGAAGCTCACACAGATGTACGATTTCGTCGCATCAGTACCCGTGGTGCATTTCGACCAGTACGGCTATGTCGTCCCCACTCCGTCTGATTCTTCATCCTCGGGATTCCAGCGCTACAATTTCCTGGTGTCTGCACATACGGCAGATCCATCTATCTTCTATCTCTCTGAACCGGACAGCGGATATTCTGTCGATAACCTCTGTCCTGCCAGCCCGTCGGGACTTGTGGCCGGGTCATTTACGGACGGCCTTGTTAGGCTCACGTGGTCCTGCAACCGCACAGACAATGACGTGAATCACTATACGGTCTACCGCTCAACCGTCGACCGATTTCCGATCGATCCGGCGACCCTCCTGCTGACAACCCGAGATACTACAACGGTCGACTCTTCGGCCGGCGCGGGAGCGACATACTATTATCAGGTTACCTGCGTTGATCTGCACGGAAATGAGAGCGCTCCCACATCCGTAGTTTCGATCGTGCCGCTCTCACTCGAACTCGAATCATTCACGGCCTCCATTCAGCGCTGGAACGTCCAGCTTGATTGGCTGGTTGCCTCTCAACAGAATTGTGCCGGCTACGCCGTCGAGCGGAGTTCTCCGGGCTGCGTCACATGGGAGACTGCCGGGATTGTTGCCGTCGAAGGTACCGTGGCAATGCCCCAGCGCTACTCGTTCATTGATCACATTGTATCGGCAGGTAGCTATTGGTACCGCATCGAAGAAATGAAGAACGACGGTTCTTTTCAGTACAGCCGATCGATACAGGTTGAAGCTAGTCTTGCGCCAACGGAATTCCAACTTTCTCAGAATTATCCGAATCCTTTTAATCCTTCAACGACCATTCAGTACTCGCTGCCGTCTCCAAGCATTGTTCGGCTCACCATTTTCAATGCGCTCGGACAACGCGTAGAGGATCTCGTGAATACAGTCCAGGATGCCGGCTATCGGTCCGCTGTATGGAATACGTCAATCGCCAGCGGCATATACTTCTATCAGCTTGAAGCAACATCGGTTCAGGATCCGTCCAACCGGTTTGTATCGACAAAGAAAATGTGGCTTCTTAAATAGCGGATCTTCTTTTTCTCGTCACCACGCTCCGGAGCGTGGCTATAAGGGATGCTGGTACAAAAAAAAGCCCTGCATGCACAGGGCTTTTTTGTCTTCATGCCTCACTTTTATGTGGGGGAAGCTTCGTTCCTTGCTCTTCCCCAATATTTCCAATAAATATAGAAGGGAATTCCCAATCCAATGAGCACAACACCCATCATGGCATTCTGTGTGTCGGAGATGATGCTGTTGGCCAAAAACAAAAATGAAAAAATCACAAACAATGCCGGCGTGTAGGGATATCCCCAGACACGATAGGGGCGCGGCGTGTCCGGCATTTTCTTTCGGAGCACGAAGACGCCAAAAGCTCCCATCATGTAGAAAAGCCACGAGGCAAATATCACGTAGTCGGTAATGGTGTCGAAGCTGCCGGAAAGTACGAGCACGGAGGACCAGAGTCCCTGCACTATCAGGGAGATGTGCGGTGTTTCAAACCGGGGATGTACTTTCGCCAGGCTCTTGAAAAACAGTTTTGCCTCTGCCATAGCAAACTGAACACGGGCCGTCGAGAGGATGCTGCCGTTCAGGGCGCCGAACGTGGAGATCACCACCGCCAGAGCAATAAGAGAAGCCCCTCCGTTGCCGAAAACCTTCTCCGCGGCCGTGGCAGCAACAAGAGGCGAGTTCTTCATTTCGTCAATGGGAAGCACGTAGAGAAAAGCGAGATTGATGAGCACATACACCGCCACCACGATCAATGTTCCGAAGAGAAGTGCCCGCGGAACGTTGCGCTGCGGATTCTTGATCTCGCCGGAAACGAAGGTGACGTTATTCCATCCGTCATATGCCCAAAATGCTCCGGAAATTGCCAGGCCGAAGAGGGGAAAGAGGTTTCTGCGAACCGAGTCCGCAATGACAAATCCATGGTACGTATTTGCCATGGTGCCGTGGCCGAAAATAAAGATGAACGCGGACAGCAGCAGGATGGAGGCGATTTTTACAAAGGTGATAATTGTTTGCACAACCCCGCCGAAAAAAACGCCGATGTAATTAATGCCCGTCAGAAAAAGTATGCAGCCGATGGCCACGAGCTTTGTGGAGATGGCATCAAACGGATGAATCGCTCCTACGAGCGGAATACTGAAGCTCATTTCTCTCAAGAATGCTGATGTTTCCGGATAGCGGAAGAAATATCCGACGTATTCTGCAAAAGCATAGGCGATGGCCGCCTGGCTGCCGGTTTGGATGACGGCGAGAATGGACCAGCCGTAGAGATAGCCGGCAAAATCTCCGTACATGTGTTTGAAATAGATGAATTGTCCGCCGGTACTGTCGAACATGCCGGCGATTTCCGCGTTCGTGAGTGCGCCGATAAAGGTGATGATGCCGGCCACGATCCAAACAAGCAGCAGCAATTCGGGCGAGAGGAGTTGTCCCGCCATTGTTGCCGGCTTGCGGAAAATACCGGAACCGATCATGGAACCTGCAACGATCATCATGGCGGCGGTCAGGCTCAGCCGCCGGACGAGGTGGGGAGTGTGTTGTGGGTCGCTCATGGGAAAAGGAATGTGTGTACAAAAAGAACCCCGTTGAGACAACGGGGTTCGGTGAACTTATCCACCAACCGTTACTTTTTTTCCGGGGCTTTCTTCTCGTCCTTCTTTGCTTCTTCTTTCTTCACTTCCTTTTTAACTTCCTTCTTCATTTCCTTCTTTGCTTCTTCCTTCTTCACTTCTTTTTTGACTTCTTTCTTTACTTCCTTCTTCATTTCTTTCTTGGCTTCAGCCTTTTTTGCATCTTCCTTTTTTGTGTCAGCCTTCTTTGCTTCTGCCTTCTTCACTTCCACTTTCTTTGGAGCATCTTTTTTCGGCTCCACTTTTTTGTCCTGAGCAAATGCCGGTGCAACAACCGTCATCGCAAAAACAAAAGATAACACCAATACGAGCATCTTTTTCATAGTGTGTCTCCCGAAAGAATGAGTGATGTGAGTAATGTGCTGGTGACCAGCATTCTATGACCATGAAGTTAGTGCATTCCAAATGTATAGTCAAGCCGAAAAATTAGCCTTCTTTCAGTCCAGCAAGGGGCAAAATGACCGAAAATACGCTTCCTTTGCCGATTTCGCTGTCGAGCCTCACCGAGCCGCCGTGCGTTTCGGCAATCCATTTCACGATGGCCAGGCCAAGCCCCGTTCCACCCATTTCGCGTGATCGTCCCTTGTCCACCCGGTAAAATCTGTCGAAAATTTTAACCAGGTGTTCCTCCGGAATGCCGATGCCGGTGTCTTCCACGGAAATAGTGACCGTTGCTGCCTGTCGCCGCATGGAGAGTGTCACGGTCCCACCGGCGGGTGTGTATTTGATCGCATTGTCGAGCAAGTTAAGAACCATCTGCCGAATTCTTATCGGATCTGCGGAAACCGTAGCCTCGTCCACCGCGCCGAGCGTCATGGTGAGTTGCCGGCTTTGTGCGAGCATGACGCTGTCCTCGTACAATTCGTGAATCACCGGACGCAGCTTCACCTCTTCGTGCTTCTGTGCCGCAGGATTCAAGTCACCTTTCGCGAGCGTCAGGAGGCTTTCAATGATGGACGTCATCCGGAGAATTTCGTCCAGCGCGCTCGAAAGGATGCGGCGGTACTCATCTGTGGTCTGTTTGGTGCGAAGCGCCAGTTCCACTTCGCCACGCATGATGGTCAACGGTGTGCGCAGCTCGTGCGACGCGTCGGCCGAGAATTGTCGGATCTGTTGAAAGGAATACTGCAGCCGCCCGATCATCTCATTGAACGTTGATACCAGCCTTCCCAATTCATCGTCAACGCCGGTATGCTCGATGCGCCTGTCCAGATTTTGTGCGGTGATTGCCCGCGCCGTGCGGGTGACGTTGTCCACCGGCCTCAACGACCGCGATGCAAGGAACCATCCGCCGAGCACGGAGAGCGCAAGCGCTGCCGGCACAAGCAGAATGAAAATGGAAAAGAGATTGCCGAGCACTTCAGTGACTTCCGCTTCGGGATAGGCGACGTAGATCTTGGCAAATACATTCTGTGTGACCGCCAGCCGGAGCGGTTGTCCTTTGGAATCGAACACGGTGACGAGCTTTGTAGTATTATAGGGAATGTCCTCAAACGTAATATCCTCTTTCCCCAGGCTGTAGGACTTGTACAGAATATCTCCGTTGCGGTCCCGGATCTGAATCATCTGTTTTTTGGGGCTTAGCAGCGTGTGCTCATAAATCTGGTTCCAGATTTGATCAAAGACGGCGGTCGAATCTTCCTGGGCTACTTCGATTTCATTTTTCCGGCGAACCTTTTTGGTCTCATCTTTAATTGGCGGCGGAATAGGCGTAGGCGCTTTTTGCTTTTTGAGGCGGACGCGTTTTGCTTTCGGTTCGATGAAATTCTTCAGCCAGATGACTTCATTGCTAAGTGAATAATCGAGACTTGCAAAGAGTTTTTCCTGGGTATAGTAGTAGGAGGTGACACCGAAGCCAAACAGGGTGACGCCGACGAGGAATGTGTATGCCAGAGTAAGTTTGGCGCGAATGGAGTGAAGCAGCTTCATGTCGTCTCTTTCATGATGTACCCAACACCGCGAACGGTGTGGAGGAGCTTTTTTGCCGATGCACCATCAATTTTGGTGCGCAGATGGCTGATGTAGACATCGATGATGTTGGTGCCAGTATCGAAATTGTAATTCCAGATGTGCTGTGAGATCATGCTACGGCTCAGCACTTTGTTCTTATTCCGCATAAAATATTCCAGGAGTAAATACTCCTTCGCCGTCAGCTCTATCGGTCGGTCGCCGCGCACAGCTTTGTGCTGCACAATGTCCAGAACGAGGTCTGCAGCGGAAAGGGTGGTCGCTTTTTCGGGAGCACCGCGCCTCAGGAGGGAACGCACGCGTGCCAGCAGTTCGTCCACGGCAAACGGCTTCACGAGGTAATCGTCTGCCCCGGAGTCGAGCCCTTTCACTTTGTCTTCGATGGTGCCGCGCGCCGTGAGCATCAAAACAGGGGTCGTCATTCCGGCCTCCCGCAATTCCTGCAGCAGCGTCAAACCGTCTTTCTTGGGCAACTGGATATCGAGCACGATCAAATCATACGAACCGGCCGTGGCCTTGGCGGCTCCTTCTTCGCCGTCGTACGCGGCGTCCGTCTCGTAACCCTCTTCCTGCAATCCTTTCCGGATGAAGGCCGAGACTTTTTTCTCATCTTCGATGATCAGAATTTTCATGGACGTTGGCTGTGTGCCGGTGAAGTTCCATATCCCAACGATGTAGCCCGGATAGCGGGCGTGGAATGTCCGGTGCTTCCTGCCCTGTCAGAAGCCGATCAGATCGTTGTACATCACAAATGCCATAAATGCAAAAAGGAGAAGCATGCCGGCTTGTTGAATCCATTGCTGCACTCGCTGCGGCAGGGGCTTCCGGAAGATCGCTTCGTACGCGAGCAGAACGATATGTCCGCCGTCCAGTGCCGGGAACGGAAGGATATTCATCACGGCCAGACTGATGCTCAGCAGGGCAACGAATGCGAGAAAACTCAATATTCCGATTTCGGCACTGCGCGTTGCAAATTGGGCGATCTTGATCGGTCCGCCGACAGATTTTGTAAAAGAGATCTTTCCCGCAGCAATTTGCCAGATCGAATGGACAAAGAGCGTCGTTGCTCCATAGACATCCTGCAAACCTTTCGGGAGAGAACCGAAGATTCCGTAGGAGTGATGAATTACGGGGCCGGTGTAGTGACCCTGAATGGCAATGCCGATGAGTCCTTCCGCTGACGGCGTGACCGTCGCCCGCATGATCGATGAATCACGTTTCCACGTGATAGAAATCGGATGTGAAGGATTTGATTTGATGAGGGTTACCAGGTGCGACTCGTTGGCAACTGCGGCGCCGTTGACGGAGAGTACGATATCGCCGCGCTGCAAACCGGCGGCCTGAGCCGGCTTGCCCGCCATAACATCTGTGATTACTGCCTGCGTATGTCCGGGAAGGATGCCGAACTGTTCATTGGCGATGTCGGGAATTTGAGAACGCTGTACGTGCAACGCCTTTCGGTTCCCATCGCGCATCACGTCAAAGGTGAGATCTTCTCCCATCCGGTCGATATACATCATGTTCTGGATGGCTTCCCAGTGTTCGACCGGTGCGCCGTTGATGGCTTCAACGCGGTCTCCGGCAAGGAATCCGCTTTTCGCTGCTGCACTGTTCGGGATGACGTATCCGACGCTGGTCGTCTGGCGGTAGTAATCTCCCTGCGCAAAATTGATTCCCCAGAAAATCACGATCGCCAGCAGGATGTTCATCAGCACGCCGGCGGAGAGAACGAAGACGCGCTGCCAGATCGGCTTGGAGCGAAACTCCCACGGTTCGGGCGGATGTTCGAGATAGTCCGTGTCAAAACTTTCATCGATCATGCCGGCGATTTTAACATAGCCGCCGATAGGAATCCAAGAGACACAATAATCCGTTTCGCCTATCTGCTTGCCGAAGGCGCGCGGCGGAAATCCAATCGAGAACCGGTCCACACGCATCTTGCACAATTTTGCTGCAAGAAAATGTCCGAGTTCATGGACAAAAACCAGAATGCCGATAGTGATGATGAAATAAAACGCTGTCGTCAGAAATTCCATGCGGGTCTCTCAATAATCGTGGCTGCTGTTTGGAAACACACCGGCGCCTGCCGGCACTACTGTCAATTATTGTAACTCCTAAGTAACTTGAAAACTTGAATCACTTTTTAACGCAGGGACGCCAAGGATTGTTTTAATACCCTTCTCTGCGTCTTTGCGACTTTGCGTTAAGAGTTCTTTCGCAGGGGATACAGGTGTCGCCCATGTCTGCGTAATGCGAGCTACTTTATTGAAAAAAGAGAACTGCCCGGAGGGTCTTCGACAGGCGCGCTGAACGCGCTACTTAACGTTCCTCGTGACTTTGCTGCAAAGGAGCGCACAGAGTACGCTGATAGTTACATTGCACAGCGAAAAGAATTCTTGTCCGACCTCGGTCTCATGTAGAGCATTTTCAATCCAAAATTTTTCGTGTTCTCTTCTTTTCTCTATGGCAAAAAGTCTTTAGGCCGGGTAATTTCCAGTTATCAACATAAATTCAGGAACATATGTTTCGTGCCACATCGCGTGCCCACCGGTCCGCCTCGACGATATTTTCCAATGTCATGTCGCGTGAAACGGTGTGCCGTTCCATTGTCCCGGCAATAGTGTCCGGAATGCGGGAAAAAGAAATTGCACCGCTCAAAAATGCCGCCACCGCCACCTCATTTGCAGCATTCATGGCAGCCGGCATGGTGCCGCCGGCGTCGAGGGCGTCGAATGCCAGTCGGAGGCAGGGAAATTTCTTCCAGTCCGGTTCAAAAAACGTCATCTGTTGCAGTTTGGGAAAATTCACACGAAGGAAATCGGATGCCGATCGCTCCGGGTACGTGAGTGCATATTGAATGGGAATCTTCATATCAGGAATGCCGAGCTGCGCCTTTACGGAACCATCCACAAATTCCACCATGGAATGAATGATCGATTGCGGATGAATCACAACATCGATCTTCTCGGGGGGGACACCGAACAACCAGCGTGCCTCAATAACTTCCAGACCCTTGTTCATCAATGTCGCAGAATCAATCGTGATCTTGTTTCCCATTTTCCAATTCGGATGATTCAGCGCCTGTTCAACTGAAATCTGTTTCATCTCAGATTCGGTCGCCGTACGAAACGGCCCGCCCGAGGCGGTCAAAATAATCTTGCTGACATGGGCGTACGCTTCGCCGACGAGGCATTGGAAAATTGCAGAATGCTCGCTGTCCACGGGAAGCAATTCTGCCCCATGTGTCCGGCAGGTGCTCATCACCAGATCGCCGGCAGCGACAAGCGTTTCTTTGTTGGCGAGTGCCACGCGTTTTCCCGCTTCGAGTGCGCGAATCGTGGGCTTCAATCCGGCGAATCCAACCAGCGAACTGATGACAATATCCACATCATCACCTTGAACAATCTCTTCCAGAGCTTCGGTGCCTGTCAGGACCGTTGTGGTGCCGTCGACCTGGCCGCGCAATTCTTCCGCGGCGGCTGGATCGAGCACGACCACAGCAGTGGGCCGGAATCTTTTGATCTGACCGCGCAGTGCATCAATATTCCGATGGACGGTCAGATACGTAACGCGAAACCGATTCGGGAAATTGGCGATGACGTCGAGGCTGTTCGTGCCAATCGAGCCTGTCGAGCCGAGTATAGCGATGTTTTTCAATCCAGAGATGGAAACTGTTCCTTTAAAAGTATCTGAAAAAACTTTTGAGCATCATGGATGAATAATGCCCGGAGGCTGAACGAAAGCGGATCCGCGGGGCTGGTGTTTCCTCAACTTCGCCGGGCGCAACCGGGAACAGTCGGATGAGGAATTACACCACATATCTGAAAAAAAATGTCACTACCCAGTTGGAAAAATATGAAACACTGATTACGCAGAAAAGCAGTATTTACTCAGCGGCATCATAATTTCGTCACACTGAGCGAATCCAGCGCTTTTTGCGGGATGAGTCGAAGTGCGGAATGACGGAATCCTTCGACGCGCTTCGAAAAAAACGCTCCGCTCGCTCAGGATGACGAACTGCGCTGAGCAACTACGAAAAACAAGATTATCACAGCAGCCTTTTTAAGTTGGTGACAATTGCCATCAGAGGCGTTCAAAGATACTCACTCTGATAATCATGGCCTTTTCTGCCCAATCAGCGTAACCTGAATAATCTGCGATCCGTTGCTAAAAAAGTTAATCAAATATCGCGTTGAAATCAACCGCGTTTACAAAGCGCCAAAAAAATCATATATTCCTTCACAATTTCTTCTACACTCGCAGCCTGGACAATTGAAAAACGCATTATTCATCAGCTTCTTCATGACCTGTACCACAAATCTCTTCTTTAGACGAGTCTTCTCGCCGAAAAGGGTCCTCTGCCTCTCGATATGCTTCTGTGCACTTACCGGCTCACCGCGCGTATTTGCACAGGCGGAGGATGAGAACAATCAGCTGCGGCTTGCACAGGCGTTTGAGCAGGCGGGTGAGATCGAGCGCGCGGTTCCTCTTTATCAGGAACTCTTTATGCGCAATCAGGCAAACTTCGTCTATTTCGACGGCTTGCGCCGCTGTCTGATACTTACCAAAAGATACGACGGTGCCATCGCGTTAAGTTTGCTGAAGATCAAAAACGATCCGGGCGATCTCGGGGCGAGAACTGCGCTGGGAGGAATTCTCTATCGCGCAGACAGGGAGGCTGCTGCGGACTCTGTGTGGAATGCGGTGATCGCCATCAATCCCCGAAATCCGTCGCTCTATCAAATTGTCGCTGCAGCACAGAGTGAATTGCGCCTGTTTGACAAGATGGTGCAGACATATCAGCTCGGAAGGCGGGAGAGCGGCAATCAGCTGTTGTTCTCCAGCGAACTGGCATCGTTGTATGCGATGATGATGAACTACAGCGCGGCAACACGCGAGTATCTGGCGATGCTGCGCACCACGGAGAGTCAGCTCGACTATGTAGAATCCCGCCTGGCATTAATGACGGGCAGGGCCGATGCGCTTTCTGCAGCTCTGCATGAAGTGGAAATGGAATCGGTGGCGGCACCTGATAACATCGTACTGCTGCGGCTTTTGAGTTGGTTATATGTGGAAGCGAAAGATTTTCAGAGTGCTTATAAGACTATTGCTGCCATTGAAGACAGGCTCCGTTCCGGCGGGACGGAGCTCGTGGTGTTTGCCGACCGCGCTTTTCGAGAATCGGCATACCGGATTGCGGCTGTCGCATATCGCCGGGCGCTCTTTGAAAATCCACAGGCGCAATTCGTTCCCCAAGTTCGTTACAGTATCGCTTTCTGCGTGGAGATGTTAAGTGACCGGGCAGATACGGCAGCGCTCGAAGAATTGCCTGTCAGCCATCGCCAGGCAGCGGCATTATATCAGGTCCTTGCCGGATTGTATCCGGGGAGCACTATCGCCGTCCAATCGCTTTATCGGACCGCGATTATCCGTCATAAAAGATTTTTCGATCTGAACGGGGCTATGCGCATGCTCGATTCTGCGGCGGCTATCGTCCCGGCCGGCACCATGAAAGCCGATATTGCATTGATGGCTGGGGACGTGTTTATTGTCAGGAATGATCTGGATGCTGCGACGATCCGCTATCAGAGTATCATCAGCATGCAATCTGCGGCGGAAACGCAGCGAACGCAGGCGCTCTTTCAGCTGGCGGAGATTGAATACTATCGCCATCATTTTGATACGGCGATGGCCCGATTGTCCGATCTCGCCAAAACCTGGACGTCCGACGAATCGAACGATGCGCTGCTGCTGAACTATTTTATTACGGAAAACAAAGACGCGTTTTCCGCTGCGCTGGAGCTGTTTGCTGATGCAGATCTGCTTGAACGACAATCGAAGCAGGGTGAGGCAATCGCAGCCTTCAATCTCGTCCGCGAAAAATATCCGGCCGCCCCGCTTGCCGATGACGCGCTCCTTCGTGCCGGAGATCTCTATGCGGCCATCCGGCAATACACCGATGCATTGCGATCATACAAACTTCTGCTGCATGAGTATCCTGTCAGCAGTCTGCGTGAGAAGGTGAGCTACCGCATCGCTGATGTGTATGAATGGGGAACGCACGAAAAAGAAAAAGCGCTTCAGGCATACGAAGATTTTCTGGCATTGTATCCGCAATCGCTCTACGTGGAAGAAGTGCGTAAGCGCGCACGTTTGCTGCGGGGCGATACGAAAGAATAGGAAAGTGCATTGACGCACGCTTCTGGAATTTTGATCGTTGAAGATGAGTCGATCATCGCGAAGGACATCCAGATCCGGCTCGAGACTCTCGGCTATGTAGTGACGGGTACTGCCGCGTCCGGCTCTGCCGCACTCGCCGCTGCGGCCAAAGTGCGTCCGGATCTCGTGCTGATGGATATAAAACTGCGCGGGAAGATGGACGGAGTGGAAGCCGCGGTGAAATTCAGGACGGAGATCGGCATCCCGGTCATATTCCTTACATCCCACTCCGACGAACGGACGCTTGATCGCGTCACAGAATCGGAACCCTACGGCTACATCCGGAAACCGATTGAAACAATCGATCTTCGCATAGAAATTGAGATGGCACTGGTCAAGCATGCCGCCGAAATGCGCCTCCGCCAAAGCGAAGAACGCTGGCGTTTTTCCCTCGATGGCAGCAACGATGGTATCTGGGACTGGAATGTTGCGGCGGGGACGGTGTACTATTCACCACGCTGGCTTGATATTGCCGGAGTGGATCAACACGGCGCGAAGTCCGACATCGCCGTGCGGACCGCGCGCATTCATCCGGATGACGCGGGACAAGCGGAGGAACAGCTTCGCCTTCTGATGAATGGCGGGGCGGAGCAGTTTTCCATGGAATACCGCCTACGTCGGGACGATCAATCATTCCGGTGGATTTTTGAGCGCGGAAAAGTCATTGGTCATACTGCGGAAGGCAAGCCACTCCGCATTATCGCCGCCTGTTCGGACATCACGCAGAAAAGAGAAATTGAAGAAAAGATGCGCCGGCAGAATGCCGCACTCGTTGAAGCAAATGAAGTGAGGGTGCACCTTCTCGGCATTGCATCACACGATCTCAAGACGCCTCTTTCCAATATTATCGGTGTCATCGGTATGTATGAACAGGATCCACGGATCTCCGAGGCGGCGCAATATATAAAAGGCCTGGCGGAAAGGATGCTGATGCTGGTGAAGGATCTACTCGATACGGCCGCTCTTCACTCTGGAAAATTGGAATTGCATCCGTCGCATGTGGATCTCCATGCCTTGATGGAGAACATTCTATCGGAATATCGCCCGTTTGCTGCGCAAAAACAGCAGACCATCACCTATGGCAATAAACTCGCGGAACCGACAGTCCTTGCAGACCGGATGCTGCTGAAACTCGCAATCGAGAATCTTCTTGGCAATGCGGTTAAATATTCCGCTCCCGGAAAAACCATTCACGTATCTCTTGAACCCAACCGAAGTGCGGTTCGCATTTCCGTGAAGGATGAAGGTCCCGGATTGTCGGAGGAAGACAAGCCGAAGCTGTTTGGATATTTTCAAAAACTTTCTCCGCAGCCGACCGGCGGCGAAGTGTCGACCGGCATGGGTCTCTACATTGTCAAACAAATCATGGAACTCCATAACGGCAGCGCCGGTGTGGAGAGCGAGCTTGGAAAGGGAAGTGCGTTTTTTCTGGAATTGAAGCGTGAAGACGTGTGAGGGTCTCTCCGCTATTCTGAATCATGCCGGCTCGTTCATAGATCACGGATAGCACAGATGAAACGGATTTACACGGATTTTATTCTCTCTTGAGCATCGCCTTTTTCCAAAATTTATAAGTTCCAATTCATCAGTGCGAATCCGTGAGATCAGTGTTATCCGTGTTCTATTTCTGAAAACCCTTGAGTAGCTGTGGAGTCAGTTTTGATTGCGGCTCCGCCGCGAAGTGTTCTTTGTGGCAAAATCTTTCATCGTGAATAATAACAGGAAATATTTCGCATGACCCGATCCACAACTCTCCTTCGATCGTTCCCGCGCGTGTTCTGGGTTGCGAACGTCATGGAGCTATTCGAACGTGCCGCATACTATGGGCTCAATTCCGTTCTTGCGATTTACCTGACGGATTCCGTTCGGAACGGCGGGCTCGGGTTCTCTGAGCAGTCCGTGGGATTCATGCAGAGCCTCATCTATGCCTTCACCTATGTACTGCCGATTGTCGGCGGTGCACTTGCAGACCGCTATGGCTACCGCCGGATGCTGCTTCTCGCATTTTCATTGTTGAGTGCGGGATATTTTGTGTCGGGAAATTCCACATCCTACGGCACAATTTTCGCTAGCCTGCTCGTTATGTCCACGGGCGCCGGACTGTTTAAGCCGATCATCTCCGGCACGCTGGCGCGTTCCACGAATGAATCAAATTCCGGATTCGGATTTGGAATTTACTATTGGATGATCAATCTCGGCGCATTCCTTGCGCCGCTGCTGGTCTCCTATCTGAAAGGCTTTTCCTGGTCGTACGTTTTCGTCGCCTCCTCCGTCTATTGTGCGCTGATGCTCTTGCCGGTTATTTTTCTTTATCGCGATCCGCCCAAGCCGGAGAATACAAAGAAAATCGGCGATGTCATCCGCGGGGCGGCTGCCGTTCTGGGCGATACCCGGTTCATGTTGATGATTGTTGTCTATTCGGGATTCTGGATTCTCTATTTTCAGACGTTCGGATCGGTGCTCTGGTATCTAAGGGATTTTGTGGACACCGCGCCGGTAAATGCGCTGTTCGCATCATTCGGCATCACGCTGAAATTTGATGCAGAACATGTAACCGTGTTGAATGCCGGAACAATCATCCTCCTGCAGGTGTTCGTAAGCAGGATTGTCAGAAATGTGTCGCCCTTGACGACTATGGTCGCCGGCATCATCATTGGGGGTATAGGGTTTGCCTGCCTTGCATATTCGACATCTGTGTGGATCTTCATTCTCGGCATGACGATCTTCGCAATTGGAGAAATGACTGCGCATCCGAAGTATTACAGCTATATCGGACTCATTGCGCCTCCGGACAAGACCGCCGTCTATATGGGCTATGCTTTTCTCTACGGCGTGATCGGCAGCCTGATCGGTTCAAACATGGGCGGCGCGATGTACGAATCAATGCTGAAACCGCTCGTCGGCAAAATCGGTGTCCAGTCTGAGGTGCGGATGTTCTGGCTGATTTTTGTTGCGCTGGATGTACTTGCTGTCGTCGGACTCTTTTTGTACAATACCTATTGCGCCGTGGAAACCCCGGCCGTCAACCGGGCGACGCGGAAAATCATGATTGGCGTCTATCTTGTGTTGCTGCTCGTGGGCGGATGGTTTTTCTACTCATCCGTTTTTTCCGGGCCGGACATCGCCTATAAGACAATGGTGCAGGCGATTATTATGCTCCTCATCGGCGGTGGTGGCACGCTCATCAGCCTTCGTCCGCCGGCAGCCGTTGGCTCACATTCATAATTCGTAATCCATAATTCATATTTGTTTTCCCCTATGTCTCTGCTCATCAACGAACATGTTCCCCTCGCCTCCCTCACCACTATTAATCTCGGCGGTCCGGCGGCCTACTTTGCAGAATGCACAACGACCGGCGAAGTCTGCGAAGCGCTTGAGTTTGCCGCCAGCCGGCGGTTAAAGATCCACATACTGGGCGGCGGCAGCAATACGATATTTTTGGATGAAGGATTTCCCGGCCTGATTCTTAAGATGGGCATTCGCCACGTGCAAACCGAGCAGGACGGAGACGCCGTCATTTTCACGGCAGGCGGAGGAGTGGTATGGGATGATTGTGTGCTCGATGCGGTGAATATGGGTGCGTCCGGTATCGAGTGCCTTTCGGGAATTCCGGGAACCGTGGGGGCATCGCCGATCCAGAATATCGGTGCCTATGGACAGGAAGTGAAGGATACCGTCGAGAGTGTCAGCGTTGTGGACCGGCAGACACTTCGCCCTGGCGTTTTTTCCGGTGCAGAATGCCGGTTTGCGTATCGCCAGAGCAGGTTCAAAGGCGCGGATCGGGGCCGGTATGTCATCACGGAAGTGCGCTACCGGCTAAGGAAAAATGCCTCTCCCGAGATTAAATATCCTGAACTTCAGAAATTTCTGACTGTCCAGACAGATGTGCAGAGGCCGGAGGATCATTCGTCCATCCTCCAATCGATCAGAAAAGCTGTGCTGATGCTCCGGTATTCAAAATCCATGGTCTTCGACATCAGCGATGAGAATACGCGCTCCGTCGGATCATTTTTCATGAATCCCGTGCTGTCGGTGGAAAAAGTCGAGGCACTGAAAACACGTGTTGCCGAATTGGGCAAGACAATGCCGAATGTCTTTCCATCTCCGGAGGGGGTGAAGGTTCCGGCTGCGTGGCTGATCGAACAGTCCGGCTTTCAGAAGGGCTACACTAAAAACGGCGCAGCGATCTCCTCGCGGCATGCACTGGCGCTTGTGAACAGGGGATGCAGGACCGTCGATATCTTAAATCTGGCTGCCGAAATTCAGGCAGGAGTCTTCTCCGTGTTCGGCGTGGAGTTGGAGCGGGAAGGAATTGTCATTGATTGAAAGTTCAACAGGGTTGTTGTTAAATAAATGCAAAACAGAAAACCGCATTTCAATGTTCCGGAATGCGGTTTTCTGTTTTTAAATCGCGTTATCGGAGAAGAGCGAGCTTCTTCGTCTGGATAAAATTCCCGGCAATGAGCTTATAGAAATACACTCCGCTTGTCATACCAGATGCATTCCACACAATATTGTGTTCACCAGCGGTCATTCGTCCATTTATAAGCGAGGCGACTTCTCTCCCTTGGACATCATAGATCCTTAAGTTCACGAGCTGGTCAGATGCGAGGGTGAAGCTTATCGTCGTTGCAGGATTAAAGGGATTAGGATAATTCTGCAGAAGCAGAGTGCGCAACGGCACGACATCGCTCTGTGTCTCAGCTGCAGTCATCGTCTGAGACAATCGATAGACTCCGGTCTGCTCGGATCCTGCAAAAGTAAAGCCCCTCGAGCTTGTGACAAATGCATTGACACGAGTGTCTTGAAGACCATTGATAAACGGCACCCAGGAATTTCCATTGTCGGAAGATAAGAAGATTCCTTTGTCGGTTGAACCTGCGTACAATTTGCCCGTAGGGGAGAGATAGGCACCGTAGAAACTCGAAGAGGTCAACCCTATGTTGGCAGAGGTCCACGTCGAGCCGTCATTTGTCGAACAGAAAATCCCGCCGGCTGTCGCTATCAGGAGATCATTGTTTGGGAGTTGGACGATGGCATTGACAACGAGATTCACAGACAGGTTGCCGAGACCGTTATTAGAAGCCACCCAATTGTTGCCATTGTTAGTTGATTTGAAGATCCCATAATAATTTGTTCCTGCATAAACAGTTGAATCGTTGATCACAAGGATGGAGGCAATTTCAGTGGCAGCAAGACCATTGTTGATTGTCGTCCAGTTGGTTCCGCCATTCGCCGACCGGAACATGCCGCCTCCGGTCGATCCCGCAAAGAGAGTTGATGGTCCGACACCGAGTCTATGAATATAAAGAGTGGACAAGCCGGAGTCAGCGGGCGTCCAGTAGTCGCCATTGTTTGTGGATCGATAGACACCTGAACCAAAGGTCGCAGCGTACAGAACCATATTGGCATCGAACTTAATATTCTGTACCGAAATGTAGTTCAGTCCACTTAACGCTGACCACGAAACTCCATCATCGGTGGTTCGAAGAATTCCTCCGGATGCACTCAGAGCCACGAATACGTCTCCGGTGTTATTTGCAGCCAGGCAATTGACCGACTTCTGCCCTGTCGCCGGGCTTTGATAGAGAGTTCCTTTGGTCCACGATCTTCCCGAATCGGATGAAATAAAAATGCCGCCCGCGTTGACGCCTGCGATAATCGTTCCGCTGTCTATGATTTGGAGTGACAAGATGCCGCCCGTTCCCAATGCATTGAGCGAGAGGGGAGACCAGACAGATGCTGTATCGTTGAGTTTGTATGCGCTTCCATCCTCCGCCAATGCCGTCAGCATCGATTTTGAAGCTGAAATGGAATTCATATAGAGATCGGTGAGGCCGGAGTCGATAGCTTTCCAGCTTGTCCCATTATCTGTTGACCGGAACGTTCCTCCACCCCAGCTTGCAGCATAGAGTGCGCCGGATGCTGTGATGGCTAGTGATTCTATGTCGAGACAAGACAGTCCGCTATTTGTCTGAAACCATGTGCCTCCACTGTTGGTCGAGCGGTACACACCGCCGTCATAGGTCGCGGCAAAAAGCAGCGTCGGTGATTTGGATAGCAAGGAAAGCACATAGGGACGTGTGAGACCGACGTTTGCCGGCATCCAGGAACCTGATTCTTTCGAATACGTGAACACTCCACCGCCGTACGTTCCTGCAAAGACCTTTCCGGTGGAATCAACGGTGATAGAGGTAATGGTGACATTGGCAAGTCCCGATGAGAGCGAACTCCACGAGATGCCGTCCGATGAACGCAAGACCCCGTAGGTGTATGTGCCGGCATAATAGGTGCCGGTTGATTTGTCGATTGTGATACATGTTATTAAAGATGAAATGCCCGTTGAATAATTCTTCCAGGTCCGGCCTCCATCACCGGACTGGTAGACGGCGCCTTTGCCTCCTGCAGCGGTGATAGTGTTCGCGGAGCTTCCCGTCACGCAGCTTATGATCGGTTTGAATGGTGTCGTTGTTGACAGCGAAGCGGTTGGAACCCAGATCGGTGTTTGTGCAGCTGTGTAATCATTGAAGAGCACGATACAGAGAAGAGAGAGCAAGCATGACGCAGGTTTTTTTTTCATACGGACCCCATTTTAGATGGAAATAATACTGTTGCACTTCAGCGAGTTATGGTGTGCGTTGTTTGCATTCGAACATAGTTTTTTTTCCCAAAAATCAATAACTACAAAATTATACTGAGCAAACACCTACCAAATTCATTATAACAAGGCGCATAACAACCTAGTCCAAAAACTCCCACGACACTCCGAAGCGGAGATTGCTGCCGTACATCGGATACACCGGCGTCAGCAAGTATTGGTTGGATGTGACATTCTCCCAGATTAGATGCAGGTACGCATCGCCCAGATGAGCTATGACAAAGAAGTCCATAGTGCCCGATGGTCCATAACTAAGCAGCGTGCCGGGAACATAGAACCACGATTCCGGCAGCGGTCCCATGCCGGTCTGACTCGAATAATACCGGCCCCGCACACCGATCTTCAAATCCAGATTACCATTGGCAAGCAATCCCCGAAAATATACCGAACCATCCAACGTCAGGGAGGGAAAGAGCTTGAGTGTCACGTTGTCGCGCGTCACTGTGGGCTGTGAGAGATAGGTGGCATTTCCCTCCGCGATGAAGGGTCCGATGGAACCTCTTGCCGCCGCGGTAATACAATCATACGTTTTACTTGCTCCCTGCGAAATTTGCAGTAAATATGTCAGTTGCGTGCGACCGACCGGAATAAGGGTGTCGATCAGGATCGGGTGTGCGATTTCGCGATGCTGGACGCTGATGCTTCCGGAGATAGTTCTAAAAAGCGAGAAGCGTATGCCTGCCTCGGCGACGGTGTGCTGCTCGTTCTTTAGCCATGCCCGGTACGTGGGATGCTGGATGGAATCTCCAGTCCAGTACAATTCCTGCAATGTCGGCGTTCGGTAGGAATAGGATGCACCGGCGAAAAGTGTAAGTCCGTTAACGATCATCAACGACGCATCGGCACCGGCACCCGGAAGCCACGAAGAGCGGTAATAATCAGCACGTCCGAAGACAGCTGCCGTTAGTCCGTCTACCAGTACCAACTCTTCTTTGAGTGATCCGCTGTACCTGTTGAGAGTAATCATTCCGATGGTAACTCCCGACGTTACCTGAACCTGTTCTGCCTGTAGTGTTGCAAGGAGGTGTTGTACCGGTGTTTCCCATGTGTGTTTCAGCAGCGCGCCGCGTGTGGAACTTTCCAGATCTGTGAACTTGAGAACTCCGTTGTTAATAGAGCGGTTCTCTTCGTCACGGTACAGCCGCTGGTTGCTGGAATAATAGGCGGATAGTGATGTGATGCGCGTGCTGTCGTCGCCATGATAGGCGAGTGCGGTCAGGTCCAGTTGATGGATGTACACTTTTTCATACGCATCATAATTCGTCACCCTTGCACCGGATTCAATAAAGACATTCCCGGGCGGCGTCTGCTGGAAATCTACGCCGCCGTTCAGTCCTGTCATCGTCTGATGATACACATGGGAGAAAACGAGATTGATCGTATTGGGCCTGGCGTAGCGAAGCGTGGTGCGGAACGACCAGGCATCATTTTCAGCGTTTGGATAATGACCGCCGAAATTATACGCCTGATTATTTGATCCGATAGTGAATCGTGCGAGGCCGAACGTAAAATTGAACCCTCTAAAGATATTCTGACTGAAGAGAGCATCGGTCTGCCCATAATCGTCAATCCCCTGACTGTAGCGCAGACGGGAGTAGGGTTTGTTCGTGTAGAATTCTTTGGTCACAATATTGACGGCACCGCCGGTGGAATTCAGTCCGTACACCATCGCGCGCGGCCCGGTGATGAATTCGATCCGCTGAATATTGTCCACCGGATACAGCATCATATCATACGTCCCGCTGATGGGATCGTTGATGGGGCGCCCATCCGAAAGGAATGCGATAGACCGTGAGTCCGCGCCGCCGATCGTGAGCTGGTTATTCTGGCCAGGGCTCCCCATGTCGCGGACGAACACTCCCGGCTGCCGTTCCAGCAAATCGCCGATATATCGATAATCGTTCCAGGTAATATCGGTTGCTGTGACGCTGCGTGAAGAGTCGCGGCGCGGTTCGAGTGCACCGGCAAGTGGAATGGGCCGCACGATAACGAGTGAATCCAGTACAATGGTCGTATCGCGTGGAAATCTGGAGAAAGTGCTGTCAGCTTGCTGTGCAAACGACACGCCGCTCCCAGTGAGCGTTAGAAAAAGGATACTATAATAGAGTCGGGTAATCATGTTCTTCAGGACAGAAATCCGGTGAAGTAAGTGCAATCGCATGTGTGGCATCGAATGCGCGTAGGGCGGTGCGTGCCATCTCTTCCTTTTCAAATAAGCCCAAGACCGACGCCCCGGATCCCGACATGACCGCATACAATGCGCCCAGAGTCTGCAACCGGTCACGAATTTCCCGGATTGCCGGATAGGCGGGAAACACAATCTCTTCAAAATCATTTTTGTAGAGAAGAGGCGGCTCTGCGAGATTTCCTGTCGAAGAATTCCAGAGCGGCAGCGGAGAGCGCCGGGTACCCGAATGTATTTTCGAATATTCTCCATATGCCCACGGAGTCGAAACGTGGATACTCGGACAGACCAGCACAATCCAATAAGGCAATGCCAGCGGGAAATGTGTCAATTGATCCCCACGGCCAAGTCCATACCCGGAGTGCTGATGCAGGAAGAAGGAAACGTCTGAGCCCAACTCCCGCGCCACGGAGAGAACCGTTTCTTTATCGGGCTGCAGGTGCCAGAGGCGGGGGAGTGTGCGCAGCATTGCTGCTGCATCGCTGCTTCCACCGCCGAGGCCGGCACCGCTTGGAATGTGTTTCGTAAGCTTGATGGCAACGCCGCTGCGTACGCCAGTTCGCTCCCGCAAAAGAGCGGCTGCGCGCCAGCACAGATTCTGACTGTCTGTAGGAATGTCCGCGCGGTCTGATTCGAGAAGAATTTCTCCGCCCGTTGATTCCAGTAACAGTTCATCCCGCAGATTGATGCGATGGAAAATCGTTTCGATGTCGTGGTATCCATCGCTTCGCCTGCCGAGAATGCGAAGGCCGAGATTAATTTTTGCGTACGCGGTGGTAACCATCAGATGGAGAGATTGAGATCGCGCAGGCGTGCTATTTTCTTTTCGACCGTGTAGATCGTCTGCTCGATTTCCCGCAGTGCGAGCCTGTCTTTCTCGCGCAGGTCTTCCCGCGAGATGATATCGGTGCTGATCTTGATGGCGGCAAGAGGATTGTTAAACTCGTGGCAGATGGTGACAATTAACTCGGCGATCGCCTCCAGCTTTTTCTGGGTGAGGAGTCTCGCCCGCTCATTTTGGGCGATCTTCACACGCGTGCGTGCGCGATTGACGGTGTTCCGGATCGTATGTGACAATCGTTCGCCGGTGATCGCGGAGAGAATAAGATAGTCGTGGATTTCAAGTCGTACCGCTTCCACCGCAACATCAAAATCCTCTTTTTCACACACCAGGATGATGGGAACTTCGATTTCGGAAGACCGGAGGGCACTCGCGGCACCAAGCCCTTCCTTGCCGGCGACGATGACCGCATCAATAGTTTCGGTCTCCGTACATCGTTGCAAAGCCGCGACCGGCTCCTTCTCGAAGAGGAGTGTGTACTGGGCTTCACCAGTGCCGTTGAGAAGCGATGCCAGCGACTCCTGCAGAGATTGATCGCCGCTAATAATTAGAATTGTGAGGCATTGCAGCTTCATGGTGCGTAGATCCCAGATTCTTAGATTCAAGGTAGTATATCTTTTTGAAGGAATCAATATCCGCATTTTTCTGTTGATTTTAATCTGTCGTTTGTCTATAATCTTTAACGGTGAAGTATTCTAGAGAGGAGCTCCCATGGCTGAAAAAAGCAGTATTCTGGTTGTTGATGATGAGGAAGCGTTACGTACTGTTTTGAGCAGTGAGCTCGAAAATGAGGGGTATACTATTGCTTCGGCCGGGGACGGGGACGATGCAATCAACATTCTTCGTGACCGGACTTTCGATCTTGTCTTACTCGACATTAAGATGCCGCGCGTTGATGGTTTTGAAGTACTTCGGTTCATCAAAGAACGATTCCCTGCGACAAAGGTCATCATGCTGACCGGTTTCGCCGATTTGAAGAATGCCATCGAATCGAAGAAGCTTGGTGCGGAAGATTTTGTCAGCAAGCCGTATGATCTCGTCGATCTCTTAACGACCATTGAACGAGTTCTTTCTGGCGAATAATCTCCATCATGGCTCGTAGTTACAACATTCTGATTGTCGACGATGAGCCGAGCGTTGTCTTTCTTCTCAAAGAAGAACTTCTCGATCTTGGCAAGTATACCGTCACGACGGCGCTGGACGGCAGCCAAGCCATCAATCTTCTCGAAACAACTCCCTTTGATATCGTGTTGCTGGATGTCAAGATGCCCCGCATCAGCGGCATCGAAGTGCTGAAATATATCCGCGAACATCACCCGACAACGCAGGTAATTATGCTCACGAACTATGCGGATGTCAAGACCGCCATCGAGACGATGAAGCTGGGCGCGTACGACTTTGTCGGGAAACCCTACACGCGCGAAGAGTTGATCGCCACCCTGGAACGCGCCATCGAGCTCCGCCGGCTGACGATCGACAATGAGTTGATGAAGTACGAGCTGTCGCGCAAGGGGGCGGTCCGGGAACTTGTCGGGAATAGCGACGCGCTGCAGTCGGTCATTCGCATGGCGCACAAAGTGGCGCCGAGCGATTCCATCGTTCACATCCATGGTCAGAGTGGAACCGGAAAAGAACTTATCGCACAACTGGTGCACGATCAGAGCCGCAGAAAAAACGGCCCGTTCATCGTGGTGAATTGCGCCTCGATTCCCGATACGCTGCTGGAAAGCGAACTCTTCGGATATGAAAAAGGAGCATTCACCAACGCTGTGACGATGAAGCAGGGATTGGTGGAAGTGGCGAACAACGGCACGCTATTTCTTGATGAAGTGGGCGACATCAGTCCGACGATTCAGCCGAAACTTCTCCGTTTTCTGGAGACCGGAGAATTCCGCCGTGTGGGTGGAACAAACGCGATGAAAGTGGACGTGCGCATCTTGTCTGCTACGAACAAGGATTTGCAAAAGGAAGTAGAAGCCGGTCGTTTCCGCGAAGACCTTCTCTATCGGTTGAATGTTGTCACGCTCCGCATTCCTGCACTGAAGGAGAGAAAGGAAGATATCCCGCTGCTGGTGCAGCATTTCCTGCGGAGCAAGGGGAAGGCGAGAACGGTGAAGACACTCGCTCCCGAAGCGCTGGAGTTGCTGATGGAGCACGATTGGCCTGGCAACGTTCGCGAGCTCGAACATGTGATCGAGGGCGCTATCATTCTCTCGCATGAAGATGTGATTCGTCCGTCCGATCTCTCCGTGGGCGCTGCTATTGCCGCAGGGCGTCACAGTGCGCCGCCGGAAACTTCCGATGGTGGAGGATTTCTCTCCATTGACGAGATGGAAAAAATCCACATCGAACGTGCCTTGCGGCGCTTCAATTACAATCGGGGAAAGACCGCGGAGGCTCTCGGTATTACCCCGAAAACGCTGTACATGAAAATAAAAAAATTCCGCATTGCACCCCCCTCCATTGACTGATTTTTTCCTTGTTGCTTTGTGATGTAACTTTTCATCCGCAGTACACGAATATGATGATGTCCCGCAATCAACGCTGTAGCCATCATCAATATTTTGTGAGGAGATTCATCATGAAACACACATTCGTTGTTCCGGCCGGCGTAAAACTGATTGCTCTTGCGAGCATACTTCTGGCATGCACGGCATTCGCGGCCGCTCCTTTCGCCTCGAAAAACTCTGAAGTAAACTGGAAGCGGGCGGAAACAAATTATCTGGAGGCCCTGAAATCGGACAATATGGGAGTCCGCCAAAGCGCCGTCACGTTGATCGGAAAGTACAGGCTTGTGGGCGCGTCCAAGTCTCTGATTACCATCTTGCAGAATGAGAAGCACGAAGCCCTTCGCATGGCGGCTGCGTATGCCCTTGTGACGATTGGCAGTGAAGACGGTATTGCCGCGGTGGGAGATGCCGCGCTGTATGACGGCAGCGAAAAGGTGGCAAAATTCTGCGATGCGCTTCTCAATGCAGCCAATAAAAAATCCGCTGACGCTATCGTTGCTTCGGCTACTGAATAACTTCCCGTTTTCTTTTTCACCCGGCCGTTTCGCTTATGCGTGAAACGGCCTTTTTTTTGGTACTGCCGCCCCGTTGTACGAAATTGACTTTTGCCCCTTTTTTTGCTACTTTTTCACCACTTGATACGGTCGGAGTTCTATTTATGGCAAAATTCCAAGGCGTTGATTACTACAATATGGACTCTCTTCTCAGTGAAGACGAGATTATGGTCCGCAATACGGTTCGAGATTTTGTAGACGATCAGGTTATTCCCATTATCGAAAAACACAATCGGGAGGGGAAATTTCCCGCCCATCTGGTGCGCTCGATGGCGGACTTGGGCCTATTCGGTGCAACACTGCCGGCAAAATACGGATGTGCAGAGCTTAACAATGTTGCATATGGACTGATGATGCAGGAACTCGAACGCGGCGACAGCGGCATCCGCAGTTTCGCCTCTGTGCAGAGTAGTCTGGTGATGTATCCTATTTTTACATTTGGTTCGGAAGAGCAGAAAGACTTCTGGCTTCCCCGGCTTGCGTGTGCGGAGAAGATTGGCTGCTTCGGCCTGACTGAGCCGGATTTCGGATCCAATCCGGGCGGATTGATCACGAAAGCGGAAGAAAAAAACGGCGGCTATCTGTTGAACGGCGCCAAGATGTGGATCACCAACGGCACGATCGCCGATGTGGCGGTGGTGTGGGCGAAGTTGAACGGCCAGATTCGCGGATTTCTCGTGGAGCGCGGCACGGATGGCTATTCGGCACCCGAGATGCACGGCAAACATTCGCTTCGTGCATCTGTAACGTCTGAACTTGTGTTTGAAGATTGCTGGATCCCGGCGGCAAATATTCTCCCTCTCACCAAGGGCTTGAAGTCGCCGTTGATGTGTTTGAACCAGGCGCGATACGGGATCGCTTGGGGTGCGCTCGGTGCTGCGATGGCATGCTATGATGCGGCACTGAATTATGCAATCTCCCGTGTCCAGTTTGGCAAGCCGATTGCGGCATACCAGATGACACAGGAGAAACTGGTGTACATGGTGAGCGAAATTACAAAAGGACAGCTGTTGTGCCTGCAACTCGGCCGATTAAAGGACCAGGACAAGGCAAAGTTCACGCACATTTCGATGGCGAAGCGCAACAACGTGCACCACGCACTCGAGATTGCGCGGATGGCGCGCGAGATATTCGGTGCAAACGGAATTCTCGATGAATATCCGGTGATGCGGCATGCCGCCAATCTTGAATCGGTCAAGACGTATGAGGGAACGCATGAAATGCATACGTTGATTATCGGTGAGGATATCACCGGTTTTGCTGCGTTTAATTAATCCGATAACGAACAGAGGCGCTATGTGCAAAGGATGCCCTGGTGCATCCTTTGTTTTTTATACACACGCAATGATGATGAAGCACCGCAAAAGCAACCACAACCATTTCTTCTGGCAGGAGAGGTCTGCATATGAAATATGCAAAGATCATCGGTGAGGCAATTACGTACGACGATGTGCTGCTGGTGCCGGGAAAGTCTTCCGTGCTGCCGCGCGACGTGGACGTGACGACGCGCCTGAGCAGGAATATCCGGCTGAACATTCCGTTGGTATCCGCTGCAATGGATACGGTGACGGAATCCGAAATGGCAATTGCCCTCGCTCGTGAAGGCGGCATCGGCATCATCCATAAGAACATGTCCCTGATACATCAGGCGGATGAAGTCGATAAAGTGAAACGGTCGGAAAGCGGCATGATCATGAATCCGATCACTATCACCGCAGACAAAACGGTGGGCGATGTTCTTGACTTGATGGCGAAATACAGTATTTCCGGTATTCCAGTTGTGCAGGAAGGAAAACTCGTCGGCATTTTGACGAATCGCGATCTGCGTTTCGAACCGAATCGCGGGCTGCTTGTCGCGTCGGTGATGACATCCGAACATCTGATCACCGCACCGGTGGGAACAACGCTGGAGGGTGCAGAAGCGATCTTGCAAAAGCACAAGATTGAAAAGCTGCCCGTGGTGGACAACAATCAGAAGTTGAAGGGCCTTATCACGTTTAAGGACATTCAGAAGAAGAAAAAATTTCCGTATGCTTGCAAAGATCATCATGGCCGTCTGCGCGTCGGTGCAGCAGTGGGCGTGACGGGAGATACTGTTGATCGCGTTCAGGCACTGATGCATGCCGGTGTGGATGTCGTCGTCGTGGATACAGCACATGGACACTCTGCCGGTGTTCTGGCGATGATCAAGAACTTGAAACAAAAATTTCCGAAACTCGAGATCATCGCGGGAAATGTCGCAACTGCGGAAGCCTCCCGCGATCTGATCAAGGCGGGAGCGGACGCCATTAAAGTCGGCATTGGTCCCGGCTCTATTTGCACCACGCGCGTGGTTGCCGGTGTGGGCGTGCCGCAAGTGACAGCGATTCTCGAGTGTGCGGCCGTGGCAAAAAAAATGAAGGTGCCGGTAATCGCGGATGGCGGGATCAAACAAACCGGCGACATCGCGAAAGCAATTGCCGCAGGTGCCGATTCGATTATGATCGGTGGGCTCTTTGCCGGATTGCAGGAATCGCCGGGAGAGAAAGTACTCTATGAGGGACGCAGCTACAAGATCTATCGCGGCATGGGGTCGATTGATGCCATGAAAGAAGGAAGCAAAGACCGCTACTTCCAGGATGTGGAAGATGATGTGCAAAAACTAGTGCCCGAAGGAATTGAGGGACGCGTACCTTTCAAAGGAGAACTGGGTTCCACCGTCTACCAGATGGTCGGTGGATTGCGAGCCGCAATGGGATACTGCGGTGCAGCGACAATCGCGGCCATGCAGGTGAAAGCGCGCTTCGTCAAAATGAGCAATGCCGGTTTGCGGGAAAGCCATCCTCATGATATCCACATTACGAAAGAAGCGCCGAACTATCACGGCTGACCGCATGAGCGACAACTACCGGGAAAGAAGCAACCGGCTTCGTACAGTACTCGACGGCAGCAATCTCGAATGTTTCGCCACCATGTACGGTCCAAGTCTTCGCTATTTGACGGGATATTCCGGATCAAACGGCATCTGTGTCGTGACGCCAGAGCGCGTGATTTTTGGTACAGACTTTCGGTACGCATCACAGCTTGAGTCCGAAGTTGTCGCCGACGCAACATTTATCAAACGCGGCAGCTTGATCGAGGCTGCTGCAAAAGTGAATGTCCTGCACGGATGGAAGTCGGTGGGAGTCGAAGGGGAACATTGTTCCGTTGTCCAGTGGAATGAATTTCACAAGCATTTTCGGCGGATTTCTTTCACTGAGACTATCGGTATTGTTGAAGAACTCGCCGCAGTGAAAGAGGAAGCCGAGATCGAGTGCATCAGAAAAGCAGCGGCGATCACCGACACAGTCTTCGCAAAGATAATTGAACTCATACGCCCGGGCGTGACGGAGTGCGAAATTGCAGCGGAAATTTCCTATCTTCACCGGATGTATGGAGCGGATGGAGATGCATTTGACACGATTGTCGCGAGCGGTATGCGCGGTGCACTCCCGCACGGGCGTGCATCCGCGAAGAAAATTGCCGCCGGTGAATTTGTGACGATTGATTTCGGATGTGTGTTCAACGGCTACTGCAGCGATTTGACACGCACCGTCGCCGTCGGGAAGGCGACGCGGGAGATGCGGAAGGTGTATGCTGTCGTTCTAGAAGCGCAACGACGAGCCATTGAATCTGCGCGCAGCGGGATGAAGGCGCGGTCTCTCGACCGGGTTGCGCGGCACTACCTCCAGCTGCAGAGCTATGGTCGGTGTTTTGGACATGGACTGGGTCATGGCATCGGCCTTGAGATTCATGGATATCCCAAAGTGTCGGCCATCAGTACGCACACACTGCGTGAAGGAAATGTGGTAACGGTCGAACCGGGTGTTTACCTGCCGGGAAAATTCGGTGTCCGGATCGAAGATGATATTGTCATTCACCGGAAAGCCTGTGAAGTCATTACTTCCTCACCAAAGGAACTTCTTATCCTATAGGCCATGCGCAAAGTTCTTATCATAGCATACTATTTTCCGCCGTTGGGGTTCAGTGGAGTCCAGCGGACGCTAAAGTTTGTGAAATATCTTCCGTCATTTGGCTGGTCTCCGACAGTGTTGACCGTCACTCCCACCGGCTATTTTGCGATGGACATGTCGCTCCTGAAAGAAATTGAGCGGGAGGATATCAAGGTGCTTCGCACTTCGTCTCTGGATCCGACCCGGTTGTTTGAAAAACAGCAGGTTGTGAAAATGCCTTCTGAGTGGGTGAGAAAACTGCTGAGCCGGATCAGCGATACGTTTTTTATTCCGGACAACAAGATCGGATGGAGGCGGTCCGCTGTGCGCGCAGCCTCCGTGCTTTTAAAGAAAGAAAAGTTCGACGTTATTTTTGCGACGGCTCCGCCGCAGACAGCATTTCTCATTGGGAAGAGATTAAAAGAGCTATTCGGTCTTCCTCTTGTGCTCGATTACCGGGATCCGTGGGTCGATTATCCTTTCAAGTTCTACCCGACGGTGCTCCATCGCTATTTGAATATCAAACTCGAAAAGAAGGTGTTGAAGGCGTCGGATGCGATCGTGGTGGCGAGCCGGAGCACCAAGGAGCTTCTTGTTCGCCGATACAAGTATCTGAGGTACAACGACGTATCGATTATTTCCCAGGGCTTCGATCCGGAAGACACGAATCTTCCCGGTACAATGCAATTGCCGTCAAGCGACAAGATGCGCATCACCTATGCGGGCGTGTTCTATGAAAACCGAACGCCGCTCTATTTTTTGGAAGCACTCCATCTCGTTTTTAAAAACAATCCGCGACTGCGGGGACGGATCGAGGCGTGTTTCGTGGGCGTGTTTCGTGAGGAACACAAAAGTATCATCAATCGATTGGCGCTGCAGAATTCAGTCAACATTCTTGGTTATCTCGAACACCATGAGTGCCTGAAATATGTTCTCTCGTCGGACGTCCTGTGGGTGATGATGCAGGATGACCGGAGTTCCCCGGGCAAAATTTATGAGTATATCGGAGCGCAGAAAAAGATTCTGGGCTGCGTACCGAAAGGATTCATGCGGTCAACCATAGAAGAGGCGGGCGGCGTGTGCGTCGATCCGACTGATGTGCAGGGGATCGCGTCGGTGATCACGACGCTCTTTGAACAGTACGAACGCCATGAATTGCGCGGACCGCGTCCGGATATCGTGGACAAGTATAATAGAAAAATGCTTACCGGCGAGCTTGCCAAAATATTTGCCCATCTCATCGACTGATGCCATGAATGTTCTCGTCATAGGATCGGGCGGCCGCGAGCATGCCCTTGTCTGGAAACTTAAGCAGAGTCTGCAGGTGACCGCGCTGTACTGCGCTCCCGGGAACGCCGGTATCGCGGCGCTGGCGGAATGTGTGCCGCTGAAAAGCAGCGATATCGACGGGCTCCTTCAGTTCGCGAAAAAAAGGAAAATCGACCTGACTGTTGTCGGACCGGAAGATCCGCTGGTACACGGTATCGTGGATGTTTTCGAAAAACAGGGCCTGCGGATTTTTGGGCCATCCAAAGCCGCGGCGGAACTTGAAGGAAGCAAGGTTGTTGCAAAGCGGTTCATGCAAAAGTATCAGATTCCGACGGCGGGATTTGCCGTCTTCTCGAGCGTCGAGCATGCGGAAGCGAAGCGCTATATCGAGACGTGCACGGCTCCGGTTGTCGTGAAGGCGGACGGCTTGGCGGCGGGAAAGGGCGCGGTGGTTTGCCAGACAATCGGAGACGCCCACACCGTGCTGCACGAGTTTTTTGAAAACAACACGCTGGGTGCCGCCGGCAGTAATGTCGTCATAGAAGAGTTTATGACGGGTGAGGAAGCTTCTGTTTTTGTGCTGACAGACGGCGACCAGTACAGAGTCTTGGCGCCTGCACAGGATCATAAAAATATCCTAGATGGCGATCGCGGAAAAAACACCGGTGGCATGGGTGCGTATGCGCCGGCACCGATTGTAACGCCTGAGATTTTGCGCACGGTGGAGCGGACAATCATCGCTCCGGTCCTGGCCGGTATGCAGCAGGAGGGGAAGCCCTACCGCGGCTGCCTCTATGTCGGCCTGATGCTGACGCCCGATGGGCCGAAAGTGGTTGAATTTAACTGCCGGTTCGGCGATCCGGAAGCGCAGGTGGTTCTTCCGCTGATTGACGGCGATTTGTGCGATATTCTTCTTGCATGCGCCAGCCGGACGCTGCACACCATCACTTGCAAAACCCATCCCGCGGTCGCAGTCTGTGTTGTCATGGCCTCCCGCGGTTATCCGGACGCGTATGAAACAGGAAAGATAATCAGCGGACTCGATGCCCTGTCCGTTGAGGACGGCGTCGTCGCTTTTCACGGTGCAACAAAAAATTTGGACGGCAAAGTTCTAACCGCCGGGGGGCGCGTGCTGGGAATTATGGCACTCGGATACGACAACGAGCTTGAAAAAACAATTCGCGCCGCATACTCGGCAGTCCATCGCATCGCATTCGACGGCGCATATTACCGTAGCGACATCGGTGCAAAGGGAGTCCGATTTCTTACCTCTCACTTGAAAGGCAAGGCATGAATATCCTGGTCACGGGCGGTGCCGGTTTCATCGGTTCAAATGTTGCCGATGCGTTCATCGCGGAAGGCCACACCGTGTCGATTGTCGACAATCTCTCCAGCGGAAAGCCGCAGAACGTCAATCCAAAGGCCCATTTCTATCAGTACGATATTCAGAGCCCCGGGGTGGAGTCGATTTTCGAAAAAGAAAAGATTGATGTCATCTGTCATCATGCCGCACAGATGGATGTGCGGAAGTCGGTCGCGGATCCGAAATTCGATGCGTCGGTCAATATTCTCGGCATGCTGAATGTGATGGAACTCGGCGTGAAATTTAAGATCAAGAAGGTTCTCTTCTCCTCCACCGGCGGCGCCATTTATGGAGAGCAGGACTATTTTCCTGCAGATGAGCAGCATCCGCTGCGCCCGCTCTCGCCGTACGGTATCACAAAACTGGCGACAGAAAAATATCTCTTCTTCTATAAAATGACGTACGGCATTGCGCACGTCATTCTGCGCTATGCAAACATTTATGGGCCGCGACAAAATCCGCATGGCGAAGCCGGTGTTGTTGCAATCTTTGCAAGCAAGATGCTCAAGGGCGAACAACCGGTGATCAACGGCGATGGGAAGCAAACCCGCGATTATGTGTTTGTGGGTGATGTCGTTCGTGCAAATATGATGGCTCTTCGGTACGAGAAGTCTGATATCTTCAATATTGGTACGGGCATCGAAACAGATGTCAATGAATTATTCCGGCACATCCGCACCTTTACCGGCGCGCGCTGTGAAGAACGCCATGCCGTCGCAAAAGCTGGCGAACAGCTCCGGAGCGTCATCGATCATGCGAAGGCCAAAAAAATTCTGGGTTGGGAGCCGACGGTAAACATCGAAGAGGGCTTGCGGCGCACGGTGGATTTTTTCAAATCGAAACAACAATAACCTGTGCTATCCTTCGAGAAAATCTTTCAAGGTGACAGGCGGACAATTGCACGTGCAATTTCGCTGGTCGAAAATGATGCTGCGGAAAGCGCGGCCTTGCTAACTGCCATTTTCCGGCGCACGGGAAATGCATATCGCATCGGTATCACTGGGCCTCCGGGTGCCGGCAAAAGCACACTGACAAATAAACTCGCGCAGCAATATCGCTCCAAAAATCTTCGCGTTGGCATTATCGCTGTTGATCCGACAAGCCCCTTCACCGGCGGGGCGCTTCTCGGTGATCGTGTCCGCATGGCCGATGTGGAACTGGACGAGGGAGTGTTTGTACGCAGCATGGCCTCGCGCGGCAGTCTCGGCGGTTTGAGCAAGAAGACGCGGGAGGCGGCAGACATCCTTGATGCGAGCGGTGTGGACATCATTCTCATGGAAACCGTCGGCGTCGGCCAATCGGAACTCGACATTGCAGGCGCCGCCGACACGACCATTGTGGTGCTTGTTCCCGAATCGGGAGACGGCATTCAGGCGATGAAGGCCGGCCTGATGGAAATTGCCGATTTTTTTGTTTTGAACAAAGCAGACCGGCCGGGCGCAGATCAGGCGGTGATGTCGCTGAAAATGATTTTGGGATTCCGCCCGCACGATGAAAAAAGCTGGATGACGCCGGTCATTAAATCCGTTGCCAGTACGGGAAGCGGGATTGACGAGATCATTGACGCAATTGATCGACATCGATCACATTTGGTTCAACAGGGCCTGTTCATAGAGCGTCGCGCAAGACGCATGCGGGATCGCATCATTGAATTGGTACAGGATCGATTAAAGAAGGAATTTTGGAACGACGCCCGCCGTTTGCAATTGAACGATGGCGTTGCAGCGTCGCTTCGTTTTGACGTGACTCCGTATGACGTCGCACAAGCACTTGTTGCGGGAGATGAATAAGCCGGTGTCCGGTGTCGTGCGGCGGATAATGGCATGTCTTGTTCTTTGTCTTTCTGCGGCAGTATCGCAGGAGCAGACCGATTCGCCGGCGCAATGGAATTTTGAGCCGGCTTCGCAATGCAGCCTTCTTCGCTACCTTGCGCCGAATGATGTCCGGACGGCTGCTCTGCTTCAGGATTATATCCGCGATACGATGTTTCTCGCGCTGCGGATGAAATTGGGAGATGCAGCGGCAATAGACGCGATCTACCGTCAAGCGCTCTATCTGACGGAAGACGATCAGGGAGAGGCACTCCTCATCGCAGCGGGCGGCGTTCTGGAACACTTTCGGCTTGGGATTCGGATCCCGATTTTCGGAGTGCTCACGCTGCCAATGACGCTGGAATCGGTCGACCAGTTTCGTATGCGATACAGGAATCTCCCGTCTCGCGTGTTTTTCGATTCGGCTGATTCGATCTCCAATGACAAGGATAAGTTGCAGCATTTTTTCGGGTCGGCATATCTGGTATTCACGGAAGGCGGGGACAAGATCGCAGAACACATAGGTGACTGGATCGAACGGGGAGAAGAGAGTTTTATTGTAGGCGGCCAGGACGATGTGCGGGACAGAAAGGCAAATGCTCTCGGACGGGAATTTGGTCTGCTGCTCATGGACAATCCATTTGCCGTTCCGTCTGATGTGTTATGCAGAAGGACGGTAATGAAAGATAAGAATTTGCTGCGGTAGTATTCCCTGGCGGAATATTTCTTTGCGACTACATCGTTTTGCAGGAGATTGTATGCGTGAGTATCTGGACCTGGTGGAACGGGTGTTGACGAAGGGAATCCGAAAAAAAAACCGGACTGGTGTCGATACGATTTCCTGTTTCGCCGAACATTACACAATTGATTTGAGTGAAGGATATCCGCTCGTTACCACAAAGAAAGTCAATTTCAAGTCGATGCTGTATGAAGTGCTTTGGTATCTTTCCGGCGAGGATCACATCAGGAATCTTCAGCAGCACACGAAGATTTGGGATGCCTGGGCTGATGAGAACGGAAATCTTGAAACAGCCTACGGTCGGTACTGGCGACGATTTCCCAGCGCGCAGATTAATCCGGCAACCGGCAAGTATGAGGTCAAGGAAATCGACCAGATCGCCGAAGTGATCCGCCTGCTGAAGACGTCGCCGGAATCCCGGCGCATGGTTATCTCTGCGTGGGAGCCGGGGAATGCTCTGTTCAGCAAGCTGCCGCCGTGTCACTACACGTTTGCATTTAATGTGTTCGGAGACAAACTCAACTGTCATTTGACGCAGCGTTCCGGCGACATTGCCCTCGGGATCCCGTTCAACATTGCCGCCTATTCCATGCTGACCCAGATTATTGCTCAGGAGACCGGATTTATTCCCGGCCTGTTCAGTCACACTATCATCGATGCACACATTTATATAAATCACGTTGATGGCCTGAAACTGCAATTGACCCGCACCCCCAAAGCCCGCCCAACACTTACCATCGCCCGGAAGCCAATCGGAGAACTCCGCTTCGAAGATTTTCAGCTCAACGATTATCATCCCGACGACCCCATTAAATTTGACGTAGCAGTCTGATATCCATGAAACTTATTATTATCGCAGCGCTTACCGCAAGCAGAGTTATCGGTAAAGACGGAAAGATCCCGTGGCACTATTCTGAAGATTTAAAGCGCTTCAAACGGCTTACCATGGGACAAACGGTCTTGATGGGGCGGAAGACATATGAGTCGATGGGAAAGCCTCTTCCCGGAAGGACCAACGTGATCGTCGCGACATCGAAAATTTCCGTGCCGCCCGGTGCAGACATTGAAGTGTATCCGTCTCTTGAAGAGGCTCTCTTCGAGCTGCAAGGGCGTGAGAAAGTTTTTGTTATTGGAGGCGGTATGATCTATGCTCAGTTGATCGATCGTGCCGATGCTATGCATCTGACAATGATAGAAGAGAATGTGGATGGAGATACTTTCTTTCCCGAATATGACCATCTCATTGGAACCATCTACCGGTTGGTAAGCGAAGAGAAACACAAAGGCTTCAGCTTCCAGGATTTTATCCGTTTGCACACAACGCACGAAATTGACTAAAATTCGCTAATCGGTCAACATCCAGTCTTTCGTTACTGAAGGCTCTCCCCGCCCGGGGGAGCGTTTTTGTTTGTGTCTGTCGTCGAAGACCGGTAAATATACGCACGCTGTGCAAAATCGGCCCGGATTCGACGACCACCTTATCTTGTTTTTGAGGCGCCAGTACGCTATATTCATAATCCTATACGCGATGGTAGCCGAAAACGTCCGAAATATCAGGGCACGGATAGAGGCCGCCTGTCACAGGGCCGGAAGATCCGTGGATTCTGTCACACTCATCGCCGTTACCAAGACCTTTGGCCCCGAGCTTGTCAAGGAAGCGATAGCGGCCGGCGTGCATGACATCGGCGAGAACTATGTGCAGGAGGCTCTGGAGAAAAGAGAACGCGTTCTGGCACCGGACGTTCGGTGGCATTACATCGGTCATCTGCAATCGAACAAAGTGAAGTATATCATCGAATGGGTCCACATGATTCATACTGTGGACTCCCTGACTCTTGCGGCAGAGATTCAGAAGCGCGCCGTGAAGATCGGTCGGATTGCAGAAGTGCTGGTGGAAGTCAATACTTCGGACGAGGCCTCGAAGTTTGGCGTCAAGCCGGAGCACACGCTGGAGCTACTGGCTTCGCTGGCAGCGTTACCCAATATCCGCCTGAACGGACTGATGACCATTGGTCCGTTTGAGCCGGATCCGGAAGCGAGCCGTCCGGTATTTAAGCTGTTGAAGAGTATCTTCGATGAAGCGAATGCGCTGGCTGTTATGCGCGAACCGATGTGCCATCTGTCGATGGGCATGACACACGATTTTGAGGTTGCCATCGATGAAGGGGCGACCATGGTTCGTATCGGAACAGCGATCTTTGGTACACGCAAGAAACCCGGAGTGCCGTTATGAAGATCACACCGCTTGATATCAAGAAACAGGAATTTAAAAAAGTTCTTCGCGGTTATGATCCTACGGAGGTCGATTCGTTCATGCAAATGATGTCGAACGAGTTTGCAGAGTTGATCCACGACAATAATAATGTGAAAGATCAACTCCTGCAGGTGGAAACACAACTGCGCGATTTTCAGCAGATGGAAAAGACTCTGCAGCAGACACTCCTGCAGGCCCAGGAGGCAAGCGAGAAAGCGGCAGAGAATTCGAAAAAAGAGGCTCACCTGGTTCTGCAGGAAGCCGAACTGAAGGCGAATCAGCTGCTGGAGAAAACACGCAACGAAGTGATGCGTGCAAAAGATGAAGTGGCCACACTGAAATCGAAAAAAGAATCGCTTGTGAGCAGGCTGAAGGTGCTGCTCAATTCGGAAATTGAGCTTCTCAAGGCATTAGAATTGGACGATGACGATATTACCCGCGACCTCTCGAAAGGAACGGGAAAAGAAAGTATCGCCATCGATGATATTGTCAACAAGCTTTAAAGGAATCGCATGTCTCTTTTGAGACAACAAATCGATGAGGCAATAAATTACCTGCGCACCAAGACCGCCATGGCGCCGGAGGTCGGGATCATCCTCGGAACGGGACTGGGCGGCCTGGTGAAAGACATTACGGTGGAAACGGTTGTCGACTACAAGGAAATTCCACACTTCCCCCTCTCGACGGTGGAGTCGCACCAGGGGAAGCTGTTCTTTGGGGTCCTCGGCGGAAAAAAGGTTGTCGTCATGCAGGGACGCTTTCACTACTACGAAGGATACACAATGCAGCAGATCACCTTCCCCGTGCGGGTGATGAAACTGCTCGGCGTACAAGCACTGCTCGTGTCGAATGCTGCCGGCGGTATGAATCCGGCGTTTGCACGCGGCGACGTCATGTTGCTTACCGACCACATTAATTTGCTTGGCGACAATCCGCTGATCGGACCGAATGATGATACGCTCGGGCCGCGCTTTCCCGATATGTCAGAGCCCTATTCGCTGAAGCTCATCGCGCTGGCGGAAACAGTGGCGCGGGACCTGTCGATCAAGGTACAGAAAGGTGTTTTTGTTGCGGTCACTGGCCCGAATCTCGAAACACGGGCGGAGTACACATTCCTGCGCACGATCGGGGCGGATGCCGTCGGTATGTCCACCATCCCGGAATGCATAGTTGCCGTTCACATGTCGATTGCCGTACTCGGCATCTCGATCATTACGGACGAGTGTTTTCCGGAGACGCTGCAGCCCTTCAGTCATGAAGAAGTAATAAATGCCGCATCGACTGCGGAGCCGAAACTGACCGCCATCATGACGGAAACTATTCGGCGGATGCACTAATTTGTTCCTTCATTTCTCCTGGAAGTATCAGTCGCGATATGTTTAAAGAACTGACAGACAAAATAAATTATTCTCAAATCGAAAACGACATCCTGAAGTTCTGGGATGAGAAAAAGATTTTTGAAGCAAGCATTGCTGTTCGCGAAGGATGCCCGGAGTTTTCATTCTACGAAGGACCGCCGACGGCGAATGGCCGTCCGGGAATTCATCATGTCATGGCTCGTACGCTGAAAGATGCCATCTGCCGCTACAAGACCATGTCTGGTTATCAGGTGCATCGTAAAGCGGGATGGGATACGCACGGACTGCCGGTGGAAATCGAAGTTGAAAAGATGCTCGGGATGAAGCACAAGGATGATATCCTGAGCTACGGCATCGAGAAGTTTAACGAAGAGTGCAAGAAGTCTGTCTGGAAATACAAAACCGACTGGGAAACCCTGACGCGCGAGATGGGGTATTGGGTCGACCTCGACACGCCCTATGTTACCTTTCAGCCCGAGTACATGGAGTCGATCTGGTGGGCGTTGAAAAAATATTTCGACGCCGGATTAATCTATAAGGGATACAAGATTCAACCGTACTGCCCGCGATGCGAAACGCCGCTGTCATCGCACGAAGTCGCACTGGGCTATAAGGATGTCAAAGAACCAAGTGTCTACATCAAATTGAAAGTGAAGGGAGCAGATCACACATCACTTCTTGTGTGGACGACGACCCCTTGGACGCTGATCTCCAACGTTGCACTTGCAGTCCATCCGGATATTGATTATGTGAAAGTGGAGTTGAAAGCAGGCGATGGAGAGACTGCGGTTCCTACCGGCGAATTCCTTATTCTCGCGAAGGCTCGACTCTCGGTACTGAAGGAACAGTACGCGATCGTTGCGGAAATGAAAGGGAAAGCACTCATCGGCACGGAATACGAGCGGATGTATTCCTACCACGACGTGCAGGAAAAGGGATGGTACGTTGTGGGCGCGGAATTTGTCACCACCGAAGACGGTTCCGGCATCGTTCATATGGCGCCAGCGTACGGCGAAGACGACTACCAGATCGGGCGTAAATACAATTTGCCGACCATTCATCCGGTAAATAAGTCAGGCGAGTTTGACGAGTCTGTCACGGCGTTCAAGGGGAAATTTGTCAAAGACGCAGACGCCGATATCATTCAGGATTTGAAGCATCGGAATATTCTCTATCGCAAGGAAGCGTATCTGCACAGCTATCCGCATTGCTGGCGTTGTTCTTCGCCGCTTTTGTATTATGCGCGCGAATCGTGGTATATCAGCACCACCAAATATGCGAAACGGATGATCGAGTTGAATAAAGAGATCAACTGGATCCCGCAGGAAGTGGGCACAGGGCGTTTTGGGAATTGGCTGGAAGAAAACAAAGACTGGGCGCTTTCCCGTGACCGGTATTGGGGAACGCCGCTGCCGATCTGGATCTGTGCCGAGTGCGGAAAACAAAAATGTGTCGGAAGTGTTGAAGAGCTGAAAGAAGGAACCAATTTCCCCGAGCCGCTCGATCTGCACAAACCAAGTGTCGACAAGGTGACCTTCACCTGTTCGTGCGGTGGAACGATGCGGCGTACGCCGGAATTGATCGACGTCTGGTTTGACTCCGGTGCGATGCCTTTCGCGCAGTGGCATTATCCGTTCGAGAACAAAGAGCGTTTCGATCGATCATATCCGGCGGATTTCATTTCCGAAGGAATCGATCAGACGCGCGGATGGTTCTATACGCTCCATTCCATCGGGACATTCCTGTTCGACAAACCTGCATTCAAAAATGTGCTTGTGAACGAGCTCATTTTGGACAAGCAGGGACAGAAAATGTCCAAGACAAAGAAAAATACTGTCGATCCGTTCATGTTGATTGAGAAGTACGGTGCGGACGCCACGCGCTGGTTCCTGGTGTCCAACAGTCCGGTCTGGCGGCCGACATTGTTTGATGAAGCGGGGATCGGTGAAGTGCAGAGAAAGTTCTTCAACACGCTGGTGAACACGTTCTCGTTCTTCTCGCTCTATGCCAACATCGACGGCTTCATATATGCGGAACCGCGGATTCCGGTCGGTGAGCGTGCGGAAATCGACCGCTGGATTCTCTCGGCGTTGAATACACTGATCCGGACGTACAAGCAGCAGATGGATTTGTATGACATCACCAAAGCGGCCCGCGCCGTCAGCGATTTTACGCTCGACCAGCTTTCCAACTGGTACGTGCGCCGCAACCGCCGCCGCTTCTGGAAGAGTGAAAAAGGAAAAGACAAGACCGCTGCGTATCAAACGTTGTACGAGTGCTTGATGGCGCTATCGAAGCTTATGGCGCCGGTTGCGCCGTTTCTGGCCGAGGAACTGTTCCGCAATCTAAATGCTGCAACAGGGAGCGAGAAGGTGGAGTCGGTTCATCTGGCATTGCTTCCCGATGTTGAGGTGACGGCAATCGATACGGCGCTCGAGGATCGGATGGATCGTGCCATGCGGATTGTCAGCATCGCCCGTGCCATGCGCATGAAGTCGAATCTCAAGGTCCGCCAACCACTCCTCAAGATCATTATCCCCATCTCCAGCGAGGAGCAGAAGCAGTCGATTGTGACGATGCAGGACATGATTATGGACGAGATTAACGTGAAGGCAATCGAGTTTGTCCATGATGAGTCCGACATAGTGCGAAAGAAAGCGAAGCCGAATTTCCGGTCGCTGGGACAGAAGTACGGCAAGAATGTTCAGATTGTAGCCGCCAAAGTCCGGGAAATGACCGGTGCAGAAATTACCGTGCTGCAGCGCAACGGTTCTTTTGTGTGTGAGCTGGGCGGAGTGTCGTACACAATTGCGTTGGAAGATGTCGAGGTGCAGCATGAAGATATGCACGGCTGGCTGGTGGAAACCGACGGGACTGTCACCGTGGCGCTCGATACGGAAATGACACCGGAATTGATCAGTGAAGGATTTGCCCGTGAGTTCGTGAACCGGATTCAGAATATGCGCAAGGATGCAGGATTTGAAGTGACGGACCGCATCGCGATCAGTTACACCGGCAGTCCAGTGATCGTCAGCGCGCTTGAGCGTCTGCGCGAATATGTCATGAGCGAAACCCTTGCCGCATCTCTGACCAACGGACTTGTGGCTGCGGAGTTTTCCGGCAAAGATATGATTAACGGCGAGCCGTGTGAAATCAGCATCGGCCGTATCTAGCGACTTGGTCGAAAAGTCATTCGCTTGCCATGAAGACACAAAGGCGCAAAGAAGAATGTTCTTCTGTATAAGGTATTTGTGCCTTGGCGACTTGGTGGCGGCACGTTTTGGCTAGATTTCTCGATGCGCGACAGAAGCGGTAGCGCATCGGTTTTCGGGACAGCAATTGGATGTATTTTCATCAATCAAGGGAGTAATATTATGGCCAAAAAAGCAGCGGCACCGAAAAAGAAGGCTGCAGTAAAAAAGACAGCCAAGAAACTGGCAAAAAAAGCCGCGCTCCCAAAAGCGGTCAAAAAAGCTGCTGCAAAGTTGAAAGCTCAGGCTGCAGCAAAGCCGGTTCCGAAACCGAAAGGGTACAGCGCCAGGGATCTGGATTCTTTCAAGGACATCATTGTTGAAAAACGGAAAGAGATTCTTGACGAACTCCAGCTTCTCAAAGAAAGCATGATGGATGTTACGACCGGCGAGTATGCGACGGAGAACTCCACGTACTCGATGCACATGGAACAGGGCACGGATGCCATGGAGCGGGAAAAGACGTTCCTCTTCGCATCGCGCGAAGGAAAGTTCCTGAATTATCTCGAAGATGCATTGAAGCGCATCGAGAAAGGAACGTACGGCTTCTGCACGGATTGTGGAAAACTCATCGAGAAAGAGCGCCTGGAGGCAGTTCCCCATGCGCAACTGTGTGTGCGCTGCAAGCTGAAGAAGGGCCGATGAGAGTTCTCTACGTCACTGCGCTCGTCGTGCTGAGCGACCAGCTCTCGAAGATCTACATCAAGGGCTGTTCGATTCCCTGGCTCTCGCTGGAGGTCAAAGGAATGCCCCTCGGCAACTCCATCAACGTCATCGGCGATTTTCTCCGGATTACGTACATCGAAAATGCCGGGATGGCCATGGGTATTGATCTCGGTATGAAGGCCGTGCTATCGCTCTTTTCGATCATTGCTGCGCTTGGCATTATTTTCTTTCTCTACACCGTGCGGTCGGAGCGATTGGGATTCCGTGTAGCTCTCGCGTTGATTCTCGGCGGTGCCATTGGAAACCTGATCGATCGTGTATTTTACGGCTTGCTCTACCATGAGGGACCGCTTCTGTATGGCAGAGTGGTGGATTTCATTGATGTTGATTTTTTCCACATCAACATTTTCAATTTTCACTTGACGCGTTTTTTTATTTTCAACATTGCGGATGCTTCGGTGACTACCGGTGTCCTGCTGCTGTTGATATTCTATCGTTCGTTCACTGTTGGGCGGAAAGAAGAACAGCTTTCTGCAGATTCCATCCCGCCGGCATAAACTTCCCATGAAACACAACTTCACCATACAGATACCCGCTGGTCAGCAACGCGAGCGTCTTGACCTATATCTGACGCGCCACGTTGAAAATGCCACGCGTAACAAAGTACAACAGGCGATTCGCTCGGGTGAGGTGCGGGTGAACGGCGCAAACGTCAAGGTGAGTTACAGCGTTGCGCCGCTGGATCGTATCGAGGTGCAGCTTGCATCGCCGCCTCCGCCGGACGTGTTGCCCGAACAGATCCCGCTGGACATTGTGTATGATGATGAAGTATTGCTTGTGGTCAATAAGCCGGCGGGCATGGTGACACATCCTGCGTACAAGCACTATTCCGGCACATTGGTCAATGCGCTGCTGCACTATTGCGACTCGCTCTCGCAGCCTCACCCGATGCGTCCGGGGATTGTGCACCGGCTCGACAAGGATACATCCGGACTTCTGGTCGTGGCAAAAAACGAATCGGCACACGAGAAACTCTCCCGTCAATTTGCACAGAAGACGTCCGAACGCGAATACTGGTCTATCGTCTGGGGAATATTTAAGGAACCGACCGGGATTATTGAAGCTGCTCTCGGACGAAGTAAGACGGACCGAAAGAAAATGGCGATTGTCGCGGATGGAAAACGTGCCGTGACGGAATATGAAGTGATCGAGCAGTTCGAATATTTGTCGCTGGTGAAATTACACCTCCTGACGGGACGGACACATCAAATTCGGGTGCATCTGGCATCACTGCATCATCCTGTTTTCTGCGACGCAACCTATGGTGGAGACAAAATCGTGGCCGGCGGTACAGAAGGAAAGCGCAAGGCAGAGGTGGCAAATCTGATGGCACTCATCGGTCGCCAGGCCCTGCATGCCAAAAAACTCGGTTTTGTCCATCCGGTAACAAAAGAAATGATGCGGTTTGACTCGGAACTTCCGTCAGATATGGCGGCGGTGCTGGATCGATTGCGGAGGAAGTAATTTTAAGGATCTCGTTTTTTCGTTCTCGGACGCTTCGGCTCCGCTCAGCGTCCGAGTCCACTTGCGTTCTTGACCCCCCCTATAAAATACTTTCGTTGATTTTCACGTGAATGTCACCAAGTATCCATCACGATGCTTAAATCCGTGAAAAAGGACGCTGAGCGGAGCCGAAGCGTCCATTCTTCTGGGGAATCTCAAGCTACTTCTGGTGTTTCTCTTCTATTCTTAGTTTTTCTAAACTGGGTACATAGGCGAGCACGAATGCTTCCTCGAGGCGGGTAAAATCAACCGAGGGTGCGATTTCAATGTGTGTGAAAAGATTGTTGGGGAGTTCCCTCGCCAATGCGACAACACCGATCTTGATTCCTGCAGGAAAAGCATTGCTGTAGTCCGAAGTGATTACCGCATCGCCCGGTCGCACGTCCAAAGACTTTGGGACATTCTTCAGCAGCACCACTTTGCCGTCCCACGCCAAAATGCCGTCCACGCGGCTGCGCTGTACCTTGGTGCTTGCCCGGAAATCCACATTCAGAAGAATCTGCACGATTGTGTAGCCATCGCTCACCGCGATGACGCGTCCCGCGAGACCTTCCCCCGTGACGACGGGCATGCCAACCGCCACTCCTTCGTCCGTACCGACATTCAAGGTGACAGTGTTGCGCAGCAGTGTGAGATTTTTCCCCACGACCTTTCCCGGAATAAGCCGGGCTGTGGACGTTTCACGGAGCGCCACCATCGAGCGAAGCCGGATATTCTCCAGTCGCGCCTCGCGCAACTGGCTCACTTCATCCGCAAGCGAGACGTTGATGTGGCGCAACGCTTCGTTTTCCGCTTGCAGCGAGAAAAAATTGGGAACGGAGGAAAAGAAACTCTGAAATGCTCCAACCGATCCGATCGTCAGCGATCGGATCATGCGCAATTGGGGATTATCGTTCAGGGACAACAGAATTAGCGAAACAATAACGAGTCCGCAGAGGATGACATATTCTTTGAAGGCGAGATACAGCCTGTAGAGCTTGTGCATGCTGATTAGTACCGTCTGCTCTTCAAAATAACTTTCAGATACTGATTGAGGTTTTCCAGTACCTTGCCGGTCCCGCGCACCACCGCGGTCAAAGGGTCTTCGGCAACATGTACCGGAAGATTGGTCTCAAGGCGCAGCCGCTCGTCCAGGCCTTTGAGGAGCGCACCGCCGCCGCTCATCATGATGCCGCGGTCCAGAATGTCCGACGACAATTCGGGAGGTGTTCGCTCGAGAGTAAGCTTTACGGCGTTGACAATGGCCTGCACCGATTCATTTAGCGACTCGCGAATCTCTTCGGAACTGGCCTCTGTGGTTTTCGGAATGCCGTTCACGAGATCGCGGCCCTTGACATGAATCGTGATTTCTTCCTTGAACGGCATTGCGGAGCCGACCTCGCACTTGATCGCTTCAGCGGTTCGCTCGCCGATCAAGATGTTGTGATTCTTTTTGAAGAACTGAATGATGGCGGAATTCATTTCGTCGCCGGCGATGCGGATCGACTCTTCATTGACAATACCGGACAGAGCAATGACTGCGATCTCCGTCGTGCCCCCGCCGATATCGACAACCATGTTGCCCACAGGCGCATCCACATCCAAACCGACGCCGATTGCCGCAGCCATCGGCTCAGCGATAAGATGGACTTCCTTTGCACCCGCATGTTCGCAAGAATCGCGCACCGCACGCTTTTCGACCTCCGTCACGCCGCTCGGCACGCAGACGACGATACGGCGACTCGGAATCCAGTTCACATGAATCTTTTTGATGAACTCGCGGAGCATTCCTTCCGCAATTTCAAAATCCGCGATCACACCGTCCTTCATCGGACGGATCGTGCGGATGTCACGATGCGTACGGCCGAGCATCTCACGCGCCTCGTTCCCGATGGCAACGATCTTCTTAGTGTTGCGGTCAAAGGCGACGATAGAGGGTTCGTTCAATACGATCCCTTTGCCCTTCATGTGGATGAGTGTATTAGCTGTCCCCAAATCGACCGCGAGATCCGCGGAAAACGGCGAGTAGAATGCCATGGATGTTAGAAACTCCGAAGATTAAATGGTGGGAAAAAAATCTGCATAATCATGAAATTCTTTGTGGCTGCTCTTTTTTAGTGTCTGAAATGTCGAACGCCCGTAAAGATCATCGCCAGATTGTTCCGGTTTGCCGCATCAATCACTTCCTCATCCCGTTTGGAGCCGCCGGGCTGAATGACGGCCGTTGCACCAGCCGACGCGGCAGCCAGAAGACCGTCGGCGAATGGGAAGAATGCATCCGAAGCGACCACACAGTTCTGGAGTGACAATCCCGCCTCAGCGGCTTTCACGACGGCAACGCGGGCAGAATCCACGCGGGACATCTGCCCGGCACCGATGCCGAGCGTCCGGTCTTCGGTGGTGTACACAATCGCATTCGACTTTACGTGTTTTGCCACTTTCCACGCAAACATCAATGCTCGCTTCTCTTCTTCGCTCGGCTGACGCTGCGTAACGACAAACATCCCCGCCACATCCTGATCGCGCACGGCATCGACGGTCTGTGCAAGAAGTCCGCCGGTCACGCTGCGGTATTCGAGAGTCGGAGCGGCCGCGGCTGTATACCGCAGTAGACGGCGGTTCTTCTTTGTCCCCATAATCTGTAACGCGTCAGCCGGAAAATCCGATGCGATGACGACTTCGGAAAATATCTCGTTCATCACCTGGGCGGTGGCGGCGTCCAGTGGACGATTACACGCAAAGATTCCGCCGAAGGCGGATTGCCTGTCGGTCGCCAATGCCTTGCGATACGCTTCAAGCACTGTTGGTGCGGTTGCCACGCCGCACGGATTCATGTGCTTGATGATGACAATGGCAGGTGTATCGAATTCGGCAATGAGGCGAATCGCTGCATCGGAGTCCAGAATATTGTTGTACGACAATTCCTTGCCGTGCAGCGGCGTGCAGCGCTGGAGAAAACTGCCGTACAGCGCCGCACGCTGGTGCGGATTTTCTCCGTACCGCAAGTCCATTTCTTTTCGGAGGGAGATGTGCAGTTGATCCGCAAGTTGTCCCTCGTCTTCCATGCCCTGCTGCTTGGCGAGATACTCTGCAATCGCCGTATCGTACTTCGAAGTGTGCTCAAACACTTTGCGTGCGAGTGCAAAACTTGTTTCTTCGCTCAGCGCGCCGTTGCGCTCGCGAAGCTCAGCAAGCAATCCGGCGTATTGCGACGGACTTGTAACGGCCGCAGTAAAACGATAATTCTTCGCTGCGGAGCGCAGCATCGCCGGGCCGCCGATGTCGATATTTTCGATCGCTTCTTCCATCGATACGCCCTGCTTTGCGATCGTCGCTTCGAAGGGATACAAGTTGACGACCACCAAATCGAAAGGAACAATTGAACGCTCCTCCAACTGTTTGCGGTGCAGCGGATTATCGCGCACGGCCAGCAGGCCGCCATGAATCATCGGATGCAGCGTCTTGACGCGTCCATCAAGAATCTCCGGAAAGCCGGTAATCTCTGACACCTGCTTCACGGGAATATTGTTCGATGTCAGAAGCGTGTGTGTGCCGCCGGTGGATACCAACTCAACACCTAATCCGTGCAGTGCGGCCGCAAACTCGACGAGGCCTTCTTTGTCTGAAACACTTAACAATGCACGTTGAATACGCAGCACCGGCTACCCCTGGTTGTGATGAAGATGTGCATCTGCGATTTGTTTCACTGCCATAGGAAGTATTCTGTGTTCAACTTCCAGTACACGCTCGGCGAGCAACTCCGGTGTATCGTTCTCTAGAACTGAAACGCGCTCCTGAAGAATGATATTGCCGTGATCAAATTCTTCATCAACATAGTGAACGGTTGCGCCGGAATTTTTTTTTCGTGCACGAAGCACCGCCTCATGCACGTGATGGCCGTACATGCCTGGGCCGCCGAATTCCGGAAGCAGCGCCGGATGAATGTTAATAATGCGCCCGCGATATGCAGCAACTATTTCCGGAGCTAATTTTTTCATATATCCGGCGAGAACGATAAGATCTATATTGCTTTCGCGCAAAGCGCTTAGCATCGCAGAGGCGAATTCAGTCTGCGAAGAAATTATTTTCTGACTTGCGTGAAGTGTGCGAATTTCAACACTTCGTGCGAATTCCATCGCGCCGGCATTTGAGTTATTGCTGATCAGTAAAACAATACGCGCTTCGACTGATTCTTTTTGCAGAGAATCAAACAATGCGCGAAAATTTGAGCCGCGGCCTGAAGCAAAAACCGCAATATTGAACACGAGAATGCGCCTAACGCTTAAGATTGTCGAAATTTAACGATAAATGATTGATTAGTCAATGAATTTGCCGATTTTGCTCAATTTTTGGATGAAATAAATGACCGGGAGAACCGGCGTCATTGGAGGATGGCCGATGCCAATTCGCTTCGCGTCTTTGCATTGAGAGCTTTGTAGCGCAAAGTCGCAGAGGCCGCAGAGTCGTAATGTGATGTCTTAGTTCTTTGTGGCGTGTTATGAATTGGGCCCGGACTTCAGGTGGGAAGTCGGTTATTTGGCGGGTTTCGTCCATGCTTTCAGAAAGGCGAACACCTTGTCATGGTCGTGGCCAGGATTTTCTTTGCTGCCATTTTCGAGGTCGCCGGTATCTTGGGAATGAAGGAAAGTGCCGTCAGATTCGAGCACGAAGAAATGGGGATATCCTGCCACCTTGGGATAGCCGGAGAGAAATACCTCATTCTTATTCTCATTGCTGAAATTGACTTTGACCACCACGAAATTGGCGTGGAGAAAATCCGCTACATCCTGATTGGTTTCGAAGAATCTGTCGAGGAAGTGGCACCATTTGCACCATTCGCCGCCGACATCGAGCAGAATTCTATTGTTTGACGCTTTCGCGATGACAACCGCGCTATCCAAATCCTTGGCCGGGTTTCTGGTCGGATCAAATTTGAGAGTTGCGGAGACTGCGGTTGTGTCCTTGGCGCTTTGCGCGGCCAGCGGGAGTGCGATGCAGAAGGCAAGAAACAAAACCGAAAACACTGTACGTCGCATGAATTCGCCTTTCGAGGATGTTTAGTTTAATATAGTCTTGGACTTGATATTTGTCAAGCGACATGTTCACCGAGGAGACATCCTGTACCGCCGCTGGACATTGCGCGCGCCCCGACATTGCTCAAGACCGAAAATGTCCAGCGGTGCCCATGCGACAACAACGCGAAGCTCTGTGAAAGCAAAGACTTGAGATATGGCAACAAGTATTTGTTCCGTGGCGGATGATTTTTTGCCATTTTGAACGCGAATTGCACTTTTGCATAATAACCGACAAGATTTCTTGTTCCCATCCGGACTTGACCCTTGGGGAGAGTCGCCATTCGCGAGCCGGTGAAATAATAAGGATTAGGTGCCGATTTGCAAAGTGACAGGCCCTATTTGTGCCCCTGTTGCCAAGTGAGCGTACTCTTCAGTTGTTTTTGATATTTGAATTCCAGACATTACATAATAGCGCATCTGCCATGAGAGCCTCAGGCGGACTCCGGCCTCACTCCAGACGTCGTCCAACTTCACTATTCTACTGCAACACACTCATCTACATATGTGGAGGACAAGATGAAAACACTCTTTGTTTTTTTCACACTTCTCGTCGTCGCTATTTCTTTGTTCGTCATTCCAGGATGTGAAAAATCCGCAACCACAGAACCTGTCACCTCAAAGGTCGATACTCTCTCCTCGAGTTCCAACTCCAGCCTTGGCATGACAGAAATGGAAAACCAATTCTATTTCATGGCAACAAACAAATTCAATTCCAGCGGAGATTTTGATCGCGTCGATTTCTCCAAAGCAAGTACCTATTTCAAGAATGCCATCGCGCAAAATCCCAACAATCTCGATGCAAATCTCGGGAGCGCATTGTGTGAAATTTTTACCGGATATGCAGATCCGGACGTGAATGCGGCCATCAAGGCTTGGGAAGGCTACAATCCGGGATCATCGATTCTTGCTTTTGCAAATGTCCATATTCCCGCGGGCACCCAGGACATGACGATTCCGGTTTCAGCACTCGCAAAGAACCTCATGAAAATTGTCCGTACGGCCACAACCAATCCACCGACGATTGCGAAAATGCAGGAGTTGTTGAAAACCAAGCTGCTTCCGCGGCTTGACTACGCGCTCGCGTGCCTTGCGGTGGTTGAACAGCATCAGGACTATAGGATGAGAATCTCCGGCAAGATGCAGGGAGATACCAAGCTGAATCCAGTGTACATGGATTTGACCGAAGTGTATCTGCTCGATGCGATGATTCAAGGCATACACGCCATGGTATCCGAGTTTCTGGTCTATCAATTCACTCTCAATTCGTACACCGCGCATGATCTGGTGCAGGCGTTGGATCCGAATAATACAACATTCTTTGTGCTTGCGTCCGACGGGAAGGCGCAGAGCGCTTCCGTCAAGACCAGCATTTTGGGCGCCATAGGCAAGATCCGCAGCGCCATCAATTTCCTCAAATCCGAAACCGGCGATCAGAGCAGTAACATCATCAAGCTTAAGCAGGGAAACAACGGCGGAATAGCGACGAGCGATCTTGATACCGTTCTTACCTATTTGACGAAAGCAGAAGATGCGCTGGCGAATGGTGTCACCATCACCGCCGACAATGCGGACAGCGATAACAATACATATTCCATCAAAGTGGTGCTAAGCGCATTTTTTGACAATCCTCCGCAGAATCCGAAACAAGCCTGGCTGCCTGTGTACACACTCGACACTTCTGCCCATGGAGATATTCAGTGGCATTGGACGCAGCAGGATTACGGTTCCTTTACATTCCCCGATCCCACATTCGGAGGCATCTTCCCGACGATGACGAATGAACAACTGAAGCGACTTCTGTATATCGACGAGTCGTTCGCTTGGAAAGTTCAAATCTATGCTTCGAAGTATGCTACGTTACAAACAACTCTGGGTGCACGAATTGATATTGATGGAGAATCATATAGCCCCAAAGCCAGTCAGACCTACACGTACTCATATTATTCTTCATGGTCAAACAGTTGGTACAGTTCCGGATCTTTTACATTCTATGTAACTGACAAATCGTCCGGAACCGTCCGCGTGTTTGTCTCATCAAACGGATCGGAAACAGAACTGGATTTGAGTTCTCCCGCGACAGTGAATCCCAAATCGTATACCTATATCAGTGCGGACATGACACTCGCACCTCAGATCTACGGGAGGAAAGATTCCACGTACAATTACAGTACCTCTAAATATGATAAATCCATCAGAATTTATTATCCGAGCGGCGCAGATTTTGGGAATAGCTACTTCTCCGTCGAAAGAGACAGCACTAATTCCGGTGTATTTTCGAACTATGATGCAAGTTATTTCAATTGGAAATTCTCCTTCAATGGAACGGATTACAATGGCTATGACGACGTGAGAATTACCAAGGGAAAGCAATATCAGTACAGAATTCGACGGTCGTCACAATACTACTACTACAATGACATCGTCGGATCTCCGAAGAACAACTATTCGAACAGTGTGTCGGTAGTTGCCCCATAATGCCCCGCACGAGCGGACAAAAGCGGAAGATTGTGTACGCCATCTTCCGCTTTCTATTTTTCTTCGCTCCGTTGACCGCGCAGGAACAAGATACCGCTTCCCATATTTCGATCGAGGCGGAATGCAACTATTTCGATGTGATCAGATATGAGTCCGAAAATTCTTCCTCTGCCGCATTCATGAAGACTTCCGCGGCCGGCGTTTCGTATCGGACGGCTTCGGATACTTTTTTTCTCACGCTCCATTCGGATCGGCAATATCTCCGATATTCCAACAAAGCTTCGTCCTGGAACGCATTGGTCCAACAAGATGAGGACCGCTTGGACTTGGGCTGGCGTGGAACATTCTCCTTTCTGAACCTGGCCGGAGCAATTTCATTTGCGGAAAAAACTCCGGCCCGGCCAGGCTTTTCCCTCGCTGCAGCAATACGTCCCTTCGGACCGGTTCTTCTCGTTACCGGAGAAGTCGCTGTCGATATTTCACACTCGGTCGCATCAACGGTCTTTGAGGATTTCTTCGTTCCGTTCTCCCTGCACACTACATCAACAAAATATTCCGGATCCGTTGTCCTCACTCCGTTTGAAGAACTGCAACTTGCGTTTTCATCGTTCGGGGAGCAATCGTCTTCAATCGGGAACGCAGATGCATACTCACTTTCGTATTCTAATCCCGCGTTTGGCAGAACATTCGATATTTGTTATCGCCCGCGGGAGGAAGCCGCAGCATTCTGTTCTTTGGGCATCGTTCTGCAACGTCCATCGATTGGAATGGCGAACAATGGCCTTTCATTCAGCAACATCCCTGCAACGGAATTATCCTTGTATCATGCCGCCTTCGGGCTGACATCCACGTATTGCCGCATCCCGTTCTCGATCGGATATCGACGGGACAATGTGACATTCAATGGATCGGGTGTCATCGAATCCTGGCCATTTACGTCCCTTGCGGCTTCCATCATACAAAACCGGCTGCTCTTCACCATGACCGGTTCGCTTCAGATTGATGAGGGAAGCATCAAAGCAGAGTTTCCGTTTTTCGGCGCCACGCTTCAACCAACTGTCGCCTACTACCATGTCATCCCCGAATATACACTCCATCACTGGCAGCCGCTGTTTCTTGTCTTTGGGACATCCAATCAAGCGACCGAAACGACAGATATTACATTGATGCAGCTTTTGAGTCTTGGTCTGGAGGCATCCATCCCGTTCGGCACAGGGATGATTCAACTGACTGCACAACAATTTCTTCCTCTTTCCATTCGCTACATGCCCGAATCCGCTCCGCCAAGTGGAGCGGTACCGGTGGCTGCCGCTCCATCACGACATAAAACTGATGGGGGACGTTATCTTGGAATTCGACTCGTATTCTGAAGCCAATACCGTCATCATCCGGAACGATAGAACCGAAGCACACGGCTACAACCGAGGAAAACAAATCTTGTTCGGCGGGTCTGTTGATAAAATTAGAAAACCTGTCAGTTTGGATGGTGACGCCGCCGGGAAGCACTTTGACATTTCCAGGGTGGACAGTGACAACGAATATTTGCTCCGTGAGAGTAAATCATTGAGAGGTGACACCAAATGGATGGACTGTGACAAGAAAAAGTTGATCGGCAACAGCATCTGGATGATATGTGACAACGACGGGATACACGGTAACACGGATGGGAAGTCGTCTTACATCGAAGAAACATACCTTGACGGGAAAGAAATGCCTGGTTGCAGTAAAGGTATGTAACCTGTGGATGAAGAAATGCACGGTTGCAGTAAAGGTATGTAACTTGCGGATGAAGAAATGCACGGTTGCAGTAAAGGTATGTAACTTGCGGACAAAGAAATGTCCCCTTGCAGTAAAGAGATGTAACTTGACGGAGAAGAAATGCACTTTTGCAGTAAAGGTATGTGACTTGTGGACGAAGAAATGCATGGTTGTTGTAAAGGAATGCAATCTGCGACGAGTGTTTTGGCGATATTGACCCGGATCGGCCATTTGCTAAAAAAACCGCAAGATTTTTGTTCCCGCGTGACTAGTGTAAGAATCTTTGTGGGAACCGACGATACCCGCCATCCCGAGGCGATGTCCGCCTTGTGCGGACGAGTCGAGGGCCTGCGTCTGCGCTTCCACGTTATTGACGCTGGAGCGTGGTGACGAAGGGAAAGAGACGAAATCAATGACTGGCATGTGTGGATTTAGGAATATTCGAGGAATTCGTGAACAATCTGGATGAGCTGAATCGATTGTTGCTCGAAACCGAACAGGAGTTGGCGCGTCTCGTCGCTCGTAAGTCTGAATTGCTTGAGCAAATTTCCGAACTGCAACAAAGAGAAGCATTGCCTCTTCACCATGTTGTGAATCCGCCGCTGTGTGATGATCCATCTTTCGTAACCAACCAGTCCTCCCCGGAAGCCAAAATCGCACTGTTCCGAAGCCTTTTTCGGGGCAGGGAAGATGTTTACCCGAAAAGATTTGAGAGCATGAAGACCGGCAAAAGCGGCTATCAACCGGCTTGTCGAAATGAATGGGTTGAAGGAATTTGCGATAAGAAGAAAATTCGATGCGAGGAATGTTCGCATCGTGATTTTTTACCTGTCACGGATGCCGTTGTGCGAAACCATCTTCTGGGAAGGGACTCTCAAAGCAAATCGGAACGCGATTTCACCATTGGCGTCTACCCTATGCTGCATGATGAAACTTGCTGGTTTCTGGCAGCCGACTTCGACAAATCTTCGTGGCGGGAAGATGCCGGGGCTTTTATCGAGATGTGCAGGCTTTCCAAAATACCGGCAGTGTTGGAGAGATCACGATCCGGCAATGGTGGTCACATCTGGATATTCTTCTCTGAGCCGGTTCCCGTGTTCGCGGCAAGAAAAATGGGGACGTACTTGTTGACACAAACGATGGAACGCCGGCCTGAAATCGGTTTCGATTCATATGATCGCTTTTTTCCAAGTCAGGACACCTTGCCGAAAGGTGGTTTTGGGAATTTGATTGCGTTGCCTCTGCAAAAAAGGGCTCGAGAGAAAGGCAATACACTTTTTCTGAACGAAGAATTTGTTCCACACCAAGATCAATGGACATTTCTTTCATCGATTCACCGAATGAGCCGTCAAGATGTTGAATCAATTGCTGAAATGACCGCTAAGCAAGAAGACCTCTTGGGAATTCGCATTCCTGTCGTAGATGAAATTGAGAATGAACCGTGGACAACGCCTCCTTCAAGAAGGCATAAGGAACCGCCAATCGTCGGCCCGCTTCCTGAGAAAATCGATCTTGTGTTTGGCAATCAGATCTATGTTCCCAAGGAAAAGCTGTCGGCTTCCTTGCGCAATCGTTTGGTCCGCTTGGCGGCTTTTCAAAATCCGGAATTCTATCAAGCACAGGCCATGCGTCTGTCGACATTCGGGAAGCCGCGCATCATCAGTTGCAGTGAAGATTTTCCCAAGCACATTGGACTGCCGCGCGGATGTCTTAATGAATTGCTTGACCTCTTCTGCGCTCTTGGGATCGAAACCACCATCGATGATCAGCGATTTGCAGGAACATATCTCGATTGTCAGTTTTGTGGCATTCTGCGCCCGGAACAACAACAAGCCGCCGATGCATTGCTACAGCATGAGACTGGCGTTCTGGCCGCGTCGACAGCATTCGGCAAGACCATTGTGGCGGCGTACTTGATTGCTCAACGCAAAGTGAATACGTTGGTTATTGTTCATCGCCGACAATTGCTCGATCAATGGGTCAAGGCCTTGAGTCAATTATTGGGCCTCGCACCAAATGAAATTGGGCAGATCGGGGGCGGTAAGCACAAACCAACAGGGGAAGTTGATGTTGCAATGATTCAGAGCTTGAACCGGAAAGGCGTGGTTCAGGATATCGTCGGCACGTATGGTTATGTGATAGTGGATGAGTGCCACCACATATCGGCAGTCAGCTTTGAACAAGTCGTCCGGCAATGCACTGCCAGATATATGACCGGTTTGTCGGCTACGGTCATCCGTAAAGATGGACACCAGCCGATAATTTTTATGCAGTGTGGTCCAATACGTTATCGGAAGGATGATAGAACTCAGGCAAAAAGCCGTCCTTTCGATCACAAGGTTATCATCCGGCCCACCGGCTTTCGCTTGCCAGCTCATTTGCAGAACGTGACATCGCACCCAATCCAGGATGTGTATGCAATGTTGGCCCACGATGAGGAACGAAATCGGCTCATTGTTGATGACGTGATCGCAGCTGTAGAGGCAAAGCGGTATCCGGTTTTGTTGACCGAACGGCGAGACCATTTGAATTCGCTCGTCAGTTTGCTTTCGCAGCGCATCTCGAATGTTATTGTGATGACGGGGAATATGGGCAAAAAGCAACGAACGCAATTGGCGGAACAAATTGCCGGCATCGATGCAGGTGAGACATATGTTATTGTCGCAACAGGACGCTATCTTGGAGAAGGATTTGACAATGAAAAACTGGATACGTTATTCCTGGCCCTGCCGATTGCCTGGCGAGGGACGTTGACGCAATATGCCGGACGGTTGCACAGACTGGACGCGGCAAAAAAGGAAGTGATTATCTACGATTATGTGGACTATGAAGTCCCGGTGTTGGCGAGGATGTCTTTGAAGCGACGAAAAGGATACAAAGCGATCGGATATGAAATTTTCATGCCGGAGAACAAGGGATAGCGAGCCCAAGCCTACCCAGACGGTTTGATTCGCTGCAATCTTGCCAAGAAAAAGACAAATCGTTGATGTATGAGGCTTCCAACAATCGCATCCACGACGTTCGCTATGTCGCAAATTCCTTCTGCCAAGTTCGGAGCCTGATTAAGACAGTCAGACAAAGAGGTACTACGTCTGCTCTTTCGGATTGTTGATGCGGGAGCGTCGGGACTTGTGCCACCACGTCCCAAAGGGATTCCTTCGGAACTGAGCATGGTGACGATGGGTATTATAAAATTGATTTTTGAATGCGCAACCTGTTCTCGCTTATGATCACGAGACAGTTTCGGATATCATCGGGGTGGTGGGTTTGCAGGAATTGAATAAGCCTTTCGGCAACAATCGAAGGAAGAGGTTTCTTTATTCGAAGCCGGATAACGCCGGGATGTGCGGCCGGTAGAGGAAAAATGTTCTGATCGCCAAAATCATAATCATGCGTGACAAGAACGCGGTCATCATTGATGGCATAGTACAGGATGTCGGGATCGAGTGCGCGCTGCAAGAGTACTTCAGAAGAATGAATCACATCAATTGCCACGTTACTCGAATGAACCCGAAGGATATCGCGCACATCGAGTCGGACATTTTGATCGAGAAACAGCCTCCATGGGGAAATCATATCAGCTCTTCGACTTCGGTATGTGTTATTACGGCGGCGGCATATTCCAATGCTGCATGGATGTCTTCCACGGTTAGACCCGGATACCCGCGTAAGAGTTCTTCGAACGCTGCCCCGGAAGCCAGTTCGTTTAATAAGACATTCACCAAAATTCGCGTGCCTTTAACAACGGGCTTGCCGCTGCAAACAAGGGGATTTATCTCGATTCGATTATTATAGCTCATAATATGTACTCCTATAGTATAAATATACATTCCAATCGCTGGAATAGCAAAAAGGGCTGTCACATGGCGTAGATCAAAGCTCGCTTTGGCTGCGGGGCTCTTTAATTTGCATCTTTCCTTTGTTCCCCCGATATTCATGCACATAACAACACGGTCGTAGGACGAATGGGGTCGTCTCAAGCGCCTCTCTCGTATTCACAACCGAAATTGAATACGGCAGAGGCGTTTGTTTTTGGGGTACAGAGACAAATCTCCACTCCATCAAAGACTGCGGCAGCAAGAAGCGGAGTATCCGCCGGAATAGACCCTACACCGGAAATTCTTCATCAAAGATGATTAAAGAACCGTGGAATAGTGAAAGGCTTTCATTTACTATGGTAATTGGTTAAATTTGCTATACATGGATAGAAAACAATCAAAGCAAAAAATAGAAGCCTTAGTTCAGACTTTTCACACTGAGAAACATGAGAAGATGAATGAGGCGGAAACGCGCCTCCGGTTCATTAATCCTTTCTTTGAAGCATTAGGCTGGAATATCCTGAATCCAAAAGAAGTCCGCATTGAAACACCGACCTCTCGTTCAGATTCCACCAGACCCGATTATCGTTTTCTCATTGATGGTAAGACAAAATTCTTTGTAGAAGCAAAGAAGCCTTCCGTTAAACTCACTGATCCGACGCCTGTTTTTCAAGCAAAGTCCTACGGATTCAGTTCCAAAGTGCCGATTGTTATTCTTACGGATTTTGAAGAATTCCGTCCCTTCAGAACACTCTCACGACCCAAATATGAAAAGCCACTCGATGGTTTGATCAGAGAATTCGATTTGACATATGACCGCTATGTTGGCCAGTTCATTCCATTGTATGAAACATTTTCTCATGAAGCCGTTGTCGCGGGAGAATTGGAAAAAAGAATTCCGACGGAGAAGAAAGAAGCTACCACAACGGTCGACAAAGAATTTCTCAAAGATCTTTCAAAGTGGCAGGAAGAGCTTGCAAAGAATATTGCTCTTCGCAATTCCCGGTTGTCGGTAAGCGAGATCAACGAAGCTGTCCAGCGGATTCTCGATCGCATTATTTTCCTTCGCATCTGCGAGGACCGCCAGATCGAAGAGAACGAAATCCTGCTGAGCTATGCCAATTCAGGCGATGATATTTACCGTCGCCTGTTAAAAGAATTTACACGGCTTCGCGCAAAGTTTAACGGCCTAATCTTCAACGAGCATCGGTTAAGTGAACAGCTTTCCATTGACGATAAGCTGCTCAAAGAGATCATCGTCAATCTTTACCTGCCTCGCTCACCTTACCGCTTCAACGTCATTCCGATTGAAATTCTCGGCACGATCTACGAACAATATCTGGGCAAAGTCATTACACTGACGCCAACGCACCGGGTAAAGATAGAGGTGAAGCCGGAAGTGCGGAAGGCCGGAGGTGTGTTCTATACGCCGCAGTATATCACCTCGTGCATTGTGAAGAACACCATTGGAAAACTCATTGCAGGGAAAACTCCGGAACAGATCGCGAAACTAAAGTTTATCGATATTACGTGCGGCAGCGGATCTTTTTGTTTGGAGATGTTCGATTACCTGATTCAATACCATATCGATTATTACTCCGCCAATTCGGATAAAATGAAAACGGTTGGCGGGGTGCCAGATGCCTTTCAAACTCCCGAAGGACTTTGGCATCTCTCGACACGCAAGAAGAAAGAAATCTTGCTGAATAACATCTATGGCGTTGACATCGATCCGCAGGCTGTTGAAGTGACGCAAATGAGTTTGTTTCTGAAACTGTTGGAAGGTGAAAGCGCAGAGACATTCGGCAAGCAGTTATCCTTTGAGTTGAAAGAAACGATTCTTCCTAACCTTTCGAACAACATCAAGTGCGGCAATTCGCTGATTGGGATGGATATTTTAGATACAAATAAGGATTTGTTTGAAGAAACAATTGATCCATTGAAAATCCGTCCGTTTGATTGGCAGACGGCTTTCCCAGAAATCATGAAAAATGGGGGATTCGATGCTATCGTCGGAAATCCACCATATATCTCAATCGAGGACATCGTTAAAGATCTTTCAGAATACTTCTTGAAAAAGTACAAGACTGCCCATGGTAGGATAAATTCATTTTCACTTTTCTTTGAACAGTTTCTCTCCTTGTCAAAAAAAGGTGCTCAATGTGGATTTATTGTGTCGAATCGCCTTTTGACAAACACACAGCTTGATACTTTACGTGGCTTGATATTGAATTCAACTTTGATTGACCAAATACTTTCGTTCAAAAAAGCAGTTTTTGATGCGGCGGTTGATACTATTGTAATTGTATTTCAAAATCGACCTCTGATAGAACATCCAGAACAGAGAATTAGGATATTGAAAGACATCGAGAATGTCCAAGAAGGGAAATATATAGAATCAGAATTGAACCAGTCTGATTGTCTCAAGAATCCGAACTATATCATTAATCTTGATCTACGATCAAACGCAATACCTGTTCTTGAAAAAATTCAAATGCATTCTGTCATATTAGAAAGTTTGTGTGATGTCAGAGATGGGATAATACTTGGTGCGATAAAAGACCTATTTCTATCTAATCGTGAAAAAAATAAACGATACAAGAGATTTCTCGACGGTAGTGGCGTCTCAAGGTATTCCGTTAATTGGGATGGAATGTATATTTGCTATGATAAGAATTTGGTTGATGAGGAGCTTCATAGAAAGAAGGAGAAATCCAAGACGGCATCAACAATTAAAGAAAAGAGGAAAGTTCAACAATCCGGTGTAAGATTAAGGGAATCTTGGATATTTGAACAACCAAAGATAGTAACACGACAAAATGCTAAACGAATTATTGGAACGTTTGATGACCAGAATTTCTATGTGAAAAACTCTCTCCACAATATCTTGCAAAAGGATAAAAATTACGATTTGAAGTTCATTTTGGGTGTTTTGAATTCACAATTATTGGACTTCTATTTTCAAAACCGAATTGGAAAAACGGGTGAAATGTTTTCCCAGATGAAAATAGAGTATATAAAGCAACTTCCTATTAGCGCTATCGACTTTAATAATCCAGACGAAAAAGCGATGCATGATAGAATGGTGCGACTTGTCGAGAGGATATTAAACCTGCACAAGAATAATCAGCACGCCAACGCAGACAGCGAAAAAGAATTGTTCGAGCATCAAATCAAAGCGACGGATAGGGAGATAGATGAGCTCGTGTATGAGCTGTATGGGTTGAGTGAGGAAGAGAGAAAGATTGTGGAAGGTGGTTCGACAGGCTCACCATCCGCTGGAAAAGATTAACCCCCTGTTGGAAAGGGGAAACACTCTGCAAGTGTTGCATTTTTAGGCCTCCGGCTTCAGGGGAGGGCGACCGATGTGTTGGATGAATGCAACCGCCGTTGCAAACAAGATAGGGGTTTGGTAGATTAGATGCGGGTAAGAGCCTTCCTTTACAGGTAAAAACAATAATATTATCGGAAACAAATGGGAGGCGATTAGAGCGGTGCGAAACAGCAGCTCATTGTCTTAATTCCCACATTAAAAGAATGTGATCATGGTAAATTATAAAGATCATTTTACCAAATACTTTTCATTTTACTCGAAGATTTGTCTTACTTCATCTGCTGAAGTGGGAAACTACTTAAAGAAAGATAAAAATGATGGAGATTTTATAATTTCGACTTCAGCTAATTCAAGACATGTGTTTTTGTTATCGTGTATTGAGGAGATTCAAAAAGTGGGAATCTCCTATCTAAAATGGTTTCAAGCATTGGAACATTATTTTGGAGAGAATGATAATTTTAGAGAAGACGAAAAAACATTTGAAGGCATGCTGTTTTCGATTATAGATGAAGCATCTATGTGGCAACGCAAACTTTTGGAATCTCTACTTTATCTAATTAATTTTAATAGTGCCGATGATAATAGATATTATTATCATTTCATCATGCTGAATGAACTAACCAATCTCTTGTATAAACAAAAAGATGAAAATGAAGTGTTTGAAATCGAGAGCTATCAAACCAAAGCGGAAATAAAAAAGACTATTGATATTATTAGAGATATAGAATCAAATATATCTTTTGACGGTTGTTGGTATCTGAAGAAAAAGAAGAATGTTGTCAATAGCTATTTATCGAAGCAATTGAAACCATCGCAAATATTTAAATCCACAAGGCAATTATTATATGACACACTGTTAATTGCTAATGCCAGCGAGAAAACATGCATTGGCTATGTTTATTCGTTCATATATTCTGACTCCAGTAAAAAAATTCATTTTCAACCTTCAAATACGCAGATCAAATCAAGGTTTGATGAATTAAAACTTCGATTGGGAGCTATTCAAAATACATCACTATCGATTTTGTTTCGATGTCAAAAAATAATCGGAACTGTTGTTAAGGGTAAAACTGAAATTATTTATTCTTCAATGGAAAAACGTCAATCAGCCCCTCCCAAAAATATCTTAGTTAATGTCGCCGATATAGGGGATTTTGTAATCGCTTGTGGCTATTTTGGCGAGGTTATCAAAAAAAGGATGACGAAATATGGTTATGAGATATATAATGTTAGGTTTATTGATGAAAAACCAGACGATAAAATTGACAATGATTGGTTTATTCCGTTAAACATACAGATTCTTCAAAAGAAAAAAGATCTCATGGACGAAATTAGGACTAATCTATCGAAAGATCAGGAAGGTAGAAAGTTACTAGAAGAGCTTGCAAAGAATTCTAATCTTTTAGAAGAATCAATGGAACAGTCTCTCTTAACTATATGGAATGTCGCATTTAAAAACCATGTAAAAAAATGGAGAACTCGGCAGGGATTGGAATGAATGAATTGTCTACTCGTTCCCAACGTCCCGTCCCGAAGGGATCCCTTAGGATTGGGAACGAACAGTGCAGAAGCTCCGATTCACCATCTATCGTGCAGTGAATTCGTTCATAATAGAGGGAATGCAGAGCTTCATCACATTACGTTCCCCAATGCTTTCCCGCCGTCGTTTTGACGGAGAGTTTGGGAATGAGTAAATTTGCAAAAAGTAGAGACTCCGCAAATGGTATCTCGATTGCGTCGCAAACAATGGCGATACGTTTATCGGATACTCGGGAGAACTCCACTGGAGAGCGTAGAAAAAATCGCTGCTACACCAAGCATTTACCGGCAACCTGTAGGAACATGCAATGAAGAATGAATCGCAATCCTCAATGATCCTCTACCAAACGGAGGACGGTCGCACGCGCATCCAGTGCCGGTTTGAGGACGAAACCGTGTGGCTGACACAGGCACTGATGGCCGAGTTGTTCCAGGTGACCCCCCAGAATGTGACCTTGCATCTGAAAGCCATTTATGATGATGGCGAATTGGATGAAGCGGCAACTTGTAAGGATTACTTACAAGTTCGCACGGAGGGTGGACGGAAAATCACCCGCGCGCTGAAACACTACAGCCTGCCGGTCATTCTCGCTATCGGCTACCGGGTGCGCAGTCACCGGGGCACGCAGTTCCGCCAGTGGGCTACCGCCCGGTTGACAGAGTATCTGGTAAAAGGCTTTACGTTGGATGACGAGCGATTGAAGAATCCGCCGGGCCGAGGGCAAACGGATTACTTCGATGAACTGCTGGGGCGGATCCGCGATATCCGCTCCTCCGAGCGGCGCTTCTACCAAAAGGTGCTGGATATCTATGCGACGAGCGTGGACTATACGCCGAACACGGAAATGTCGCAGCAATTCTTTGCCACCGTGCAGAAC